>Ga0315268_10002661_pt1 | contig 20009 bp, 22 predicted proteins | sample C1_top_MG_FD_204535 | JGI IMG/M metagenome (GOLD analysis project Ga0315268, IMG submission 204535) | Sediment microbial communities from Yellowstone Lake, YNP, Wyoming, USA - C1_top | ecosystem: Environmental > Aquatic > Freshwater > Lake > Sediment | place: USA: Wyoming | collected 2017-08-01
GCCAAGACCTAAATACATCCGTTCCAACATCAGGGGACTTTGGGACAGGCCATCCGTGCTGAATAATGTTGAGACATGGGCGAATGTGCCGCTTATCATAAATAAAGGCGCTGACTGGTTTACTCAAATTGGAACCGAAGGAAGCAAGGGCACGAAGATTTTCTCCCTGGTCGGTAAGATAACCAATACCGGCCTTGTGGAAGTACCCATGGGCATGACGCTGAGAGATATTATTTACAAGATAGGCGGTGGAATCCCTGGAGGAAAGAAGTTCAAAGCAGTGCAGACCGGGGGACCGTCCGGAGGATGTATCCCTGAGGAACAGTTGGATTTGAAAGTCGGTTTTGATGAACTTACCAAGGCCGGTTCAATGATGGGGTCCGGCGGCATGATTGTAATGGATGAAGATACCTGTATGGTTGATGTCGCCAGGTACTTCATTAACTTTCTTACGGATGAATCGTGCGGTAAGTGTGTTCCATGCCGTGAAGGCCTGAGGCAGATGCATAAAATTCTTACGAACATCACGGCAGGAAATGGAAAAGAGGGCGACATCAAGCTTCTGGAGGAACTGTCCGAGACAGCTGTTGAAGCCTCACTGTGTGCTTTAGGCAAGAGCGCCCCCAACCCGTTTTTGAGTACTTTACGCTACTTCAGGGATGAGTATGAGGCACACATCAAGGAGAAGAGATGCCCGTCGTTGTCCTGCAAGGAGCTGATCTCATACTATATAGATACTGCTAAGTGTCAGGCCTGTTTGATTTGCCTTCGAAAGTGTCCTGCGGAGGCGATTGACGGCGGCAAGAACAAGATCCATGTAATTGACCAGGAGAAATGCACAAATTGCGGAACCTGCTTTGAAGTTTGCCCCTCTCGCTTTGGAGCGGTGAAGAAGATTTCCGGAGAGCCTGTTCCGTCTCCTATCCCTGAAGAGGAAAGAATTATAACCAGAAAGAGCAAATCAACATGAGTGAAATTCTTATACAGATTGATGGAAAAGAGGTTAAAGCAAGGGCGGGGATGACCGTCCTGGAGGCTGCCCGAAGCGCGGGAATATCCATCCCCACACTCTGTCATCATGATAAATTGGAACCTTTCGGGGGATGCCGCCTTTGCATCGTTGAAGCAGAAGTTCGCGGTTGGACAAGCCTCGTTGTCGCATGCATTTATCCAGCAGCAAAAAATCTGATTGTGAGAACCAGATCCGCGAAGGTGGATCGAATCCGCAAAATGATCCTGGAGCTATTGCTGGCTCATGCTCCGGATGCTTCCGAATTACAGGATTTGGCTGAAGAGTACGGCGCAGACAAAAACCGTTTTGAAAAAGAGGCCTCATTCTGCATTCATTGTGGTCTATGTGTAAGATACTGCGCCGAAGTCAAGAAGAAGAACGCTGTTGGATTTGTTGACAGAGGAATAAGGAAAGAGATCAGTTTTATTCCGGAAATAGCCTCTAAGGAGTGCTGGAACTGCAAAGAATGTTTTTCGCTTTGCCCGACATCGTATCTTCAGGCAGCTTATGTTTTAATCAAATCCATTTCTAACAGTCCTACTCGAGGTTCTTTTTGAGATTTATGAATTCACTCCGGTCGAAACCGAGGGTTTTGAAAAAAGAGAGAAGATCAGTGGAGTCCCACGTAACTGAAGTATAAATATCCTTGATTCCTTGATTCCTGTAATACTTAAAAATTTCCTCGGCCATTTTTTCGCCGATTCCCTGGCCCATGAACTTAGGATTGACCCCGATGTTGGCTATCCATGCGCTTTTAGCTATGCCGAATCCCCCGGTTAGAGTATAGCTTATCAGGTATCCGACTACTTTCCTGTTCAGCTCGGCAACAAAACTGGCATCTTCATCCCTCTGGGCCTGTTTTGAAACAATTTTTCTGAAATCATCGACATTCGTTGATTTGGTTATGGTATGGTATATTTTGCTTATTTCTTCTGCATCGTCTTTTTTCAGTTTTCTTATAAGTAAATTATCCACGACAGAATTCCTTGTAGATATATGATAACATTAATCGGTTCTGATTATTTTAACCTGATGGCCGACCCAGTCCGGTGGGAGATATATCCTTCCGCTGTTACCGCTGAGCTTGACCTCTTTCTCGATCATCTCTTCGCCGTAAATCTCGAATTTTACTTTTGCCTTTTGTTGCGCAGAGGTGCCGTTAATACTTTTGGATTTTTTTTCGTTCAGCACTTTAAAAAACCCTTTTGTTGATGTATCTGATTTATGTAAGATATTTATTAAGGAAACAAAACTATTAAACGAAAAAGATGCCGAATCTTTAATTTTTTTACTGTTATCATCCGAAACAGGTTTGGTCAAGTCGAAAATTTTATACAACCTATCGGAGATTAAGTTGATTTTTTAAACGGCATGATTTAAGTCACATGCATGGCTTTGGATCGGATGTTATTTAACGATTTATTTTTGCGTGATTATTTATAACAGGGAGTATTTTTATAATGAAGAACCTGGCCTTATTCCATGAGATAGCTGAAAACCCGTATGATTATGCAAAAAAGGTAAAGAAGGAAAGCGGCAAAAAGATAGTCGGTTATTTTTGCTCTTATACCCCAGAGGAGATAATTGACGCAGCGGGAGCTCTTCCGTTCAGGATTTTCGGAAGAGGAGGCGATTCTCTTGCCGATGCCCATCTTCAGGCATATAGCTGCAGCCTGGTCAGGGGAGCGCTTCACGACGCGCTTTCGGGCGGGCTTGATTTCCTTGACGGGGTGGTTTTCCCCCATACCTGCGATTCGATACAACGGCTTTCGGATATATGGAGAATAAACGTAAAAACCGGGTTCCATATCGATGCTGTTCTGCCGGTCAAGCTTGATACAAAAAGCTCCGGAGAATACATGGCTGACGTTTTAAGAAAATTCCTGCGCGACATTGAAAATGGATTGGGAGTTGTAATCTCAGAGGATGATCTTAAATCTTCAGTGATGAAATATAACCGGATAAGGAGTTATCTCGGGAAAATTTACAGGACGAGAAGAGAAAACCCGGCATTGATCGGAAGTGGTGGTTTTCATGCAATAGTTAGGGCGTCCATGGTGATGGACAGGGATCACCTTCTTGAAGAACTCACGGCATTTGACGGATCTCTTCATGGGGGAAAGGCGGCAGGGAAACCGGCAGGTAAAAGAGTCGTGCTTGCAGGAGGAGTATGTAGTCTGCCGGATATTTTTTCGATTATTGAAGATTCGGGCGGGACCGTCGTTGGAGATGATTTCTGCACCGGTTCGAGATATTATGAAGGAGAGATCGGTGTGAACGGCGATATCGTGGAATCAATAGCAAAAAGGTACAGGGAACGCATAAATTGCCCGGCAAAACATTCGGGGCTTCTGACAAGAGGTGAACATATTATCAAGATTGTAAGGGAAAGCGGGGCGAAAGGAGTCATCTTTTTGTTCCTGAAATTCTGCGACCCCCATTCTTTCGATTACCCGTATCTGAAGGATATGCTGAACCGGGAAGGGATTCCGAGCATGCTTTTCGAAATTGAGGAGCAGCTTCCGTCCGAAGGACAGTTTAAGACAAGGTGCGAAGCTTTTCTTGAAATGTTACAGGCTTGAATAAATTGAGGAGAAGAAAATGACCGGCAACAGCCAGACTCCGGATCCGGAAAAAGAGAAGAGAAAGATAAAATCCGTAAAAAAGATGAAAGAGATCATGACGAATTACTATATGGAGGCCAAGACCGCCGAACAGACCGGGAAAAAAGTTGCCTGGATAACAAGCGGCGGTCCGGTTGAGCCTCTGATTGTCATGGATATTATACCCGTATATCCGGAAAATCACGGCGCCATGATAGGCGCCTCCAAGATGGGCGTTGCTCTTTGCGAAAAATCCGAGGAGATGGGCTATTCGAGGGATCTATGTTCCTATGCCAGAGCCGATATAGCTTGCGCTCCGGTAAACGGGGGGCCAATCGGAGGGCTGCCGAGGCCGGACATGCTTGTATGCTGCAATAACATCTGCGGGACAGTATTGAAATGGTATGAAGTCCAGGCCCGGTATTTCAATGTTCCGCTGTTTATCCTCGACACTCCTTTCAGCCATACGGGGTTTTCCGATGAGGCAAGAAAGTATGTGAGAAAACAGGTGGACGAATACATGGAGTTTCTGGAGATGGTCTGCGGGAAGAAATGCGATTATGACAGAATGGCCGAGGTCGGGAAGCTTTCCGTGCAAGGGCAGCGCCTGTGGCAGGCCGTGCTCGATACGGCTGCACATAAGCCGGCTCCCATGAGCGCATTCGACGCGTTTTTTCACCTTGCGCTGATAGTTACTCTCCGGGGAACCAGTATTGTTGTTGACTATTACACGGGGCTGCTTGCGGAGATGAAGGAGAGAATAGCCTCCGGAATCAGCGCTGTTCCGAATGAAAAATACAGGCTCCTGTGGGATAATCTTCCCATATGGTACCGGACAAAATGGCTTTCCGAAAAGTTTGCCGCGCACGATGCCTGCCTTGTGGCCGATACATACACTTCGGCCTGGTGCGGATCATTGAAATATATCAATGAAAACGACTTCCTGGGGACGATGGCTGAGGGCTATTCCCGGATATACCTTAATATAGGCGTTGATGAGATGGCTGAGACCGTTATAGAGATGATAGATAAATATGATGCGGATGGGCTTGTCATGCATTCAAACAGAAGCTGCAAGCCTTATTCTCTCGGCCAGTACGATATTCAGCGGATTATTCAGGAGAAAAGAAAAATTCCGACCCTGATGATAGAGGCCGACATGGTTGATGAAAGGAGCTTTGCGGAAAGCCAGATCGAAACAAGAATAGATGCATTCATGGAAGTATTAAAGGCAGGGTGAAGATATATGATTACACTTGGTATTGATGTAGGATCAATAACTGCGAAAGCCGCCCTTCTTAAAGACGGGAAGCTTTTATCGACCGCGGTTATTATTACGGGCTATAATGCGAGAAATGCCGGTGAAAGTGTCTTCGGAAAAATAATGTCCGAAGCGGGTATCACAAGGTCCGAAATCGGCGGAATCGTTGCCACAGGATACGGAAGAAACAGCGTAACCTTTGCGGGAAAGAGCATAACCGAGATAACATGCCATGCCGCAGGCGCCCATTTTCTTAATCCTGCAGTCCGGTCTGTGATAGATATCGGCGGTCAGGACAGCAAAGCCATAGTTATGGATGAAGCCGGAAAAGTCAGAGATTTCGCAATGAACGACAAGTGCGCCGCCGGAACAGGCAGGTTTCTTGAAGTTATGGCGAGGGCGCTTGAAGTCGATATAAATGATTTCGGGAGAATGTCTCTCGAGGCGGATAATCCGGCCAGAATAAGCAGCCTTTGCACGGTTTTTGCCGAATCCGAAGTGATATCGCTTATCGCAAGAGGCGAAAAACGGAAAAATATAATAGCAGGAATCCATGAATCGATAGGCTCAAGGGTGGCGGCTATGGCAGGCCGTCTTGGCCTGACTTCGCCTGTCATGATGACCGGCGGAGTGGCAAAGAATATCGGAGTTGTAAAAGCGCTTGAGGGCAAGACCGGCAAACCGATAGAGGTTTCAGAAATGGCCCAGCTGACAGGGGCGATAGGTGCTGCCTTGATAGCAATGACGCTTTGAGACCGTTTAAATTATGGACATGGATATCATTTTTGTGATATATTCAATAACATAAAAAGGCTGGGAAAGAAGAATTATCCATGACCAAAACTGATGACACGGAAATTTTCAAGATATTGACCGCAAGGAAGTCCCTCTTCTGGGATAAGAGAGATGTTGATCCGGCAAGGGATGGGCGTGTTATTGCTGAAAGAATCCTCGAATTCGGAACGGAAGAGGAAATAAAGGCGCTGACAAACTGGCTGGGAGAGAAATACCTCAAAAAAATCATCACCGAGAGCAGGGTGTTAAGCCCCAAGACCGTTAATTATTTCGCCTTGTACTTCCATATACCAAGGGAAGAAACACGATGTTTTTCCGATGCATCACGCCGGATATGGCAGCCATTCTGAAAAACGATTTTATGAACTCCCTTCCCCGGCAGACCTACATGGCCGGCGGCACGGCTGCGGCCCTGTATTTCGGGCATCGCCTGTCGGTGGATATTGATCTTTTCACTCCCGCGGAATTTGACAGCCTGCAAGTATTTCATGATCTTAATGAAAATATGCGGGGATTATTTGAGAAGGTAACTCTCCACAAACTTGAGAAAAATACTCTTGTCGCTTCTTTGAAAGACACGGGATTAAGCCTTTTTTCCTACCCATACGGACTCCTCCGGGAGCCCACACCCGTTCCCGGCATCCTGGTTCCTGTCGCGTCTGTTCTCGACCTGACCCTCATGAAACTTATTGCCATCAATCAGAGAGGTTCCTGCAAGGACTTCGTTGATCTGAAAACGATCTTGACTCACAGCAGTGAATCCTTTTCCGAACTCGTCATACAGCTTCAGAAAAAATATCATATTGGTGAAGAAATGACTCTGCAGCTGAAAAAGAGTCTCATCTATTTTGATGACGCTGAAGAAGATCTGAATATCAGCCTCTTCAATGAAGAGACGGGAACTTTTCAGATCCTCGATAAAAAGACCTGGCAGGATGTCAGGAGATTTTTCGAAGAGCTGGTACTTAAATAGTATCCATGTTGATTATTGACAACCATTTAAAATTCATTGACAAATCAAGCACGATATGATTATTTGTGCCCGCATTTCGACAGTCCCGTCAAAATTCCCATGCGTTCTGACGGACGCATAGAATATATGCCTTTATGCTGATAAATTTTATTTTATCACGCCATGATGCTCGAAAAAGTATCCGGTTCCGGAACAAAAGGAAAGTTATCAGAAGGCTGTTTTTACTACAGGGGGATAGATAATTTCAGACATAGAGAACGAATAAAATCTGTTTCGTATGTCTGAAAAAATAGAAACGCATAAAAACATGGGCACATTGGTTTCCTCATGTATTTAAGTGGAGAATAATTATGGAATCAACAAAAATTGTCGTTTTTAAAGGAAAGAATATTCGGAAAACCATTTTTAAGAATGAATGGTGGTTCTCGGTAGGCGATGTTGTGGAGGCCTTGACTGATACCATTAACAGTACCGACTATATCAAGAAAATGCGTAAGCGTGACAGTGAGTTATCTAAAGGGTGGGGACAAATTGTCACCCCCCTTTGGATAGAAACTCCTGGAGGAAAACAAAAGATCAATTGTGCCAATACGGAAGGTATCTTTCGCATTATCCAATCGATTCCTTCTCCGAAAGCAGAGCCTTTTAAACGCTGGTTGGCAAAAGTAGGTTATGAGCGGGTGCAGGAAATTGAGGACCCCGAACTGGCCACAAAAAGGACTAGACTGCTGTATAAATTGAAAGGTTATCCCGACGACTGGATTGAAAAAAGGATGCGGGGTATTGCCATCCGGGAAGAATTAACGGATGAATGGCAGCAACGCGGCGCCAGGGAGCAAAAGGATTATGAAATATTGACTGCGGAAATATCAAAAGCAGCATTTGGACTTACTCCTGCAGAATATAAAAAACTCAAAGGATTGAAGCGTGAAAATCTTCGTGATCACATGGATGATTTCGAGTTGATATTTACGATGCTGAGCGAGCGTGCGACAACTGAAATTCACCGCACTGAGGATTCAAAAGGTATCCCGAAACTGACAGAAGATGCCAGGATCGGGGGTGAGATCGCCGGAAATGCGCGAAAGCAGCTTGAAAAAAAGCTGGGCAAGTCTGTTGTCTCCAGTAAAAGATTTATAGAAAGACCCAAGAAAGACAAGATGCTACCTGAAATAGAGAAATAATCATGGATAAACAGCAGGCACGAGATCTCATCAAAAAAACCTTTAAACAGCCTTTTGATAAAGTCTGCTTTACCGCTCCAACATGTTCAATACCGGATAGAATTGACAACCATTTAAAATTCATTGACAAATCAAGCACGATATGATTATTTGTGCCCGCATTTCGACAGTCCCGTCAAAATTCCCATGCGTTCTGACGAACGCATAGAATATATGCCTTAATATCCCTTTGCGGTATATCATCTAATAATTGCGTTTTATACCGCAATAAACGGCAGAATCAATTTATACTTGTACCATTTTATTGACAATAATGAGTATCTTGCTAACATCAAACCACATTTATTGATAATATACACAAAACGATATAATAACTTGTTGGAAATAATAAGGAGTATTTATGAAATACTTATTAGTTGTTCTGTCAATCGGCTTACTTGCAGGATGCGGTGGAAAATTATATACCATAGAAAATCCAAAACCAGACTCAAGTGGACGTATCAATGGGGTGATCGTTTATCAACCCAAACCCATGGTATTTGTTATCGAGACTACACAAGCTCAAGACAAGAATGGAAACGTTATTGGTTCAAGTGACGAAGGCACATGCAAACCTTTAAAGTCATTCGAAGTTGTAAGCATACCAGATTATACAAAACAATACGCTGTTGGCTACGATGCAGCGCTTTTTGAGTCGTTTAAGTTTTCGTTAGAGATAGATAAGGGAGTAATCACTAAAGTCAATAATGACTCCACATCTGGTGCAAAAGACGTACTCAATGCATTCGCAGGAATCCTGGGCACAGCCAAAGATTTTGTGAAAGTAGCGGGTTCAGTACCCGCATGCAATGCTGGGAAAAAAATAGTGGGCCGCATGGACATTTCAGATATACCAATCGTAAAACCATAATGTTTCTAATTAAATGTTAAACAGGGGCAACGACCATTAATTTTTATTTACCTAAATTTTCTAACCCGTCGCTACAGCCGATCGCAGCCCTCTGGACTGCTCCGGCTGAGCTTTTCGTTGGGTGCTGCTGACACAGAGGCAACAATGACATCGATTGCCGGAAGAATAGCGGCAGATAAGACGGGGCGCATTCTCGTCGATCTGCTCATGCAACAGCAGCTTGTTCGCGGTGACGAATCCGTCGCGAGAGCACTGGCGTCAGTGTGCAAGATCTTCAGTCATGCGACTGGCGACGTGTTGATACGTCAGGGCGAATCGGACAATGACATATACTTCATGCTAAGTGGCCGCGTCCGCATTCTGATTAACGAGAGAGAGGTCGCATCCCGTGGGGCAGGACAGCATGTCGGGGAAATGGCCCTTGTTGATCCTTCATCACGTCGGACTGCTACCGTTGTATCCAGCGACACTTCAACCTATGCGCAAGTCCGAGAATCTGATTTCGTGGCTATTGCCAATGCGCACCCATTCCTCTGGCGACAGATCGGCATCGAGCTAGTCCGGCGACTAGATGAGCGACGCAAGTTCCATAAATCACCAAACACCACACCTCAACTCTTCATTGGATCGTCAAGAGAGGGCCTTGCAATTGCCAAAGCGCTGGCATCGCAAATCGACCCCAGCCTTGCGACCGTGAGTTTGTGGTCGGAAGGCGTCTTCGGTGCCTCGCATTTCCCTATGGAGGACTTGGCTGCAAGACTTCAGTGCTCAGACTTTGCGGCGCTGGTCGCCACCGCCGACGATCATGTCACAAGTCGCGGTATTGCCACGCTCGCACCTAGAGACAATATTGTGTTTGAGCTTGGATTGTTCATGGGGGCAATCACCAGATACAGAACATTTCTCGTGACACAAAAGGGTATTGACTTGAAGATTCCTTCGGATCTCCTCGGAATAAATGTAGTCAATTACGACCCTGCCGCGGCATCGCCTGACGATGCTGTTAGAGCGTCCAGTTGCGAGATTGCAGAGGGGATCAAGCGGATGGGGAGTCGATAGGTTTCCTATGGCACTCAAAGACGAACTGATTGAACAGGTGGGGAAAATCTTCCGGGAACAATGGTCAGTGCGCGACGGACGTGTTGTTCCGGAAGCAAAAGATGTTGCCTTCGCGAATGAGGCCGTGAAATTGGAGGATGCCGTTGTCCTCTACGCGGACATGTCCGGCTCAACAGCACTGGTAAACATCGAGTCATGGAGTTTCGCTGCAGAGGTCTACAAGACGTTCTTGTATTGCGCAGCCCGAGTAATTACCAGTGAGGACGGAGTTATCACGGCTTACGATGGTGATCGCATTATGGCCGTGTACATTGGCGATTCCCCCAACACGTCAGCAGTTCGCACGGCTCTTAAGATCAACGCCTGTCGGATTGACATTATTAACCCTTTGTTACTTAAGCAGTATCCTAGCAAATCGTATCAGTTGAAGCATGTGGTTGGCATCGATCGAAGTACCTTGCGTGCAGCTCGAACGGGTGCGCGCGGTGCCAACGACTTGGTTTGGGTTGGCCGTGCCGCCAACTATGCTGCCAAGTTGTCATCCCTTCCGGATAGCCACGCAACGCGCATTACGGCTGACGTTTATAACCGGCTGGGCGATGTGGCAAAGTTCACAAATATGGTATCGATGTGGGAGGAAGCACAGTGGACGGAAATGGGAAACCTTAAGATATACCGATCCACCTGGAAATGGGGACTGTAGACACTGCACCCAACAACGGGCTCGTGCTTACTGGCGACCCGCTGCGCGGTCCACCAGCAGCACAGCCCGGTCGTTAGCAGAAGGAGTAAATATGGAGCCCCAGATTGTTGTTAAGCTTATAAGTACAAGCTTACAAAATATAGTTTTCTTTGATTCAGCCCTCCTTGAAAGAAAGGTGCGTGAGGAATGCATAAACCATAGACTCGCATGTTATATAGAAGCTATATATGAAGAAGTTGTAGGGGATGACCGATTTTACTCTGTTGATCTTGAGTACAATAAAGATGTTGGTCTATATGATAAGAAAGTTAAAGATGAAAATGGTGAAGATATTAGCATAAGGCCTGATATTATTGTGCATAAAAGACCATCGAACAATGACAATCTAATTGCAATTGAAGCAAAATACGAATCGAGCTCAAAGCATGACATCCTAAAACTCACCCGTTTATTAGAAAAGCCATATAATTATACATACGCGGTAGCCATCAGCTACTATCCGAAAAAAGGCTATTTTTTACTTAGATTGTTTTTCAAAGACGAGGGATTGAGAGAGCAGATTTTCAAGATCGAAAAATTTGCTAACCATCAAGTTCACTTGACCGGTGTTACGCTGGCGCTGCACACCGGCAAGTGACTTATTCGTTAACTGCCACACTGTGAACGTACTATGAAAGAATTAATCAGTTTACTCAGATCAAAGGATTTGATCACATCTTCGGGCGTAAAATATAGGACGCTATCGTCGTACACTCTTGCAAAATTTGTAGATCTATCGACAGAAATCGAAAACATCATAAAAGAAGGTCATCGCCCCATTACACCCTCTCTTTTTTCTCATTCTGCATCTCTTGGTTTAAGCGGGAGTGCTCTTGAGTGCAGGAGCGTGATGTGCAGACTTGAACGCATAAATAAACTCGCTCGTTTTGCATTAATGTATAGCGATAAGGTTGTAATCAGTAGCTTTTTTGCTGGATATAAAGACATATCTGATAAGGACACACTTTATCAAGCATTGCATAGCTTTTATGAAGACCTCATTGTGCTTTTTGAAATCAAAGAGGCAATAGCAAGTGGTTTGATCCAATTTTTTTCACCAGCGACAGACATTTGTTTCACTTGCCAAGCAAAAAGTTTATTAGGCAGTGAAGCTGCCAAAAAATTTGACTCATCTTATAGGCAATTACAAAATGATTTCTTAGACAATATGAGTGTTAAATGTGAAAAAAGGCATGATGAATATGGTTTTGTCTGTAATGGTCCTAATCCATATTTAGATCATGCCGGTGTATGGGTTATGCATAGTTTAAGTCCAGAGATCCAAAAAAGACCAAGGATTTCGAAAAATATTGAATCTGGCAAGATAGTTAATATATCAAAAACTCTAACATCAGAGCTTAAGTTACACGAATACATGGCTCATCAAGTAGCTACGAATGCAATTTACGGTTTGTCAACCTCTACATGTTTAAATACAAATTTTCTTACAGAGAATGAACTTCACTTAAATCTATTGAACAGCTTGCAATCAAATCACGAAATCGTCAAAAAAAATAAAATAGCAGCCGATCACCTTATATCAATTGTTCCGTTCGTTGAAGATGTAGATATAAATAATTTGATCAAATTAAGGAAAAGAGAGAACGAATCTTTTCTGGTATACAGACAGGCACTAAATCAAGCTATCGATGAGTTCGTTAAATCTGGCAGTCAATTCACAGAAAATGACGCAAGGGTACTATATTCCGATGTTATCTCTCCGACTTTAGCCTCCTTAGATAAGAAGATTAAAAAGGCTAAAAAAGATTTAGTGAGTAAACCTCTTCGGTCACTGACTGGTGTTGTCGGTGCAATTTCATTCGGTTTATTAACGGGAATTATAACACCAGATATTTCGGCCATTGCTAGTGCTATAGGGTTAGCAAAGTTTGGCGGGGATTTTATTAAAGATGTAATGGCAACAGGAGATCAAGATGATGTTATTGAGGAACATCACTACTATTTCTTATGAGGACAAATAGGGGACGTTTTCAACTTTTAAACTTGATTTTTTTTGTTGAAATGTTACTCGAAAATTCATGCCGAGAAAATCACGAATAGACGCTCCGGGAGCGATGCATCATATAATAGTCAGGGGAATTGACCGGCAGAAAATATTCAGAACCTATGAAGACCGGAACAATTTTATAAAGAGACTCGGCACAATCCTCAAAGAAACAAAAACAGACTGTTATGCCTGGGCTCTGATACCCAACCATTTCCATTTGTTGTTCAGAACAGGCAATGTTTCAATATCTAAATTCATGAGAAGGCTTTAGCAGATGTGATAGTGTCTTGCCGACAGCAGAAGCATCAGTGCTTCCCTTAACGTCAAGATTGTCTGCTCGTAAGCCACCAACCAAGTGGGTTCGAGAGGAGCGTGGAAATATATACCGCACCCCTCTTCTTTTTTACGTCCATCCTGAACACAATAACACTTGACAGTATTAACGCGATGCGTTACTATTAGCTATGATAAAAAGCTTTAATGGCAAAGAGACCGAAAAGCTATTCAATAGGCTGTATTCATCGAAACTTCCATCGGAAATACGCCGCGTCGCTTTGAAAAAACTGATGTATCTGGATGCTGCGGATTTTCTTGAAGATTTGAGGATACCGCCCGGCAATCGGTTGGAGAAACTTTCCGGCAACCGTCATACGCAACATAGCATACGTATAAACGATCAATGGAGGATATGCTTTCGATGGCATCAAGGCGATGCCTACGATGTTGAGATAACCGACTACCACTAGGAGAAAATCATGAGAACGAAAAAAATACCACCCATCCATCCGGGAGAAATTCTTCTGGAAGACTTTCTGGAGCCTATGGGAATCAGCCAGTACAAGCTTTCCAAGGACATCAGCGTACCACCTCGCCGTATCAATGAAATTGTCCAGGGCAAGCGTTCAATTTCCGCTGATACCGCGCTGAGACTCTCCCGCTATTTCGGTCTTTCAGAGCGATTCTGGCTCAACCTGCAATCGCGCTATGATCTTGAAGTAGAAAAAGACAAACTGGATGTACGTCTTGTGAAAGAAGTGCAGGTCTTGACGCTGCAACACGCTTAAACCACGATGATTCCAACCAGCGCGTCCATAGCGACGCGCCAAAGGCGGCGCGTGACGCGCGTGTTACTCTATTTCAAATCGTAATCCTCAACTTCATATCTTTCCAAAGTCATTTGTTTGTGGGTGAAAGGAGTTGCCGGGAGGCGCTATTGTTCGGCTTACGTGGTGATTCCTTATTACCGAATATTGCGGCTCTTTCCCCTTGACACACAAATCCATTTTCCCTATACTGCCGCATCTAAAAAATAATATCTTTTCAAACGCTTAGGAGGATAGGGGGTTTATGCGGACAGAGGTTCGGGTGAGATGAATATTTCAAATTTTTCAGCAGAGCAGCTTGCAGGCCAGCGTATCATGGCGGGCTTTAAAGGAACAGAGCTTTCGGGTGGGCTTAAGTTCCTTATTGATACTGTAAAAGTCGGTGGCGTAATACTTTTCGCCGGGAACGTAAAAACTCCGGAACAGATCAATAACCTGTGTGAGTCCATACAGGATTATGCAGGATCAATCGGCCAGCCTCCATTGATCATCTCGATTGATCAGGAAGGAGGACAGGTGGCAAGGCTGAAAGAACCCTTTACGATTTTCCCCGGGAACCCGGCGATGAAAAGTGAAGAGGACGCCGTTCAATTTGCAGAGACAACCGCTTCCGAACTTCTCGGAGTCGGAATAAATATGAACATGGCTCCTGTCATGGATGTTGCTCCGGAAGGAGCGCCGAGCGTAATGGCTGGAAGGGTTTTCGGACACGATCCTTACCGGGTTTCCAAGATGGGCGTTGCGGTTATCGAGGGCCTCCAGGCAAAAAAAATAATGGCTGTTGCAAAGCATTTTCCGGGCATAGGAAGAACCCTTCTCGATTCCCATCTTGATCTTCCGTCATTTGACGCCGGACTTTCCGACATGGAATCTTTTGACCTTATTCCTTTTGAAGCTGCAATAAGGCACAACGTCGCCGGAATTATGCTGTCCCATATTCTTTATACCGGAATTGATGGGAAATGGCCTGCAAGCCTCTCCGTGAAAATAGCAAAAGAGCTTCTCCGCGACCGCATGGGTTATGAAGGTATTGTCATGACGGATGACCTCGACATGGGAGCCGTGAAAAATCATTTTGACATCAGGACATCGGTCAGGCAAATCCTTTCTGCCGGAATAGATATGACGCTTATATGCCATGCAGGGCCCAATATTGAAGCCGCTTTTGAGGAAATATTGAAGAATATGCGCGATTCTGAAAAGATAAAAACGGATGCTGAAATATCGGTCCGTCGTATCCTGCGGCATAAGGAAAAATACTTGCCGGGGCGTTGATTATGTTTCATTATTAATTTCCGGCAGAACGCTTCAGCCCATACCCAGGCCCGGCCCCATAAGTAATTGTCTCACCGTGCGGATGCCGCAAGAGCTGCCTTGAGGGATTCCATGGCAGGAGGCATATTCTCCTCCAGGATTTTTGAAAAGTTGTAGGAAAGAATGTGCTTCTCATCTTTTCCAGTCATGAGCTGGTAGATGTTGTAATACCTGTCTGTTTTTGATCCTTTTAATTCATGTGTCCAGATTATTTCATCATCGCTTAAGCGCCTTAAGCGCAGTGTTATGTCAAGATCAGTTTCATAGGAGACATAAGGAAGACCTATTATGCGGGTGCACCACGCATAAAATCCCGATCCGTAATAATAGCATCTTTCCCTGAGCGTGGTTTGCCTGAGTATCCCTTCGAGGCGCCATTTTGTTTTTGCGTATCTCTCTTCAGGAAGGTAGACCGTTTTTTCAAAGAGGCCGTTTTCGCTGAGGTTTCTGTATATCGCCCTTGCAAAGGAAGATTTGAACGGAAAAGAATTGTATGAGGAAAATCCGGTAAAGGTATCGGGTGTTTCAGAAACAAAATCGATCCATAGAACGCCCGGAATAAAACCTATCCATTTTTTCGCGTCGCTTGTTGTTCCCTGCGGTCTTAAATCGATGAATTCATCGACGCCGAGTGTTCCTTCAAAAGGTTTTGAAGGAGTATACCTGCTTGTTCTGTAATCAAGGGAATTGTCAAGTTTGCTTACGGCGCACGATGCTAAAATGAAAGATGCACATATTATAACCGTTGCCTGGAAGAGTTTACTTATGGCCATGTCATATCTCCTTTTCCAACCCGCTGTTTTTTTCTTTGTGAGCTTCGGACCTTCGTGTAAAAAATAAAACACTAAGGCGCTCTTGAAAATACATCCATACTCAAATCCTGCCTGCCGCCGTTTATAATAACGTAATAACCTGCTGCGGCTATCATGGCGGCATTATCCCCGCATAGAGCGGAAGAAGGTATATGTACCTTTATTCCCGACAGACCAGCATCTATTTTAACCTTTTCCCTCAATCGCTTGTTTGCCGCAACTCCCCCTACTATCGATATGTGGTTGCATTTTTTTTCCTTCGCGGCAAGAAGGATTTTGTAAGATAAAACGTCAACGACCGACTCCTGGAAACCTGCAGCTATATCGGATATCATTTCTTTGTATTCACCGGAATGTGTCCGGATAAAACGGCTGACCGATGTCTTTATCCCGCTGAAGCTGAAATCAAATCCCGATTTATCAAGGTAAGTTCTCGGAAAATTAATTTTGCCGGGATCTCCTTTTTCGGCGAGTATTCCTATGATGCTTCCCCCCGGGTATCCGAGGCCGAGCATTTTGGCAACCTTGTCAAAGGCTTCTCCTGCCGCATCATCGCGGGTTTGTCCGAGAAGCTCCATGCTGGTGTGGGAAGTGACAAGATAAATGCCCGTGTGCCCGCCTGAAGCAAGAAGGGATATGAAAGGAAAGGGTGGCGGATCGGGCTCGAGAAAAACGGAGTTGACGTGTCCCTCAAGGTGATTCACGCCTGTCCATGGGATACCGAGCCCGAATGCATACGCCTTTGCAAATGAAAAACCGACCAGCAGGCAGCCGATAAGTCCGGGCCCCTGTGTAACGGCTATTGCATCAACAGTTTCCGGCTCTATGCCCGATGTTTTTATTGCCTCCCTGACTACCGTGACAATGGCCTCCATGTGTTTCCTGGAGGCAAGTTCCGGAACTACTCCGCCGTACCGGGAATGAACCTCAACCTGGGATGATACTATGGAAGAGAGTATTGCGGTTCCATTACCGACAACTGATGCGGCGGTCTCATCGCAGGATGTTTCAATTCCGAGAATGATCATGGGGGATTCGGTTTAAAAATCTTAAAAAGTATATTCTGATAATTTTCATACCCATTTTAATTTTGCCTGAGAGTTTTTTCTTTCCGCGACATCTCCGATGAGAAATGTCTTTTCATTGATGGCTGCAAAGCGTTCCATAACATCGTGCGCCGATTTTTCCGGCACAATTGCGACCATGCCTATCCCGTTATTGAAAGTTCTCATCATCTCTTCTTCAGAGATTCCCCCGGCCTCTTTCAGGTAATTAAAGACAGGAGGTATATCCCAGCTTCCTTTTTTAATCCTCAGCATGCACGTTTCGGGTATTATACGGATAATATTTTCAGATATTCCTCCGCCTGTTATGTGCGCCAGCCCGTGGATCGGGAGATCCTTCAGCTGGCTGAGAATAATTCCCGAATAGATCCTTGTGGGAGTGAGAAGCTCTTCTCCTATGGTTCTGCCGAGTTCGGGAATATAGGAGTCGATTTTCAGTTTCAGAAGATCAAAGCATATCTTGCGCACAAGAGAATATCCGTTGCTGTGAAGTCCGCTCGAAGTAATGGCAATAAGTTTGTGCCCCATGCGTATGCCGGAGCCGTCTATGATCTTGTTGTAGTCTACAAGACCTACTGCAAAACCAGCAAGGTCATACTCATTTTTCTTGTAAAATCCGGGCATTTCAGCTGTTTCACCGCCTAAAAGAGCGCATTTTGCCTGTTTGCATCCTTCTGCAATACCCTTAATGACATCAATGGCTATTTCGGTATCGAGCTTTCCGGTGGCAAAGTAATCAAGGAAAAATAAGGGTTCGGCTCCCTGAACCAGGATATCGTTCACGCTCATTGCAACAAGATCAATGCCGATCGTGTCATGTTTGCCGGCCATGAAGGCAACTTTCAGTTTTGTTCCTACTCCGTCCGTTGAGCTCACGAGCACAGGCTTCTGCATGTTTGCTGTGTTAAGCGAAAACAGGCCGCCGAATCCGCCTATTTCACCTATTACGCCTGACCTGTTTGTTTTTTTTGCAATTTCTTTTATTGATTCAACCAGCCTGTTTGCCTTATCGATGTCAACACCCGCATCGGCATATGTCAGAGACTCTTTCATATCAAACTCCGTTTCTTAAAAAATAAAATCCGGCATGCTTAAATTATAAACCCAAGTTTAATATCCGTCAGCCTGAAAAAAAGCAGATATTTATCTGCCTGGGAACAATGCTGTTTATCATTAACTCATCAAGAGTAAAGGCTTATTTGGGCATATATTGATAAGGTAAGCATGTCAGATTTTTGTTGAACCGAAACAGCGAGCGCATTCCCCGTTGCTTGCGGCGCGGTTAGCGAGCGAATTTTTAAAAGACACTATTCCATACGGCCGAAGAATCCCCGTAGCTTGCTGTGGGAAGCTTCAAAGTAATTTGAATTTAAACCGATCAGACTTAAAAAGTCAAAACAAATTTTTTGACATAAGATGCCATATATTGTAACTAAACGCAGATATTAATATTAACTTAGCTGAAGAGATGAGGTTTATATCATGAACAAGTTTGCCAGGCTTGATCGTTTACCGCAATACGTCTTTGCGACAGTCAACAAAATAAAGATGGATGCAAGGCACGTTGGAGAAGATATAATCGATCTCGGCATGGGGAATCCCGATCTCGGAACGCCCCAGCATATTGTCGACAAGCTGACCGAAGCCGCCCAGAAACCGCCTAATCACCGCTATTCAGCCTCTATGGGGATAACCAAGCTGAGGATGGCTATAGCAGGCTGGTACAAGCGCAGGTTCGATGTGGATATTGATCCCGATAACGAGGCTATTGTGACAATAGGGGTAAAGGAAGGATTATCTCATCTTATTCTTGTTACAATAAGGCCGGGGGATGTAATTTTTACTCCCACGCCGACTTATCCCATTCATCCGTTCTCTGCGATAATTGCCGGAGGAGATGTCCGGGGAATTCCGGTCGGGCCCGGCTGCGATTTTTTTGAGAACCTTATCAATGCCACACGGCAGACGTGGCCGAAGCCGAAAGTTCTCATAATAAGCTATCCCCACAATCCGACTACCGAGGTGGTGAACCTCGACTTTTTCGAAAAGATAGTCGATTACGCGAAGGAGCACGATATAATGGTTATCCATGACTTCGCCTATGCAGACCTTATTTTTGACGGCTATACCGCTCCAAGTTTTCTGCAGGCCAAGGGCGCAAAGGATGTCGGGGTCGAATTCTTTTCTCTTTCAAAGAGCTATAACATGCCGGGCTGGCGCGTGGGTTTTTGTGTAGGTAATCCGGAGATTGTCGCCGCTCTGCGCAGAATAAAAAGCTACCTTGATTACGGGGTATTCCAGCCGATTCAGATAGCGTCGATTATCGCTTTAAACGGTCCGCAGGATTGCGTAAAAGAGATATGCAATACCTACAGGGAGCGGAGGGATGCTCTTATAAACGGACTTGGCAGGGTAGGCTGGGATATTAAAAGCCCGAAGGGGACGATGTTTGTATGGGGGAAAATTCCCGATAAATATTTAAAGATGGGTTCAGTGGAATTTTCCAAGTTTCTTATAAAGGAGGCACAGGTTGCGGTTGCGCCGGGTCTTGGCTTTGGTGAGTACGGAGATGAATATGTCCGCTTCGCGCTCATTGAAAATGCGATGCGCATAAACCAGGCCGTTCGTGGAATCAAAAAGATTCTGTAGATTATTAAATTAGGACGCGGATTTTCGCCGATAAACGCAGATAATTATATTAGTTCTTTATATTAAAGTCCGGACAATCTGCGTTCGTCTGCGCCCAAAACACAAATTCCTATACTGTAAATTGATGGTTCTACAGACGGAGGCTGTTGGTATGAGAAAAATTAATATAGGTTTACTAGGTTGCGGAACTGTCGGGACAGGGGTCGCAAAAATACTCATTGAGAAAAAAGATCTTATCAGCTCGAGAGTTGGCGCTGAATTGAACTTGAAGTATGTTGCCGATCTTGATGCAGCAAGAGACAGGGGCATCAGGTTTGATGAAGGGGTATTTGTAAAAGATCCCTTTAAGGTTGTTGATGACCCTGAAACAGATATAATTCTTGAAATGATTGGCGGGGAAAAAATTGCGAAGGACCTGATCTTAAGGGCTATAGATAACAAGAAACAGGTTGTCACAGCAAATAAGGCCCTGATAGCTTCTCACGGGAATGAAATATTCATGGCTGCCGCTGCCGGAGGC
>Ga0315268_10002662_pt1 | contig 20007 bp, 11 predicted proteins | sample C1_top_MG_FD_204535 | JGI IMG/M metagenome (GOLD analysis project Ga0315268, IMG submission 204535) | Sediment microbial communities from Yellowstone Lake, YNP, Wyoming, USA - C1_top | ecosystem: Environmental > Aquatic > Freshwater > Lake > Sediment | place: USA: Wyoming | collected 2017-08-01
GCGTCACCAGCACATTTTCCGGCTTGAAATCCAGGTGCATGTAGCCGTTCTCGTGCAGGTGCTCCAAGCCGGAGACCATATCAATCAGGATTTGCGCCACGTTTTCGAGTAGCAGGGGATCGTGCCGCCCGTAAAGCTCCTTCAAATTCTCCGCCTCCACGTAGTCCATCACCAGAAACATCGTGCCCCCGGTCTTGCCATGCTCCACGTAGCCGATGATGTGTTCGTGATCGTGAATCTGCGCGAGAATTTCACACCCGCGCACGAAGCGCCGCCGCGCAAGGAAGTTGAATCGCAATCGCGGGTGCAGTCGGCGCAGGGCGTAAGCCTTGCCATGCGAATCCGTGGCCAGCCAGATGTCCGCCATGCCGCCGCTGTTGATTAACTCCTGCAAATAGAACCGACCGAACCGCGCGTGTCCCGCGTCGTTCAAGTCTGATTTGTGATTTGGCAAACTCGCCATCTTGACGTTGTTGTAACACAACCGGACGCCGGACGCCAATCGTTTGTGCATGGCACAGGTAGGGCGCGCCACTCCGTGCGCGCCGTTTTCCGTGGTGTATTGACGAGCGGTGCGCACGGAGTGACGCGCCCCACCTGCGAACCGCCTGATGATCCAGCTCTCAATAACTTTGCCATTCCTCGCCACGCGTGATTTCATTCCCGCCATGAATCGAACTGCCAAGCGTTTCGAGGGCCTCCTCGACCGATATTTTGAAACCCTGCTGAAGGACGCGCCGACTTTCGCCACGGTGATGGGCGTGCGTTCAGCCGAAGGAAAGCTAGGCCGACTCACCGCCCGCTTTCAGGTCAAGCGCGAGCGAGAACGGCAGACCGCTTTGCGCGCCTTGGAAGACATCTCGCCGCGCGAGTTGTCGAACGAGCAGCATCTCGACCGGCTCGCGTTGCGCTCCATGTTGCTCAAGGAGTGCGAGGACTTCGCCCGAGGCCGGCACACGCTCGAACCCGACGCCCCGCAACAACTGCTCAACATCCTGTTTCACGAACTGATGCGTGGCGACGACGAGCCAAGACGCGCCGCGCGCAATCTTCGTTCCCTGCTGAAGCAAGCGCCGAACTACCTCGAAGAGGCCGCTGCACTCATCCGCCAACCCGAGCGCGTTTGGTTGCGGGTGATGGAAGAAGCCGTTGCGGGTGGCGTGGTGTTGCTGCAAGGCGTCGGGCATTTCCTGCAAGACGTTCAACCGCAACCCGCGGACAAAACGCAGGTTCGCGCCACACTTCGGGCGATGAACAAATACCGCGACCGCGCGAAACGCCGTCCACTCGCACCCGCCGGTTCGTTCGCGATTGGCGCGACGACGTTGCAACGTCGCGTGCGCGATGAACTCGGGTTGGATTACACGCTCGGACAGATCGAGACGCTGGCCTTGGGCGAAGCGGAGCGTGTGGGCGCGATGTTGAAAGACGCCTGTGCCCGCTTTGGCCGTAAGCGTGCCGCTGGCGACATCCTTGCCGAATTGCGCGCGCAGTGGCGTCCGCGCCAACCGCTCCAAGAATTGTATGACGCAACCACACGACGAATCGCAAGCGGTTTCCGCGCCGCGCGCGCCGTCACGTTTCCCAAAGGCGATGAACTGGTCGTCAAACCCGTGCCGGATTTTTTGCGCACCCTGATTCCGACGGCGGCATACTCGCAACCGGGCGCGTTCGAGAAGCGCCAGCGCGGGATTTTCTGGGTGAACGACCTGAGCGCTTTGAAAAAGACCGGGGCCGAGAAACTTGCGGAGCGACAACAGCATTTTGGCCTTTCGCTCACCTGCGCGCACGAGGCCTACCCCGGACATCATCTGCAATTCGTCACGGCCAACCGCCATCCGCGGAAGTGGCGGCGGCTCTTTGCCCACGCGGTGTTCTACGAAGGCTGGACGCTGTGGTGCGAGCAGATGATGGTGGACTTGAAAATTGACCGCTCGCCGTGGTTGCGCGTGCAGCAACTACACGACGCGCTCTGGCGTTGTCACCGCATCCTCGTTGACCTGCGTTTGCAGACCCGCCGCTACAGTTACGAACAGGCCGTCCGCCACCTGCAGAAGCATCTCGGCTTCACCCGCGCGCGCGCCGGGGCGGAGGTGAACTGGTACACCGCCTCACCCGCCGTGCCGATGAGTTACTGGCTCGGTCGGTTGGAAAACGCGCGTCTCCACCGGCGACTCGTCGTCGGGCGCGGCTGGAGTTTGCAGAAATTCAACGACTGGTTGTTGAGCTTCGGAACGATTCCGCAGTCGTGGATTGAGAAATACGGCCTGGATTAAAATCAAACTCGCCGCCGCCGTGCGTGCCGGCGGCAGTCAGCGCATGGTCAACTCATGCCAGAGCGACTGCATCGCTGCGCAGTCCTGGCGGCTTTCAGGGAAAACCAGCGGCCGCAAGATCACCCGGGCGCCGGTTTCGCGGACCAAGCCAGCCAACCGCCTGACGTATGCCTCCCAGGTTTCGTCCGGTTCACCCGGCAGCCGGCTGTAGAGCACCGTCTCCGTTTCGGCGCAGCGTTCCAGCAGCCAGCGCGGGTCGTAGAACTCCGGGTTGCCCAGATCGAGCGCTTTGACCTCGTCCAAGTGGCAGAGTCGTTCGAGCATGGCCGGGTGCTTGCCGCAGAAGTGGATGAACGCGCCGCCGCCAAACGGCGCCGCTGCGCGCCGGATCGTTGGCAGAATGAAGCGGTCAATCATGCGGGGCGACAGGAGGATGGCGGTGTCTTCCGCCATGCGCGCCCCCGCCACCGGAAAATAAACGCCTTGGCTCGTTCCATGTCCGTGAATCATCATTCCCGCCGATTCGTCCAGCAATGACTTCACGTGGGTCGTGGCCCGGACATACAGCCCCAGACAAATCTCCAGCAACTCCTCGATCCAGCCGCCTTGCTCCGGCTCGCCGAGCTCATAAAAGGTGCGGTCGCCGTTCAGGAGATGGGCAATGTCAAAGACACCCTGCGTGTCGGGGTGGTAGGCGACGACGTCGCGGCGGCCCGAAGCCCGATGGATGGTGTAGAACTTTTCCGCCAGCCGCATCGTGGCGCTCTCAGCCACGTTCACGTCTCTCGCCGCACGGATTGTTTCGCGCTCCAACGGGTCGCCGGGCCAGGGCATGGCATCGTTCGGAAGGTGATACTCCAAGCCGGCCATGGCCGGAATGAAAACCACGCCCAGGTTGGGACGGACTGTTGGGATGCCGTCGGTGGGCCAGTCCACCACCGTCTCCGCCCGGCGGATTTCCGATTCCCACATCGCCTGCGGATCATGGAATCTCGCGGGGTAATCCCGCAAATCGTAAAGCTCCTGCCGCGCCGGCGGGATCAAGATCAGGCTCGCTCCTTCGCCGCGCCAGAAGGCTTCATGCGCGGCTCGTTTGGTTTCAAGTGTCATGTTCAAATCAAGTGTGATGCCTGCCATTGTGTGCGGTGCGATTCACGGGGCGAACTTCGCCAGCCGCACCTCGTCGAACCAGGCCGCGTCGGACTCGTCGGCCTGCCCGCTGGCGGAGAGTTGCAGCGCCAATTCGCTGACGCCGTCTGGGACGCGCACGGAGCCGACCAGTTCGCGCCATTCGCCCGGCTTGGCGTCCGCCAAGGTCAGCCTCATGCTGGCGTCGCCGCGCGTCCACTTGCCGGTCGCGTTCTTCCAACCTACGCGCAACGTCACGACACCCTGTCCGGTTTGGCGGGCTTTGGCGGAAACGGCGTAACGCTCGCCGGGCTGCACTTTGATGTTCTGACCGAAACAGCCGTTGAACATTTTCGTCAATCGCGCCGCGCCCAGGGCCGGGTCGTGCGCGAACGTGCCGGTGGCCTGTTTCTCATCCTGCCACACCCACCACTTGGCCGGCTTGCCATCGGTGACTTCATTGAAATCGCCGTTGAGCAGGAGATTCGTCGCCGTAGCGGAGGCGAGCAGGCGGCGCGCGGCTTCCGTCGGATCCTTCGCGCGCAACAAGGCCAGCTCGATGCCCGGCAGCGCCTCGGTCCAGTTCGTCGTGGGTTTGCCTCCCGCCGTGCGCGGTGGCCACCAGCGGTTTTTCTCGCCGTAAATCCAGACGTATTCATCCGCCGCGCGCACCGCCGCCTCGAGGTTGGCTTCGAGCCGCTGAACGCGCGGTTCGCCTTCCCGGCCGAGGTAATACGACGAACCCAGCGGGTTCACGTAGGCATCGAGGTAGAAGCCGAAGCTCGCCTGCATTTGGGCGCGGTACTTCGCCCGGTTCGCCGGCGTCACGAACGCCTGGCAATCGTTCTTCACGCGCAGCGCGCCGTTCTGAAACGCGGACTCGCCATCCCAGCGATAGGCGAATTCCTGGCCATCCACGAACTTGACCGTGGCAGGCGCGGCCTCTAGCCAGCCGTTCACGAACGCGGCCTGCAGGCCGTGATCGTCGGCTTGGAGACTCACGGGGCCGCCCCCGGCCTCCAGCGAGCGCAGGTTCACGGAGAAAAGCCAGTAACCGAACAGCGTCAGGTCCGGGAATTCGCCGGCCATGGCGCGCATGGTTTCCTGCCCGCGCTGACGGACCTTGGCAAAATACGCCGCGAAGTTGTGCTGGCGGCATCCCGGCTGCGAGAGGTAACGCCACGGCTTGTGTTCCTCGCTGTATTGTTCGGGATCAAAGAGAATCCCCCGCAACCCGCCCTGCTTGGCTACCCGCGCCATCAGGCGGAACTTGTCCGCGATGATCGCCCACCCGGCATCATCGAACCAATCCACCGTGTGCGGCAGGCTCCAAAGTATGAGGAAGTTGTCGGTCACCTTGGCTGAGCGGGCCGCCTTCAAATCCGCGAGCGCTCCAGCGAACATCGCTTCCGTCCAGGGCTCCGGACTGAAGAGGTTGTTGAAGCTGGTGAACGAAGTCCCGTCCGGCTTCGTCCCCGGGACGGTTAGGATGACGCCATCGAACGGGTATTTCTCGAACGCCGCCAGGTCGCGCCGGAACTGTGCCGCATCCGGCTGATCCCAACCGGACATGATCAGCTTCTTGCGCGGCAGCGGAGTAAGGTCCGTGGCGCTGCCCGCCGGGGCCAGCAGGAGCGCCGCACAGGTCAGGATGAGAGGACCGAACCCAGTTTGCACGTCGGCGAGTGTGCAGCGGACGGGTGAAAGCAGTCAAGTAGTCGAGCAGGCAAGAAGTGGTGGTTGGTCGGTGTTGAATCAGTTTGGTGGGGCGAGGCTACTGACCTGCCGCGACGGTGCGCGAGCATGGCGGGCGAGCCGGCTCGCGAGGACGCTCGCCCCACCGAAAATGGAAACTGACCCACTACCCAAATTTCGCACCCGGCTCTGGCGTGTGTCAGAACATGAAAGCAGTTCGGAATCTCCCCAACGCCACCAGGGGTTTCCCAAATGCAATTTGGCATCTCCCAAACGGTTTTTGGGGTTTCCCAAACGGCGTCTGGGGTTTCCGGACGGCCTTTGGCGAGGCCCAAACCGGATTTGGGGTCTCCCCATCGGCGTTTGGGGTTTCCCAATTCACGTTTCGGGTCTCCTCATCGCGTTCCGCGTTTCCCGAACGGCGTTTGGGGTTCGATGAAAGCAGTTCGGAATCTCCCCAACGCCACCAGGGGTTTCCCAAATGCAATTTGGCATCTCCCAAACGGTTTTTGGGGTTTCCCAATCGGCGTTTGGGAGACACTTTTCTGGCTTTGGGAGAACCCGGAGTTGAGATTACTGGCTGGAAATGAGCGTCTTAGGCCAAAACCACGCGAAAACCGCCAAATCGGCCTCCGTGGCCGCTCACCCGCACGATTTTCACCAGCGTTTTGCGCAAAGACGCAGGGGTCGAGACAGGATGACAGGATTTACAGGATGCTTCTCACCCATCCTGTTCATCCTGTCGAAAAAGCTCACGGCAGACGCCAGCAACACCTTGAGATTTTTGCCCCGACTTGTTGCGCCGCTGTCGGAGGCGAAGGCGGACAAAAATCCTTGATCGAAATACGCCAGTCAGCTTTCCTAACCGCATGGTAGCAACATGCCGTTGTGAAAACCAACCGTGCACGCCCCCGTGCATCCACTGCGGCATAATCATAATGTGTCATTGAGCACCATGCGCATTTCCATATCATTATTTGTTTGTGGCGTGGTGTTGTTCTGCGGCTGTAGTGACGACCATATCTTTCAGGGCAGAGGCGACGCCGGGCAGTTCATTCTCCAGCGGGTGCGTGCGTCCGGTGGACATTCCATCGCCACAAATGGTCTACCTACACTTGCGGGCGATTGGCGATACGCCCACAACAAGTTTGGCGTTGCCGTTTTATTTCCTACCTCACAGTATACAAATGTTTACGCCTACCTTCATTCGGCATTTGGCCCCTCGCACGATTCGGCGGGCCGTTCCATTTGGCATGTTGGGGTTTATATTTATTTAGACCGAATTGGTACCAATACAGAGGTGGATATTTTGCCGTCGCTGCAATAAACGGCGTATATGCAAACACGGCTATCGCGTATTTTCGGGAGATAAAGAGGTCCGCAGGATTGACACAATCTCGGCGCGAGCGTAGAACCGGGTCATGAACTCGTGCGTTGCACAGAGCAAGATGAATTCAAACCGGTGTAAACACTCAGGACTAACGCCTGTTCGAAAATATCGAAGATGAAGAAGCTTAAAAAGGCAGCTAAGATTTTAGGACCTCTTGGGAAACTGTTGACCCTCGGAGACACCATCGCAGACGTCAACGAATGCTTGGACAAAAGCAAGTGCAAGGAAAAGCCTTGATGCAAAGGGGATTGAGTTATTCTGGCGCCCTCGTTGGTGCCCTTGCCTTTGGGACTAATTGTGCATTGTTTGTCGAATCATCACTGTTCAATCACCCAGAGCGCTGGGGTATACTCAGCGTGGAATTGCTGGGATTATGCACTTGACGGATAATAGGCTTTATGGCATCTTTAGGGCATGAAATCGAAGCAAGCCCCTAAAGACCTAACGCTAATTCAACTTTTCGACCGTTTCGGCACGGATGATAAGGCCCGCGCGCATCTTGAAAGCGTGCTTTGGAAAAACGGCATTATCTGTCCGCATTGCAAATGCAACGACCAACAGAGGTTTTCCGACATTGCAGCCAATCCCACCGTTAAAACCCGCGCCGGGCTTCGCTGGTGTTCCAATTGCAAAAGCAAGTTCACAGTCACCATCGGCACGATCTTCGAGGATAGCCATATCCCGCTCCGTAAATGGCTGATTGCTTGGTATCTCCTTTGCAGTTCCAAAAAGGGGATTAGCTCGCTACAATTGCAACGGCTCTTGGAGCTTGGCAGCTACCGCAGCGCGCTATTCATGGCGCATCGCATCCGCCATGCGCTCAAAGAAACCGGCTATGCTGGAAAACTGTCCGGCACGATTGAGGCGGATGAAACGTTTGTCGGCGGTGTGACTAAAGCCGATGGCAAGCAATATGGGGGCAATAAAGTTCCGGTCATGGCACTAGTACAACGCGGCGGCCCGGTTCGCAGCCAAGTCATGCCGACGGTCAACGGCCAAAACCTTAAACAGGCCGTGCGGCAGAACGTGGAAAGATGCTCGCAGCTTCACACTGACGCCCACATGGGCTATCGCGGGCTTGAGCATGAGTTTGAGCATAAATCCGTGAAGCACAGCGCGGGCGAATTCAGCCGCCATGAAGGGGAAAACGTGATAACCACTGCTTCCGTTGAATCGTTTTTCTCGCTGCTAAAACGCGGCGTAGTCGGCACATTTCACCATGTCAGCGCCCAGCATTTACCGCTGTATCTAGCGGAGTTTGAACACCGTCACAACTGCCGAAAAATGACCGACGGCGAACGCACGGACAGAGGCTTGCAAAAGGCCGCTGGCAAGCGTTTGATGTATCGCAAATGAAACTGGAGATTTTAACCCTTTGTGGTTCTGCTAAAGCAATTGGTGGCGCGATTACAATTAAAGATGCGACTGACAGAATGTATTCGGACAAGCCAGCCGGTATAATTTCTCCGTGCTGCTTTGTGTTCAGGATTAGGTTTGATCCGCCAGAACTAGGCAATCACACAATTAAAATCGAGCTAACGAATGAAGATGGAGAACCGTTATTTCCACCTGTCAGAAAACCAATTCAGGCAACCATTCCAGAAGGTCTTTCGACGGGTGTTAACGTGGGGATTTTGAACTTCGAGCGGATTTTATTTCCCAAATATGGAGGGTATGGCCTAAATTTTTACGTTGACGAAAAACTCTTAGGCTCGCAATGCCTATATTGTTGCCCAAAGACTTGAAATTGTTTTTTGACTTCACACCAATTGCGCAGAGTCGAACCACCTGATATGCCCAAACAAAAAGCCGGACTTCCAGAATGGAAAAATGATCCGCTGAAATTCACATTTTCGCCGGACGATGCCTTGCGCCAGGCGATGACAGTCAAACCGCCGAAAGACTGGAAAAAAGCAATCCGAGCTAGTCGTAAATCGCGGCGTTAATCCCGCAACAGGTTGCGCTTAAAAGCCGTGCAACTATTCCCTTCCGTCAAAGGCACAATCCCAGGAATTGCTGATATTGATCATTTTCTGCTTGCCATTGAAGTTTGAGCTTCGTGACGAGGACTGGAACAGGCTGCCTCTCATCGCGCCCAATCCGGCTGTTAAGCTAGTCGTCCGAATTGGTGCCATCGCGTTGCTCGCATTTGCGCTTGTCTCGATGTTCATTTGCTTATCAGAACGCGAAGGACATAATAAAGCATCTGATCGTTCCCTTTACGTAATGGGGATTGCCGTCGTTGCATCAATGTCGTGGATATGTTTGACAGCTTACGCTTTCGGCGTGCAGACCCTATTATCCGAAAAGGCGTTGGCGATCAGCCGCCACCCCATTTTCCTTTTTCGACGCGACCTACTGGAAATCCATCTGAGCCGAACTGTTTATGTTCGCCTGCTGGACGAACGGCTTGAAGATTTCCGGCCTGCACCGGCAAAGTCGCTGGGAAGAGGAGTGTTCAAATTGCTGCCATCACTTGGAAATAAACCCGAGGACGAGAAGTGGGAATTTGGACCTGGCTCAATAGTTCGATGTGAAAAACGAGAGCTGGAAGGACAACAAGTCTGGGTTGCTGTGAAGGCTTGCTAACATGAACGGGTCAGTCCGGAGTCTTTCCACTAAATCGCCGGGCGGGTAATTGATGGTCATCCCCCGTGCATTGCGTAGAGCAAGATGAATTCAAACTGGTGTCAATGCACAGGACTGACGCCTTTTCAACCGCATGAGGAATCCCTTTTGTCCCGCCGCACGGCTTGGTAATTTCCCTGGGTGATTGATCCGCCATCCCATCGCTCGGCTGAAAGGCAAACCATGACTCCCAAAACTGGACCCTCCCCCTCACCGGCTCGCGCGCTTACCCGCCGCCGATTTTTACGCGGCACGCTCGCCACCGCGGCGACCGCAGCGTCCTTTTCGGGGTTTCGCGGCCGCGCAGTGGCGCAACCTGCCGCAGCGCCTCCGCCTGCGGAGTTCACCCGCAAGCTCAAGCTGGGCGTGGTTGGGTGCGGCGGGCGCGGTAGTTGGATTGCGAAGCTGTTCCAGAAGCACGGTGGTTATGAGATGTTCGCCGTGACGGATTACTTTCAATCCGTTGCCGACGCCTGCGGCGACGCGCTGGGAGTGGATCAGGCCCGGCGCTTTTCCGGCCTGGCCGGTTACCAACGGCTGATGGACAGCGGCGTCGAGGCAGTGGCGCTCGAGGTGCCGCCGTACTTTTTCCCGGAACACGTGCGCGCGGCGGTTGCGCGAAAGCTGCACGTTTATATGGCCAAGCCGGTGGCGGTGGATGTGCCCGGCTGCCTGGAGATCGACCTGTCGGCGAAACAGTCAACCGCCAGCCAGCGCGTGTTCCTCGTGGACTACCAGCTCCCGACCGAGCCTCACAACCAGGAGGTCGTGAAGCTGATTCGCGCCGGTGAGATCGGGAAGGTGATGGCGTTGAACAGCCACTACTTCGCCGGCTCATTCGGTGATCCGCCGCTCACGGACACGATCGAGAGCCGCCTGCGCGGTTTGATCTGGTGCAACGATGTCGCCATCGGCGGGGGTCACCACGTCAACGCCTGCATCCACGCGGTGGACGCCGCGCTCTGGGTGGCGGGCGAACGGCCCGTCGCCGCGATGGGCCTTTCGCGCATCGGCCGGCCCGATCCGCACGGCGACAGCCACGACGTTTTCGAAATCGTGTTCGAGTTCGCGAACGGGCTGGTCATGAGCCACCGCGGCAAACACTTGAACAACCAGCTTCGCTTCGATGTGGTTTGCCAGGTAATTGGCCAGACGGGCTACGCACAGCTTTGCTACGGCGGGCCGGCGTCGCTGCGTGGTCGCGAGAACGGTTACAACGGCGACATCCAGAATCTTTACGAGGCCGGCGCGGTGCGGAACATCGGGAAGTTTTACGATTGCGTGGTGGGCGGCAATTTCGCCAATGACACCGTGCGCCGTTCGGTGGACGGCGCGCTGACGACCATTCTGAGCCGCGAGGCGGCGCTCCGCCGCACGCGGCTGACGTGGGACGAACTGCTCAAGGAAAACAAGCGACTGGAAGTGGACCTGCACGGTTTGAAGGCGTAAGGGATGAAAGCGGCGGGCTTGGTGCAAGGCGAGAAGCTGACGTGCTATCGTTGCGGAGTCCGGCAAGTTATTCCCGCCTTCCGAACGGCGCGCTGGTTAAGGTGCTAATGGGCGACCCCTTTCCTTTCCAGGGAGAAGATCGGAAATAAAACGCTTTGCGCCGTCTGCAAAAGCGCTTACAAGAAACGCGATGTCTCGTCCGCGCATCATCGCCCTGCTGCTTGCGTTCACCACGCTGGTCGTGTTCCTGCCCGCCACGCGCTTCGCCTTTTTGAACTACGACGACAACGACTACGTCACCGAAAATTCCTTCGTAAAGAATGGCCTGACCTGGACGGGCATCCGCTGGGCGTTCACCGCCTTCCATGCCGGCAACTGGCATCCGCTCACCTGGCTCTCGCATATGACCGATTGCGAACTGTTCAAGCTAAATGCCGGCGCGCATCACTTCGACAACGTCCTCTTTCACGCCGCCAACGCCGGACTGCTTTTCGTGTTGCTGCGGCGGCTGACGGAAAAAATCTGGCCGTCCGCACTCGTCGCCGCGCTGTTTGCCTGGCACCCGCTGCACGTCGAATCCGTCGCGTGGATCGCCGAGCGCAAGGACGTGTTGAGCACCTTTTTTGCGCTGCTCGCGCTGTTGGGCTATGCAAAATTCGTCGAGGCGTCCAAAGTTCAAAGTCCGAAGGCCAAAGTTTTTTTCGCGTGGAGCCTGCTGGCGTTTGCGCTCGGCCTGCTCGCCAAACCGATGCTCGTCACGCTGCCGTTCGTCATGCTGTTGCTGGACTTCTGGCCGCTGCAAAGAGTGACGGATGGCCAGCGGCAAGGGGCGTGCATGCGGCGGTTGATTGCGGAGAAATGGCCGTTCTTCCTCCTCACCGCCGTTTCCTGCGTTGTCACCTTTTTCGCGCAGCGCCACGGCGAGGCGGTCATCTCGCTGGCGAAAGTCTCGTTGCGCTACCGGCTCGAAAACGCGCCCGTCGCCGTCGTGAACTACGTCTTGGATTTCTTCTGGCCCGCCAACCTCTGCGCGATTTACCCGCTGCCGGAAAAAATTCCCACGCTCCAGGTGGCGCTTTCCGTTTCAGCGCTGGCGCTCGTGACCGCCGCCGCGTGGCGCGGGCGGAATTCCAAACCTTTTTTTCTCGTCGGCTGGCTCTGGTTTCTCGGCACGCTCGTCCCGGTCATCGGCCTCGTGCAGGTCGGCGGCCAGGCGATGGCCGACCGTTACACTTACATTCCGTCCATCGGGTTTTTTCTCGCCATCGTTTTTCTCGCGCAGAACTGGACGGCGCGGTTTCAAATGCCGAAACCGGTCGTCGCCGGAGCTTCAATCCTGCTGCTGGCCGGCTGCGTTTTCGCCACGGAAAACCAGTTGCGCTTCTGGCACGACAGCGAAACGCTCTTCCGGCGTGCCCTCGCCGTGACGCGCGACAACGACATCGCCTTGGTCAACCTCGGCGTCGCGCTTGATGGGCAGGGCCGGTTCGACGAGGCGCTCGATGTTTATCAGCAGGCGCTGCGCATCGAGCCGGGCCGCTACCAGCTTCACACTAATCTCGGCCGCAGCCTCGGCAAGCTGGGCCGGCACGCCGAAGCGCTCGCCGAATACCGTGAAGCCATCCGCCTGCATCCCGATAGCGCGATTCTGCACAATGCCGCCGGCAGCGAACTGGCCGCACTTGGCCAATTCAACGACGCGCTGAGGGAATTTGCCGAGGCTGAAAGGCTCGATCCGCAATATCCCTGGCCGCACGTCGAGACCGTGAAGGTTTTTCTCAAACAAGGCCGCGACAAAGAGGCGGGGGACGAACTCCGCGCCGCGCTGCGCCTCGGGGCTGATGATTTTCAAATCCTCGCCTACGCCGCGTATGTCCTTGCCGCCAATGAAAACGCCGCCGCACGCGATGGCCGGGCCGCGCTGATGCTCGCGGCCAAGGCGAACCTCCTCGCCGGCGGCAACCAGCCATTTGTGTTTGACGCGCTCGGCATGGCCTGTGCCGAGACCGGCGATTTCACCAACGCGCTGATCTGCGTCCAAAATGCGCTTGATCTCGCCACCGCCGCGAAGATGAAGAATTTGGAACCGCTGCAAAAGCGGCTCGAACTCTACAAAGCCCGCCAGCCGTGGCGCGAATCGTTCCGCGCCACCAACGCGCCGGCGAAAAATTGACTCCTGACCCGTTCACCCCTTCAAGAGCAGACGAAAGACCTCCAGCCAAACATCCGCAAACTTAATCTGCAGGCTTTACAAATCCCTGTCGCGGGTCAATTAGTGAGTTACTTATGCGCTTATTCCTCCTCGTCATCTGCGGGCTGATCGGAACATCACTCTGGGCCGCGGGCGAAAACCGCATCGTTCCCGCCCAACCTGTCTTCATCGCTTCCGCGCCCCACGGCCGGCTGGAACGCATCGGCCAGGGCGATGACAGCATTTCCCTCCTCTTCGTCTGGGGTTCGCCCGAAGAGATGGGCCAGGCCCACGGCCAGCTTTTGAAAGGCGCGATCCAGAAGCACAGTGACCGCTTGATCACGCTGATGACGCAAGCCGCGCAGGCCAAGCCGGAGCAACTGGATGAAGTTTACGCCGCCACGCGACCGCACATCCCCAGTCATTTTATCGAGGAGATGAAAGGCCTGGCGAACGGTGCGGGATTGCCTCTGCAAACGGTCATTCGCTGCCAGATGATTGGCGAAGCGGGCGAATGGCATTGCAGCCTGTTCGGCGCCTGGGGCAAGGCCACCGCGCAGGACGGTCACACGTACCAACTGCGCGCCTTGGACTATGTGGTCGGAGCCGACATCCAGAAGTATCCCACGATCATTGTTTACGTCCCGAAGGAAGGTCATCCCTTCGCCAACATCGGCTGGGCCGGTGTCATCGGGTCCGTCACCGGCATCAGCTCGATCCCGCTGGCGATTTCAGAAATCGGCGACAGCTACGATGCCGCGCATGACAGTTTCGACGGAATCCCCTTCGCGTTTCTGTTGCGCGACATCCTCCAGTTCGATCCCGATCTGGATTCGGCCGTCGCCCGCGTTCGCAAAGGCCCGCGGACCACGAGCTTGATGTATGCGATTGGCGATGGCCGGCAAGGCCGCGTCCGCGCCCTGCAAACCTCACGCACCCTGTGCAACGTGTTCGATCCGCAGAATCTCGAGCCGAACGTGGCCACCCATCCCCGGCTTGAAGACGTCGTGTATTGGGGCATGTCGTGGAACGTGCCCGCTTACGACCAGCCGCTTCACGCGCGGTTGAAAGCCAACTACGGCAAGATCAACGCGGAGGTGGTCATCAAGGACATTCTGCCGCGCGTGCGTACGGGCAATTTGCAGGCGACGGTTTACGATCTGACCGCCCAGAAGATCTGGACGGCCAACGCCCGGGCCGACGGTGAATCCGGTCCTTTGAACGCTTACGAGCGGACGTTTGTGGAACTGGACATGCAGGCCGTGTTCAAGCGGGCGGGGGAATTGGTCAAGCCGTAGCCACTGCCCGGTTGTAACCCCGGCCCGTCGGGTCACTGCCCGGTTGGCGTGGGCGTAGAACCGGGTCATGCCCCGTGCGTTGCGCAGCGCAAGATGAATCCAAACTGGTGAAATACTCAGGACGGACGCCTTTTCGAGGCGGTTGCACGTTCTGGTGACGCAATGAAGTCCGTAAACCAAAAGAGAAAAGGGAAAACCGTATGAGCGTTAAGCCTGTTCCAACACTGACGCGGCGGCGGTTCCTGACCCGGGGAGCGATGGCGGCCAGCGCGGTGGCGCTGCCGTACTATATTCCGGCCAAGGCGCTGGGGCGTGACGGAGCCGTCGCGCCCAGCGAACGCATTGTGCTGGGTGGAATCGGGCTTGGCGGTCGCGGTTCTTATGATCTTGGTGTGATGTTGGGCATGCCGGATGTGCAGTGGGTGGCGGTCTGTGATGTCCTGAAAAGCCGGCGCGACGCAGCGAAGAGGCTGGTGGACAGCAAACAGGGCAATCAGGACTGTGCCGCGTATGGCGATCTGCGCCAGTTGCTGGCCGAGCGAACCGATATTGACGCGGTGCTGATTGCCACGGGCGACCGCTGGCACGCCCTGGCTTCGGTGCTCGCGATGCGAGCGGGCAAGGATGTCTATTGTGAAAAACCGGCCTGCCTGACGATGGCGCAGGGACAGATGGTCGTGGAGACCGCCCGCCGGTACGCGCGGGTTTATCAAACCGGCGCCCAACGACTCAGCGAGCCGCATCACGTCTTTGCCATCGAAATGGCACGCTCCGGCCGGCTGGGCCCGGTGCACACGGTTTACGCGGACTGTCGTTGGCGCGACGGCTTGCGTCACGACTGGCTGCCGGCGCAACCGGAACCGCCCAAGGAAGAACTGGACTGGGATCTATTCCTCGGTCCAAGTCCGTGGAGGCCCTACAACCGCGGTTATCTGAGCTCCGGCTGGTATCACTTTTATGATTTCGCCACGGATGTCGCGATGTGGGGCGCGCACTCGGTGGCCCAGGCCCTCGCCGGACTCGATATGACAAACGTGACCACCATCGAGTTCGAGTTTGAGAAACCGGATGCCACGATGGTCACGCGGTTGTCCAACGGGGTAAAATTAGTTCTCTACCGCACCAGTGGTTCGGTTTGGGAGCCGTGCCCGTACTGGCACGGTGCTTGTGGCGAGCGGTTTGATGGGCCCGAGGGCTGGGTGGCCGCCGCCGACGGTTATACCGGACCCGACGTCTCATCGCCGGCGCTGTTGGGCGAATACCGGAAAGTGGTGGCGGAATACACCACCCGAACCCAACGGCCGCTGAATCACGTGCGGGACTTCCTTGACTGCATCCGGTCGCGTCGCCCCACGGTGGCGAATCCGGACGTCATGTATCGTTCCATGAACATCTGCCTGGCGGCTGACATTTGCGAACAACTAAAGCGGAACCTGAAGTTCGATCTGAGTAAAGCTGAGTTTGTGGGCGATCGCGAAGCCAACCGCATGCGCACCCGCGCCATGCGAGCTCCGTATATGGGCTGATTGTGAACGGGTCAATCCGGAGTATTGACACAACCTCGGCGCGGGCGTAGAACCGGGTCCTGCCCCGTGCGTTGTGCAGAGTCAGATGAATTCAAACCGGTGTAATTACTCAGGACTGAAGCTTTCTTGATCCAACAGTCTTTTGGGTTGACCTTGGTTCATGGGCCCTTTACACAATTTTCCTGTGAAAAGGCACAAATGGAATTTCCGGTTAGGCGGCTAATAGCCAAGAGCAGGGAATTCTTCACTGTTAGTTAAATTGTTCGGTCAGATCTCTCCGCCGATGAAACTGCCGAGGTTCAAAATCCCCGTCGCATGGCATGCGATCATCGATGTCGCTGTGATAACGGCTGCCGTGGTGGGTCTCGGAGCAAACCTATCCATGACCTTTTTCCCGCTTGCCATGGGTTCGGGGGATTTCGAGCGCAATCGGCGGATGTTTGTAATTGTCATCCTTTGCTCTCTGCTCATTGGGCTTACTCTCGGTTGGCTGATTGCCTACCGTCGCAACTGGACCACTACCAGGCGGTCGGGCAGGGCGGCTAAAGTCCCAAACGCTCAGCGAGAATCTCCGCCACGTCCATGACGCGCGCGGAGTCGGTTTGCGCGGCCACGCCATCCGTCATCATGGTGAGGCAGAACGGACAGCCGACGGCCACGGTCTGGGCGCCCGTGGCCAGCGCTTCCCTGGCGCGAACGGTGGAAACGCGCTGCTTCGGGTCCTCCTCCATCCACATGCGCCCGCCGCCGGCACCGCAACAGAAAGTCTTCTCCCGGTTGCGAGGCATCTCGTGAAGGTCGCCGGCGGGTGAATTTGAATTCGCGGAAGCGGCTTTCAGCAAAGCGCGCGGCGATTGGTGGATGCCATGCACGCGCGCCAGATAGCACGGGTCGTGATAAGTCACCGCACCGCCCGCGGGCGCCGCTCCGTCCACTTTTAGCCGTCCCTCCGCCAGCAACCGCTCGAGGAATTGCGTGTGATGGATCACTTCGTAGTTGCCGCCAAACTGCGCGTAATCCTTGACCAGCGAATTCAGGCAATGCGGGCAGGGCGTAACAATCTGGCGGACGTGGTAGCGGGCGAGCGTGGCAATGTTCTCCTGCGCCAGTTCCTGAAACAGGAATTCGTCACCCAGCCGCCGCGCCGAATCGCCGGTGCATTTTTCCTCGCGGCCCAGGATGGCGAAGTTCACCTTCGCCTGCTTGAGCAACTTCACAAACGCCCGCGCCACCCGCTGCGCGCGGCGGTCGTACGATCCGGCGCAGCCGACCCAGTAAAGCACCTCGAAGCCCGGGTTCTCCTTTGCGGTCGGCACGCCCAGGCCGTCGGCCCAATTCGCGCGTTCGGCGGCGGGCAAGCCCCACGGGTTGCCGCTGGATTGCATCCGGCGCAGGGTGGTGGCCGCCGTACCGCTCAGCGCGCCTTCGCCCACGCGGTTGCGCCGCAGATCGGTGAGCAGCGTGACGGGATCGATCCGCACCGGGCAGACTTGCGCACAGGCGTTGCACGTGGTGCAGGCCCAGAGCGTCTCGATCTGGATCGTCTCGCCGTGCAGCGCGCGTTGAGTTGATGAAGCCGTCGCTTGCGTGCCGTGTGCCGCGGGTTGCGTCAGGTTCAGCGTCATCAGCCCCTTCAAGTCCTGAACCACTTTCTTCGGTGAGAGCGGCTTCTCCGTGGCGAAGGCCGGGCACGCTTCTTCGCAACGGCCACATTCCATGCAGGCGTCGAGGCTGAGGAGTTGTTGCTGGTTGAAATGCTCGATGGCGCTGACGCCGATGCGCTCGGTCTTCTCCACTTCCTCCATCGTCACCGGTAGCATTTTTCCCAATTCACCGCGGGCGAAGAAAAGGTTGAGCGGGCCGGCGATGATGTGCAGCAGGCGCGTGAAAGGAATCGAAGCGATGAAGCCGAACACCAGCAGGCTGTGAATCCACCAAACGAACCGGTGCGCCGAGCGCGCGCCCGCCTCGGTCATGCCGGAAAGCCAGTGCGAAATCCACAGACCGACCGGCGAACAATGCGCCGCTATGCCAGTCGGTTGTTGCCACACCATGCGCAGTCCTTCGACGAGGTAGCCCGTGATGCCGATGGCCAGAAAGGAAACGATCACGTACCAGTCCGTGGCCCGATGACCAACGCTGGCCGGGCGCCGCGTTCGCCGCCAGAAAAACAAAACGCAACCCGCCAGGAAGAGCAGCCCAAACACGTCCAACGTGAACTCGTAGATGACGTAGTAAGTGCCGTGGTGAAACTGGAGCGTCTTGGAAATCCAGCCCACGATGTGGTCAATCTCCAGCAGCGTGGTGCCGAGCAGCAACATCATGAACCCGGCGAACAGCGTGAGGTGCGCCGTGCTCGGCAGCCCGCGCCCGCGGACGCGCTTTTGACCGAGTCCGTCCGTGAGCAAACGCCGGAGGCCGGGTTTGAGTTTGGCGCAAATCTGCCTGAAGCTTCCCGCGATAAGTTCGCGCACGCCAAGGGGCACGCCCTGCCGCCACAACTTGAACCGCCGCCACACGCCGTAGGCGAACACGGCCATGGTGGCGACCGTCAGGCAGTAAAAGAGAACAACCGACCCATTGGGAATGTTGCCAAACGTCTCGCGGGTCGGAGTCATTCGCGGCGAGTTACTTCTTCAGTTTCCCGATCAGCTCCGGCACGACCTGGTAGGCGTCGCCGACCAGACCGAAGTCGGCCACCTCGAAAATCGGCGCGTCGGCGTCCTTGTTGATGGCGACGATGACTTTCGTGTCCTTCATGCCGGCCAGGTGTTGGATTGCGCCGGAGATGCCGACGGCGATGTAGAGGTCGGGCGCGACGATCTTGCCCGTCTGTCCGACCTGCAACGAATTCGGCGTGATGCCGCTGTCCACCAGCGCGCGCGACGAGCCGACCGCGCCGCCCAGCGCATCCGCCAAGCCGCCGATGAGCCGCTCGAAGTCCTCCGCCGTCTTGACGCCCCGCCCGCCGGAGACGACGACGCGCGCCTCGGTGGAGTCGGGCCGTCCGGCGACCTTCGCTTCGCTTCCGCCGTATTCCGTGAAGCCCGGCAGTTTGTCGGCCGCGACCGCGATACGCACCACCGGCGAAGCGTCCGCACCTTTGGCCGGATGGGCAAACGCCGCCGCGCGCACGGTCAGAAACTTCACCGCGCCGGCCAGTTTCACCGTGGCGATGGCGTTGCCGGCGAACAACACGCGCTTGAAGATGAAATCGTCCCCGTCGCGATGCACGTCCACGACATCGCTCAACATGCCGGCGTCCAACAACGCCGCCGCTCGGGGCAGGATGTCCTTGGAAAAAGTCGAAGCCGCGCCAGCCACGATGGTGGAGCCGCGTTGCTTCGCCACCTCAGCAACAATGTGGGCGCACTTGTCGCCGAGCGGGTGCTTGAGTAGTGCGTGATCCGCGACCAGCACATTTGCCGCGCCGAGGTTGCGGAGCGATTCAGCCGTGCCGCCGACGTTTTCTCCGATGACGAGAAGGTCGAATGCGCCACCGGTCTCCGCGACGACTTTGCGGGCAAAGCCGACGGCCGAAAGTGTCGCCAGTTTCAGTTGACCATTGTCGTGTTCCGCGAGGACCAGGATATTCGCCATGTTAAATCACCTTTGCGTCGTTCTTCAACTTGTCCACGAGTTCGTCCACGGTCTTCACCCTGACTCCGGCTTTGCGTTGCGCCGGTGATTCAAGCTTCAACACTGTGGTCCGCGAGGTCGCGGTCACGCCGAGGTCCGCGAGCGAGATTTCCTCCAGCGGCTTCTTCTTCGCCTTCATGATGCCGGGCAGCGAGACGTAGCGCGGTTCGTTCAATCGCAGGTCCGTGGTGATGATGGCGGGTAGTTTGACCGTGACGGTTTCAATGCCGGCGTCCGTCTCACGCGCGCAGCGGGCTTTGGCGTTGTTCTCGATCAACTCCAGCTTGGAGACAAACGTCGCCTGCCCGAGCCCGAGCAAGGCGGCCAACATCTGCCCCGCCTGGTTCGAGTCGTCGTCAATCGCCTGCTTGCCCATCAAAACGAAAGCCGGCTGCTCGCGGCGATAAACCGCGGCGAGAATCTTGGCGATGGCGAGGGAATCGAGATTCTCCGCAGTCTTGATCAGTAGCGCGCGGTCGGCACCCATCGCCAGACCGACGCGCAATTGCTCGACACATTCATTTCCCCCGATGCTCACCACCGCGATTTCCACGTCGCCAAGCTTCTCTTTCATCCGCAGCGCTTCTTCCAGCGCAATGGCATCGAAGGGATTCACGGCGAACTTCACGCCGTCAAGATCAAGGCCCGACCCGTCCGGCTTGATGCGGATTTTCGTGTCGGGATCGGGCACCCGCTTAAGCGGCACTAAAATCTTCAACGTTTCCTCCCGTGGTTCAGCGACACAGTTCAAAAATCCCCGCCCCGCCCATGCCGCCGCCGACGCACA
>Ga0315268_10002663_pt1 | contig 20006 bp, 14 predicted proteins | sample C1_top_MG_FD_204535 | JGI IMG/M metagenome (GOLD analysis project Ga0315268, IMG submission 204535) | Sediment microbial communities from Yellowstone Lake, YNP, Wyoming, USA - C1_top | ecosystem: Environmental > Aquatic > Freshwater > Lake > Sediment | place: USA: Wyoming | collected 2017-08-01
GGACCCTGGAGACAGTTCGCCCGTCGCCACCGCCAGGCGCGAGTTGATCGAGGAAACCGGTTATGAGGGGCAGAACGCGCGGGTCATCAGCGCCATCGCCCCCAATCCGGCCATCATGAACAACACCTGCTACACGGTGCTCATCGAGAATTGCCGTTTGCGGCACCAGGTCCAATTCGATCACGCCGAGGACGTGCTCACCCGGTTGGCGCCGGCGGCGGAACTGCCCGCCCTGGTTGCCGCCGGCAAGATTCGCCATTCGCTGATTCTGGCGGCGCTCTATCGTTATGAGCTGCTGCGAAGGCGGCAGACGTAGCACCTGCGGAGTAGCTGGGGCCGGGAATTGGGCGGGGAAATCACTCGCCGGGCGGCCGCGCGGCCTGGCTATTACCGCCTGCCGGCGAGCCGGGCAGTGCCGAGGCAATGGCGCGCATCGCCTCGGCGGCGGCTTGGCGGACGGCTTCATCGTCGTCTTGCAGCCGAAGCTGAAGGGCTGGCAGGGCATTGGTGACGGAGCGGGTGCGGCCGACCAATGAGCCCAGGGCCTGCGCCGCGCGGAGCCGCACTAGCGGGGCGGAGTCTGCCAGCGCCTCACTCAAGGCCAGGACGGTTCGCTTGGTGGCCGGCGTGGCCCGGCCAAGCGCCTCGATCACCCCGGCCCGGGCTTGGGCCGAGGCATCATGGCTGGCCGCAATGAGCGCCAGCATCCCTTCGTAAGAGAAGGAGCCGATCCGCGTCAGCGCCTCGATGGCCGGGCCGTGCCTGGGCGTGTCGCCGCGCGCCAGCAGGCTGACCAGCGGCGGGACGGCGGCCGGCCCAATGCGGGAGAGCCCAGAGAAGGCCTGGGACCGGCGGTTCGGGTCTTGTTCGGCGAGGGTGTCGAGCCACGTCGGGATGGCCTCGGCGGCTGCGGGGCCAAGTTGGGCCAAGGCGAAACAAGCGTAGGTGCGGTTAGGTTCGGGAGCAGTGCGGCAGGCCTTGGCCAGCGCCGGCACGGCGGCCTTGCCGATGGCTCCCAGCGCGTTGGCAGCCGCCGAACTGACGCGTGGCTGCGCATCGCTGAGAGCGGCGGCCAGGACGGGCAGGGCCGGCTGAGCCAGCGGCCCCAACAGGCCCAAGGCCTCCGCCGCCAACTGGCGTTCGTATTCGGCTTCATACGGCCTGACCAGACGATAGAGCGGCCACCAGAGCGGCCTCGGGAGCATCTTCTGGGTGGCCAGGAGCGGCCGCCGAAGGACCGAGTCACGCCGGGCGAGGACCCGGACCAGGGTCGGCAGGGCGTTGGTGCCCAGACTGCGCACGGCCGCCGCGGCCCGCTCCTGCTCCTGGGCGTTGAGCGATTTGAGGTCTTTCACCCAGGCGAGCAAAGGCCGCCCCTGATAGACCGGCTGGCTTTGGCGCAGGAACAGCCACCACACCAACAGGGCGGCGGTGCCCAGACACCCCAGCGCGCCCGCCGTCGTCAGAACGCGAGTGCGAGTCATAGTCATTCGACCCCTTGCGCTGCCGGAGCGCGCGCCGGCGGCGAGACCTTGTTGAGCGCAGCCAGTGCGGCAGCCCGGACGTACTCGTCACCGTCCCGGCCCAAGGCGGCCAGCGTGGGCAGGGCCGCACTGGCCTGGGGCCCGATGGCGCCGAGGGCGTTGGCGGCCACGATGCGCGCCTCGCCATCAGGCTCCTCCAGCATCGCCAGCAACCCCGGCACGGCCTCCCGCGCCTCGGCGCCGTGTCCACCCAACGCCAGCGCGGCGCCGATGCGGACAGAGGGTTTCTCATGCTGCAACAAGGATGTCAGCCCCGGCACGGCCGCGGCGCTCATGCGCGAGAGAGCCAAGGCCGCGCTGGCCGGAGTGCGCGAGGGACGGTGGACGGCCTCGGTCTGGAGGGCGTCGAGCAAGGCCGGGATGGCCTCGTCGGCCGGGGCGCCGATCTCCGCCAGGGCCAGAGCCGCCTGCCAATGCGTTTGGGGATTCCGCAACGCCGAGGTCAACACCGGCAGGACCTCTTCAGTGCCGTGCAGGATGCGCCACCGGGCGCGGGCCGCTTCCACGCGCAGGGCCGGGTTGGGCTGGCGCAAAACGCCCAGCAGGGCCGGCGCCACAGGCCGCGCCACTGGCCCCAGTTCGCCCAAGGCGCGCGTGGCGGCCAACCGCGCGTGGTCGGCAGGATCAGTCAAGGCGCGCGCCAGGGCTTCCGCCACTCCTGGCGTGTCTCGGCCAATGGCGCCGAGGCTGGCGGCGGCTTGCGCCCGCACGCCAGCGTCCCGGTCGCGCAGTGCGCCGATCAAAGGCCCGATGGCCGCGCACAACGCCGGCCCGAAGTCCTGCTGGCTGGCCAACAACTCAGCGGCGCGGCAGCGCGCGGCTGAGCCGGCCTGGCGCAACGCCGCCACCAGGCTGGGCACTGTGCTTGGGCCGATTCGCCGGAGCGCAGCCTGGGCCGCTCGCGCTGCTTCGGAGTCTTCGTCGCTGAGCCTGCTGATCAGCGGCATCGTGGCTGCGGCCGCTTTCGGCCCAAGCCGGGCCAGCAAATACGCGGCTTGCTCACGGATACGGGCCGCCGGGACGCGAGGCTTTGGCGGGGCGCCAAGCTTCGCGGCGGCGGCCTGGCACAAAGCCACCAACCGGCTGTCCCGCGCCCGCAGTGCGAGTGTCAACTCCGGGACCGCCTCTGCGCCCAAGCTGCGCAAAGCCAGTTCGGCGCGGTTCTTCTGGCGATAGTCATCGCCCGCCAACACGGCCAGCCAGTGGCTCAGCGGTTCGCCTGCATAGGTTGGCGGCCGGCCCAAGGCGCGGTAGCCCGCCAGTCCCAGGGCGGCCGCCAGCGCCGCGGCGAGAGGGACGCGGCCAAGCCACTTGGCGCGGCGCGCAAGCAGCGGCAGCAGAAATGGAGAATCCAGGCGCATGCCATCAGCCCAGCGGGCCGAAAAGCCACTCATCGCCGCGCGCAGGTGTCCACCGCTGAAACATCCCTGTCAGGGCGCAGCTTCAAAACACCGAACGCTGAACGACACAGCCGGCTGGCATTTCGAGATTCGATGTTCGATGTCCAATTCCAAATCACTCTTGCCGGCGTGGCCCGCTACTTGACGCCGGCGAGCCGGTCGCGCCAAATCTTGAAAAGCTCGACGGTGGCGCGCACGTCGCGCAGGCAGTACTCCGCCACGTCGCGGTGCCGGCCCGCCGCGAGCAGAGCGTTCACGTCCAGGCCGGTCACGCCCTGGCTCTTGGGCGAGACCAGGCCGAAGGCCTTGCAGTAAAAGTCGAGATTGAACCGGCGGGCGGCGCCTTCGCGGCCGCTGACGCCGTAGAAAGTGAACTGCTCGGCCAAGTCGCAGTGGGGTTCGGAGGCAAATCGGTAGCCCAGCCAGTCCTTGCGGCTGATGGGCACGTTGAGGAGGGCCGAGCGCATGTAGAGAAAGGGCACGTCGAAGCTCCGGCCGTTGAAGGTGATCACCGTTTCGTAGCGCTTGGCCACGTCCCAGAAGGCGGTCAACATCTCCACCTCGTCCAGGCAGGCCACGAATTCCACCGGCCCTGCCTCCTCGCCGCCGGCCTCATGGTTGGGCGCGGTGAAAAGCACTTGGCCGCGGGCCGTGTCGGCATTCACCATCGCGATGCAAGCCACCTGGGCCGTCAACGGCCAGAGGTTGAGCTGCTGCTGGATCTCGGCCCGGCGGGCTTCCCGCGCCGGCGGGTCCGGTTGTTTCTCCGCGTCGCGGAAGAGGAATTCCCACTGCACGTCGTCGAATTGCTCGCGGGGCAGCGCCGTAGTCTCGATGTCAAAAACCAGTTTGGCCATGCGCGAGACCAATATGCCCCGCGGTCTGGCCGCAAACAAGCCTCAGGTTTGGCGTTTTTGGGTTTGTTTGCGACATGCGTGAAACGTGAAACGTGAGGAAACGATCCGAGTTTGGGCCGCTTCTTCACGTTTCACGGATCACGGATCACGCCTCCTCAATACAGCAAATGCTCCGCCCGCCGCTTCTTGAAGTCCGCCAAGCCAGCTTCCCAGGTTTGCTTGATGTCTGCCAGCGGCTTGCCGGCGCGGATGGCCGCCAGCGTGGCTGGGTGGCGCAGCAAGCCGCTGGTTTTGTCGAGGGCGAAGTCCTGGGGGTAGAGGCGCTGGAAAGTCAAGGCGAGCGTCAGCCCCAGGTCCACGGCCTTCAGGCTGTCCCGGTCGGTGAGCGCCAGGTAAACGCCGGCACAGGGCTGGCCCTTGAAAGTGCTGTAATCGGGGGTAAAGCGAATCGGCACAAAACCCACGCCGGCCAACCCGGCGCCATTCAGTTCGGCCGCCAACCGCACGTCGTCAACATAAGGCGCGCCCACGACCTCGAAAGGCGTCCCGGTGCCGCGCCCGACGGAGACGGCGCTTTCGAGCAGGCCGACGCCGGGGTAGAAGGTTGCCTCGGTGAGGGTGCGCATGTTGGGGGAAGGATTGGTCCAGGGCAGCCCGGTTTGGTCGAACCAGGCCTCGCGCGACCAGCCTTCAAGCGGCACTATGGTCAAGTCACATTGGAGTTTGCGCTCGGCGTTATAGAGGCGGGCCAACTCGCCAATGGTCATGCCGTAGCGCAGCGGGATGGGGTGAAAACCGACGAAGGCGGGCTCGCCCTCCAGCACAGGGCCTTCGATGGCCGCGCCGCCGATCGGGTTGACGCGGTCGAGGACGAAGTACTTGAGGTGGGCTTGGGCTGCCGCTTCCATGCACCAGCCCATCGTGGTGATGTAGGTGTAGAAGCGGCAGCCGACGTCCTGGATGTCGAACACCAGCGCATCCAGATCGCGCAGTTGCTCCGGGGCGGGCCGGTTGGTGTGCCCGTAAAGACCATAAATGGGCAGACCGGTTTTTGCGTCCACGCCGTCGTTCACGTTCTCGTCCAGGGCGCCGCGGATGCCGTGCTCCGGGCTGAAGAGGGCCTTGAGGGCCACGCCGGGGGCGTTCTTGAGCAGATCAATGGTGGAGTTGCGGTGGCGGTCGTGGCCGGTGTGATTGGTAATGAGGCCAATCCGCAGGCCCTTGAGCGGCGCAAAGTCCTGCTTGGCCAGCACGTCAATGCCGTTGAGCACGAGCTGGGTCCCGGGTACTGGATGCTGGATGCCGGGTGCAGGAGGCTGGGCGGCAGCGGCGACATTAGTCTGCGCCGGCAAGGAGCCGGGGACATAAGAGAAATTGAAGCCGATCACCGCCTGCGCGGCCAGGGTGCCCAGCAGGCGGCGCAGCGCCAGCACGTTGCCTTGCTCGTCCGGGTGGTTGCGGTTGGACAGGAAGATGAGGAACGTTTGCGAGAAGGGGTCAATCCAGAGCGAGGCGCCCGTCCAGCCGGTGTGGCCAAAGCTGCCGAGGGGGAAGATGCTGCCGCGTTGGCCGCTGTAGCCCGAATCAATGTCCCAGCCCAAGCCGCGCCGCCCGCTGAGCTGGTCGGGCGTCTGCACGCTGGTCATCAGCTTCACTGTCTCCGGCTTGAAGATGCGCACGCCGTCCAGCTCCCCGTTGCGGAGCATCATCCGGGCAAAGCGGGCCAAGTCGGCGGCGGTGCTGAACAGGCCAGCGTGGCCAGCCACGCCGCCCATGCTTCGGGCCGTCGGGTCATGCACCACGCCTCTGAGCAAGCCCTCCTCGGCCCGTTGCTCGGTCGGCGCAATCCGCCCTCGCAGGCTGGCCGGCGGACGGAAGCCGGTGTCGGCCATTTTGAGCGGCTGATAGATTTCCTTGGCCACGAATTGGTCCAAGCCCTGCCGGCTGACGCGGCGCGCGACCTCGCCCAGCACCTCAAAGTTGATGTCGCTATAAACGAGCGTCTCGCCGGGCTTGGCGCGCAACTTCTCCGCGCAAGCCAGTTTGATGGCTGTGTCGTAGCCCGACCACGGCGGCTGTTGGCTCAGGCCGGGACGCAGCCCGGAGGTATGGGTGAGCAAGTGCTTGATGGTGATCGCTTCTTTGCCGTCCCCCGTGAATTCGGGGATGTAAGCGCACGCGGGGGCGTCCAGGCTGACTTGGCCGCGTTCGACCAGGAGCATGATCGCCGGGGTCGTGGCCACCGCCTTCGTGAGCGAGGCCACGTCGAAAATCGTGTCCTCAGTCATCGGTTCTTCTGCGGGGACAACGGCGCGGTTGCCATAGGCCTTCTTATAGACGGTGCCCTGGCGCTCCAGCCACAGCACGCCGCCGGGGCATTTCTTTTCGGCGATGGCTTGCAGGATGGCGGCGTCCATTTCGGCAAGCTTCTCGGCGTGAAAGACCGCCGCCGCGGGCGCGCTGGGTGGTTCGCCGGCCAACCCGGGCGAGCGGACGCAGAGCGTGAACAAAAAGCAAATCCCCGCCCCTACCCCTGCCGCCCGGCGGCAGAAACTCCGGACTTCGTCAAGCCGTTTCATGGACACAAGCTAAGCAGGCGCTCCGCCGTTCGCCAAGCGCGAAGCGTTCGGGCGGTGCTGGCTTCGACGACGGTTTTCGGGTCAGACCACAAAAGAGACGCCGCCAAAGCCCCGGCGTGAAAGGTCTGGCCAACGCGCCCGAACTGCGCCAAGATACGCGCGCCTCGACGCATGACGATCGTTACTGACAGCCGGTGCACCGCCTACCAGCAGTACGGGCACCCCGAAAGCCCGCGACGGATCAGCCGCAGCGTGGAGAGATTGCGCCAGCAGCAAGCCGTCGCCCTCACCTGGACCGGGCCAATCGAACCGCAGGAGGCGCAAATCCTCCGCGCCCACTCCAGCCGATACCTGGCGCGGCTGGGCGTGCCGATGGATTTCGACGGCGACACGCCGATGCACCCGGGCATCAAGGAACACGCCTTGCGGAGTGTCGGCGGCGCGTTGCAGGCGCTGGAGTCCGCGCTCAAGGGCGAAACGGCGTTCAGTTTGATGCGGCCCCCTGGGCATCACGCCACCCGCGAGCGGGCGATGGGCTTTTGTTACCTCAACAGCCTCGCGATTGCCGTGCTGGAAGCGTTGGCGCGGACGGTCGGCAAGGTGGCGGTTTTCGATTTCGACGTGCATCATGGCAACGGCACCGAAGAAACGCTGTTGGGGAAAGAGGAGTGCCTTTACGTCTCGATCCACCAATATCCGCTCTTTCCGGGCACTGGGCTGGAGTCGCGCCAGAACGCCTGGAATTGTCCGTTGCTGCCGGGGACGCCGCGCGGCGAATATCGAGAGGCGCTGGCGGAGGGCCTGGATGAAGTGAAGCGGTTTGAACCGGCGCTGGTGGCTGTGTCGGCCGGCTTTGACGCTTATGAGGGCGACCCGTTGAGCAGCGGTTCGCTGGAGATGGAGGATTACTGCTGGCTGGGCCAGTCGTTGCGGGCGCTGGGCGTGCCGCTGTTCAACGTCCTGGAGGGCGGCTACAGCAATGAGCTGCCGGAACTGATCCTGGCCTATCTCAAGGGGCTGGCGGGGGGATAGGTTCTTCAGCCACGCGGCCAAGCTAAAGAAGCAAGGCCGATGTGCGCATCGTCAAAGCCGTCGTGGGTGTGCCAGAATGACGTGCGGCAGGATCACCGCCGCCGCCGCCAGGCCCGGTCGTGGCGGGCCGCATGGAGGACGGCGAACACCTTGACTGCATCACCCTCGACGTAGTAGATAATGCGGTAGGGAAAAGCCCCCGGGTAAATCCAGCGCACCCCCTTGCGTTTGAGCCGAACCCGTTAGATGAGGGCGGTGCGCGATAAGGAACGTATGGCGCGGTAAACTTCGGCGGCGAACCGCGCGCTCAAACCTGGCTCCCGTGTCTCATACCACTCGGCGGCTTGGCGGATGTCGTCCTCTGCTGCGGGCAGGATGTCTAGCCGAAAGCTCATTCACCGAAACGGCCCTTCAGGCGAGCCTCGGCCTGCTCCCAAGGGATGAAGGCGCCTGGATTCCGTTCACACTCCTCCAGGCGAGCAGCTATCACCGCCTTTTCGGCATCAGTCAGTTGGCCCTCATCGAGCCATTCGCCCTCCTCCAACTCGTCCAACCTGGCCTGAACTTCACGCCGCTCCTCCAAGCTCAGGAGGGGCAATCCTTCAATAATCTCGGCTTTGCTCATCAACTAATGACATGGAGTTGTTCATCACGGCCCCTCGCCCGGCAACGTAGCGGGCTGGACCATCCCAACGTCGCAGGCTTAGTCACTGGAGCGCGGTTGCCTCGTCAAGTGGGTTAGATCAATATCCCGCCCGCTTTGGGTACTTAGGCTTCTTGACTTCGTGGGGCGGATGTTGTTTGAGGGCCTTGAGGACTTCGGCGATGGCGCGCTCCAACTGCGGGTCGCCGCCTTTGGCCATCGCCGCCGGATCATCCACCACCTCAATGTCGGGGTCCACTCCGTAACCTTCAATGATCCACTCGCCCTTGGCGGAGTAGATGCCAAAGGTGGGCGCGGTGACGTTGCCGCCGTCAATGAGCGGTGGCACGCCGGTCATGCCGATCAGTCCACCCCAGGTGCGGGTGCCGATGAGCGGCCCCAAGCCGGATTGCTTGAAGTAGAAGGGGAAGCAGTCGCCCCCGGAGCCGCTCCAGCCGTTGATGAGCATGGCCTTGGGGCCGAAGTGCGCCACGGGCGGCCACGCCCAATCCTTGCCGTCGCGCACGCCCCAGTAGTTGCGCAGGGGCCGGTTGAGCAACTCAATGAAGCGGTCGGGTATCTGGCCGCCGCTGTTGAACCGCTCGTCAATGATCAGGCCCGCCTTGGTAACCTGGCCGCGCCACTGGCGGACCAGTTCGTTCTGGCCGTTGCCGCCGGTGTCGGGCACATAGACGTAGCCGAGTTTGCCGTCGCTGGCGGCCTCGACCTTTTTGCGGTTGGCTTGAATCCAGGCCAGATTGCGCAACCGGGCCTCGTTGGTGAGCGTCTGCACCAACACCTCGCGCGCGCCTTCCTTGGCGGGTTTGTCGTTGAGCGTGAGCATGACCGGCTTGTCGGCCAGGCCCTGGAAGGCGGCCCACGGGTCTTTGGCTGGGTCAAGCGGCTCGCCGTTGACAGCCAGGAGGTAGTCACCCTCGTGGACATTGGTCAGGCCCGGCTGCCGGAGCGGTGAGCGCACTTCGCTGTCCCAAGGCGCCGCCTCGAGGATTTTCTTGATCCGGTAAGCGCCGTTCTCCAGCGCGAAGTCGCAGCCGAGGTAGCCGACGCCGCGTGAAGGGGCGTTTTCGATGTCGCCGCCGCCGCGGTAGGTGTGGGAGGCGTTCAATTCGCCGATCAGTTCGCCGATGACGTAGTTGACGTCCCAGCGCGTGACGGCGTCGGCGAGCAACTTGGCATAGCGTTCGCGCATGGCCTTCCAGTCCACCCCGTGCATGCCTGGGTCGTAGAAGAAGTCGCGCTCAATCCGCCAGACGTCGGTGAAGAGTTGGCGCCACTCAGCCACCGGGTCAACCGTCATCTCGAAGCTGCCGGTGTCCATCTTTTTGTCCAGCTTCTGGTTCTCCTTGGGCTCGATGATGGCGTAGGTCTTGTCTTTCCGCACGAGGAGTTTCTCGCGATTGGCGGACAGTTCGACTGAATCAGCGTCATCGAGGATGGTCTTTTCCTCGCGCTTCTCCAAGTCGTAGAACAAAAGCGCGTGTTTCTCGTCACCGGAGCCTGTGCGGGGCAGGCGGCGGAAGATGAGCTTGCCCGGTACAGCACTCAGGCTGTCGTAGCGCCCGGCCTTGGGCGGCAGGATCACCACCCGCTGCTCAAAGTCATCCAGGTCAATCTCCACCGGTTTGGGCTTCTTGTCCTCCTGCTTCTCGTCTTTTTTCTCACCGGCTTTGGCCGCCTCCTTTTTTTCCACGTCCTTGGCTGCGGGCTTTTTCTCGTCGGGCTTTTTGTCGGGGTCTTTCTTCTCGCCGGGAGCCGCCTCATCCGGCTCTTTGTCGCCTTCCTTTTTCTCGTCCTTCTTTTCGCCGTCTTTCTTCTCTTCTTTCTTCTCCTTGTCTTTTTCGCCTTCCTCGTCGTTGCGCGGGGCCAGGGGCGAAGGCACGTCCTTGCGCAAGGGCACGGCGGCGAGGTTGGCGGAGTTGGCATAAATCCAAGTGGGGTCCAAGTCGCTATACACCGGGGCGAACGTGCGGCCCGTGCGGAAGAAGAGGTATTTGCCGTCGGGGTCGAAGGCCGGCAGCTCGTCGTTGTAGAAGCCGGAAGTGACTTGGTGACGTTTGCCCTCTTTGAAGTCGTAGAGGACCAGGGCGCTGTTGCGATTATCCACGTCGCCGGCGTAGGCCAGCCAGCGGCTGTCGGCCGACCAGCTCACCCTGAAGGCGTTGAGTTCGCCTTGGTACATCCAGAGCTGGCGGTCAATGACCTTGTTGGTTTTGGCGTCGAAATCATACACGTTAATGCGCATGGTCTGGTCAACAAACACGACTTTCTTGCTGTCGGGTGACCATTGCGGTTGGTAACGGAAGCCGGCGCCGAGGCTGGTGAGGGTCTGCTCTTCACCTGAGCCATCGGCGTTGCGCGTCGTCAACTCGTATTCCCCGGTGCGGTCGCTGAAATAGGCGATGAGCTTGCCGTCCGGCGACCAGGCCGGGAACCGCTCGGCCACACCGGAGGAGCGCGTAAGGTTGCGCACCACGCCGTGCTCGGCGGGCGCGGAGAAGACCTCGCCGCGCGCTTCAAACAAGGCGCGCTTGCCGCCGGGCGAAATCGTGGCGCGGCGGATCAGGTCCGAGGCGTTTTCCACGCGCGGCTTGAGCGTAGCGCGGTCAGTGACCACCTGGATTTCGACTTCGTGGTATTTCTCGGCGGCGAAGTCAAGCACGTAAAGCCGGCCGGCGTTCTCGAAAATGAGGTCATCTGGCCCGCTGCTGGGGAAGTGGACGTCGTACTCCTTGAAATGGGTAATCTGGCGGAACTTGTCCTTCTTGGTGTCGTAGGCCCAGATGTTGGCGCGCTTGTTTTCGTCGCGGTCGGAGAGGAAATAGAGCGTGGCGCCGTGCCACATGGGGGCGGCGTCGGCGGCGTCGGACTTGGTCACGTTGCGGGCGGTGAGCTTCTCCAGGTCGAAGAACCAGATGTCCGGGTTCATGCCGCCGCGGTAGCGTTTCCAGGTGCGGAAATCCACGCTGATGGGAATGTAGGCGAGGGTCTTGCCGTCGGGCGAGATCGCGCCGAATTCGCCGTAGGGCACGGGCAACTGCTCCGGCAAACCGCCGTCGGCAGACACCTTGTAGAACTGGTTGAAGCGGTCCTTCTGGCTGGTCCTCATGGTGGCAAACAGGATGTGTTTGCCGTCGGGATACCAGCCCAGCACCCGGTCGGGCGCCCCATGATGGGTGATACGCTCCGGCACGCCGCCTGCCACAGGGACGACATAGATGTCCAGGTTGCCGTCGTAGTTGCCACTGAAAGCGAGCCGCGAGCCGTCGGGCGAGAAACGGGGAAACGACTCTTCGCCTTTGGGCGAAGACAAGCGCGTGGCCGGGCCGCCGGATTTGGGGGCAAGCCAGATGTCGCCAGCGTACACGAAGGCGATCTGGGTGGCCGACACGTCCGGCTGCCGCATCATGCGGGCGTCCAAGCGCGTGGGTTTGGGCGACTCCGCGCCAAAGGCGGAGGCGCAGAGCAGGGCGGCCAAGGCGGCCAGCCACGTGCAAAGGCGGCGGCTGGCGAAGGGCCGAAAGGCAATGATGGGAAAGCAACCCTGGCGAGCGGCAGCCAGGCGCGTTTTGGCAAATCTCGCGGTCGTTATGCGCATGACGGGCGGCAGTGTGCCTGAGCCCGCCCGTGGGTGCCAGCCTGACTTTCACTTCGGCGCCGGCTTGGCCTCGGGGTCCAGCACCAGCCCTTTCATCGGGTTGCGCCAAACGCGGCAGATAGGCTGAGCATCGTGCGGCCGCGAAGCGGCTACCCAATCCGCTTCCGCGGCGTAAAGCCAGCGGCCAGGGGTTGCCTCGCGGTACTCGTAGAGGGGGACGACCGCGGGTGAAAGAGGCAGAGGGCCAGCGGGGCCTGAGCGTCTGGCTTCCCAGGAACCGCGCTCGCTGTCCTTGAGCTTTTGCCATTCACCCTTGAGCCTGCCTTGCTCGAGCCGACCCGTCACCTGGTAAGGTGTGCCGTCGCTCTCAAACTGCAGTTGCAGGGAGGGAGGGGCGGAGTCCCTTCCTGGCTGTTCCACGCCACGCAATGGGGTGTCCTCATCCAGGCGGCCTTCAATCTTGTCACCCACGGTCTTGAGTTCCATCTTGAACTCCACTTCCGTGCCGTCAGGGAGCTTGGCGGCGGCATCCCATTGACCGTCAAGCGCCTCGGCCTTGGCCGGAGCGGGTGGTTGGAGCGGCAGGGCGAGGAGCAGCGGTCGGCGGGCGGAAGGCTCGTTGGCCGGGGGCGGTCTAGCCGTCAATCGCTGGCTGGGCCCCTCCTCCACCGCGTAAATCGGAATCAATCCGCTGTGCGCCCGGTCAGGAGGCACCGCGAAGAAGGGGATGCGCTCGACCTGCCGCCAAGCGTTGGCCGCCACGAGGCCTTCGCGCAGCATGTAGCGGCTGGCACCATCTGGCGTGCGCAGTTGATAGACCGGCACGGGCAGTATCAAGCGAGGATCATCCAACCTGAGCTGGTACATGACCTGGTTGTAATTGTAGCGTGGAGTAGGCACCGGCGCAGCGGAGAACGTATCGGCGTAGGTGCCTTCGAGGTAAATGATCCGCCCGCCCTGATGATCGAAGAACGGGTGCTGAGTTGGGTTGTAGAAGTTATACTTTTCATGGGATATTACTCGACGCGCATACACCCAAGGCCCAACAGGCGTGTCCGCTTCGGCAAACCAGATCTCCCCTGGCTTCCCAGGCCCAATCATGACCCAGTGCTGACGGAAATCGTTCCAGCAGACCGAGCCTCCGATGGGTGATCCATGAATGGGGCGGCCGCGCTCAACGTCGTGCAGCCAGCACCAGCTCTCTTCGGGCTTGAGATGGTGTGCTTGGATCCATTCCTCCTGCAAGTCGGGCGTGACGGGGGCCAAGCCCGGTCGCCACTGGTAGCGCAGCCGCCCGTCAGGCCTTCGGTCCAATCGCGGCGCAGACGTGTCAGCCGGGACCTCCCCTGCCAGGCAGGTGAAGTTTTCGTAAGCGCCGAGATCAGCCAGATGCTTGAGGTCGGCTTTCACGCGCAAGGTGGGGAAGATGTAGTAGTAATCCGCTTCCGCCACTCGCACGCGGAACGGGTGGGCTGAGCAGATCGTGCCATGCAGGTCGAAGTGCGCGACTCGCTCAAAGACCTGCTTTTCGTCGTTGAACACGGCCAGGCCCCACTCAAAGGCATAGCCGAGGTCCCTGATTCTCGCGTAGCGGGCAACCAACCGTTGGCGGCCCGCCTCATTCACGGTCATGAGGCCCTCCAGCCATTTGGGGCCCTCGCTTGGCACCGGGCACATCGCTTTGGCAAAGCCGCTCTCGTCCACCAAATACGTCAAGTCCACTCCCACGCTGGGGTCCAGCCCGCCGCTGGCTGGCAGCTCCGAAGTGGCGCCCGACACGGCGAAATTACCCAACGGATAGCTCGGCCGGTCGGTGTCACCCCAGAACCAATAGACTTTGCCTCGGTATGGGGTGGCCAACACGGTGTCCTGGCCCATCACCTGGCCGTTGAGCAGCGGCTTTTTCGTCGGGGCGGGGTGACCAACGAGGATGCTGTCACGGTAGATGCCTTCGCCGGTGACCCGATAGAGCCGCTCGGCGATGTTGAGCCGCTTGAGCTTGATGTTGGCACTCCCGCCGGGAGTCACCTGCAGGGCCGCGCCGCGGTTGCCGAAGAAGTCCTTGGGATACTCGTAGCCGTGGCTCTTGACGTGGAAAAAGACTTCCCGGCCCATTAGCCCCGGCTCCAGGAACGCGACGATCCCATTGCTGTCGGTGTAATAGGCCACTTTGTTGACGGTCTTGAGCTCGACCAACGGCACGCCCCGCCCCGTCTCCTCGTCCACGACCGTGATCTTGAAATAGTCCTGCGGGGCCGCGGCGACCGCCCAAACGATGCACGCGCTGGCCAGCAAAGCTGCCGGGGTGAGGGAATACGTCGTGTAGGTCACATGGCCCTGTTTTTACAACTTCAGCGGCAGCGCCAACTGGTCCGCTTCGCTCAGCGCGTGGGCATCCCAGCCTAAGTCACGCAGGCTTTGGGCAAAGTCGGCGGCAAAGCCGTGCACGGTTAACACGCGCTTGGGGGCCACGCCCTCCACCAGTTCCAGAAGCTCAGCAAAATCGGCGTGGTCACTCAATGGGAACGCGGCATCGGTGCCGTAACGGAAGCGGCAACTCGGCTCCAATGCCCAGCCAGTGCAGACCGCCGTACGGACCGGCCCCACCTCACCGAGCCACTTGCCTGCACTGGCCCCGGTTGGCAGGAGCAACACTTTGCCGCGGGCGGCGTTCGGGGCGAAGGCCTCGTAAGGCGGGAGCCGCTGGCCAAGCTCGGCAAACAGCTTGGTCAGTTCATGAACCCGCGGATGGAGCATCACTGGCAGGCTGGCCCTGCCCAGACCGCACAGCAGTTCCTGGCTCTTGCCCAGCGAGTAGCCCAACAGCACGGGTGTCTTGCCTGCGGCCAATGTATCCCGACAGAATTCGACGATGCGCGCCCAGACTTGCTCCGCCGGCGGGAATCTGAACTCTGGCCGCCCGAAGGTGGTTTCCATCAGCAGGACCTCGGCGCGGAGTGGCTGGCAAGGTTCGGCAGCCAAGCCAGGGCGCAGCTTGAAATCGCCCGTGTAAAGGAGTGACTCGCCGCCAGCTTCCACCAGCGCCATGGCGCTGCCCAAGATGTGCCCCGCCGGGTGGAGCGTAACCCGGTAAGCGCTGTCCGGGCCGTCGAACTGGGCGGGCACGCCGAAGGCCAGGACGTGCTGGCGGCGCTGGCCGCCCAACCGCGCTTGCATGAAGCGGGCCGTTGGCGCCGTCAGGATCACCTCCCCATGCGCGCCCAGATGGTCAGTATGGGCATGGCTGATGAAGACGCGTTCGGCCCCGGCACGGCGTCGGGGCAAGTCCAGCCCCAGGCCCAGGCGGGGCAGGCGCAAGCCCCCTTCCTCATAGCGCACGGTCAGCAGGCGCATGGCCGAAGTCTAAGCCTCGCGCCTGGGCCGAGTCAAACAGGGCACATGCTTTTTCAAACGCTTCGCGCTCCGAACCGCCCGGCGATGAGGCAAGCGCGGCTGTCGTTGTATTTGGCACAAGTAGTGCGTTTTGTTCCATAGATGGCTCGGTTCACTGCGAGAGGGATGTTTCCTGCGCTCGGGCACCCAAGCGCACGGGATCCACGGCTTCTCAGGTCGAGACCGCGCCGCTCATGAAGCTGAACTGTATGAAACTCCTGCAGTTGTTTTTGTTCGCCGCGGTGGTGGCACTGGCAGCGGCCGCGGAGCGGCCGATCATCTCCTGCTCGGGTCCGGGCGTCTTGGCGGCGTCGAACGTGTTCACCAACGGGGTTTGCACGTTCGAGCGTGCAGACTCGGTGTTGGGGCCTTGGCATCCGCTCAAGAACGTATTCACCACCTCGGCAACGGCCCTCGCTAGCCTCCCAGTCGTTGGAGCCGCTGGGTTCTGCCGGGCAGCGGCCTGGGACTTGTCCGGCGGCCAGACAGGATTCGACAATTTGACGCGGGTTTATGGGCGGCTGAGCACGATCGCCGGCGCCGGCAGCACTGGCCTGAACAACTGGCATATCTGTCCTCGCTGGTGGTGGTCAAGAAGTGGACGGCAGAACAGGGTGTGACAGACTTCGCCACCGGCTTCACCCAACTGGGCAATCTCACCATGGACCCGTGGGGCAACTTGGTGGTTGCCGACCGCGGCGGGCATCGCGTGTATCGGCTGGAGAGCCGCGGCAACCCGACGGTCATCGCCGGCAATGGCGCCACCTCCGGCGGCGGGGATGGGCAACTGGCTTTGGCCACCGGCTTGGAAGAAGTGCGGGGCGTGTGGTTTTTGCCCACGGGAGCCTATTTCCTGGCCACCCATCGGGGCAGCCAGGTGTGGTACGTGGACACGGCCGGTTACATTCACCTTTTCCTCAACGGCTGGCGCAACGAGACGCACGCTGGCGACGGCACCTGGTTCTACAATCCCGCCGAATTCCGCGTCAGCGAATGCCGGGCGGTAACGGTGGACTACGACGGCAACGTGCTCATCACCGAAAATGACATGGGCTACGTCCGCAAGGTGCAGTTCCTGCCCTGGGCGCCTTAAGCGCGGCCTGCCCGTTGACAAAACCGCCGCCGCGGCTCAACCATCGCGGCGCTTATGACGCGGCGTGAATTCCTGGCCACGGCCGGCGGCGTCGCTGGCTATACCCTCCTTGTCCGCGCGCCAGCCGCCACCAGCGGCCAAGTGGTGCTTTCGCGCGAGCAAATCGCCCGGCACTTCGACACGGTCGCGCCCGGCCAAGCCAAGGCGCGGCGGTTGGCGGGCGAGCCGCACCTGACGTTGGTGGACCTGGCGGCGGACGTGTTGGTGGCCGGCGGGGGGATGGCCGGGGTGTGCGCCGCGCTAGCCGCCGCCCGCAACGGCGCCCGGGTCATCCTTGTGCAAGACCGCTCCCGGTTGGGCGGCAACGCCAGCAGCGAAGTCAAGATGCACATCGTCGGCGCCAACTGCCACGGCGCACGCCCCGGCTGGCGCGAAGGCGGGCTGCTGGAAGAACTGCGGCTCGACGACGCGGTCAACAATCCCCAGCGCAGCTTCGAGCTGTGGGACCTGCTGCTCTACGACAAGGTCATGTCCGAGCCGAACATCACGCTGCTGCTCGACACGACGCTCTACGCCGCCGAGACCAAAGCGGGCCGGATTCAACAAGTTATGGCCCGGAGCGATAAGACGGAGCACCTGTATCGCATCCAGGCGGGCGTGTATGTGGATTGCACGGGCGACAGCCGGCTGGCCCTGGAAGCCGGCGCGGAGTTGCGTTGGGGGCGCGAGGCGCGCAGTGAGTTCAACGAATCGCTTGCGCCCTTGCAGGCGGACCGGCAGACCCTTGGCAGCAGCCTCTTGTTCACTGCCCGCGATTATGGCCGGCCAATGCCTTACCGGCCGCCCCTCTGGGCGCGCGCGGTGACCAAGGAACAGTTGCGCTTTCGCGGCGTCGGCTCGTGGGAATACGGCTACTGGTGGATCGAGTGGGGCGGCCAGTTGGACACGATCCGCGACCAGGAGCGCATTCGCTTCGAGCTGCTGGCCATCGTCATGGGCGTCTGGGACTACATCAAGAACTCCGGCGACCATCCGTCAAGCGCAAATTGGGCGATGGATTGGATCGGCTTGGCGCCGGGCAAGCGCGAGAGCCGGCGTATCGTGGGCGACTACCTGCTTACCCAGCATGATTTGCAGGGCGAGACCGGCGAGCCAGTTGACGCGGTGGCTATTGGCGGCTGGCCGATGGACGACCACCCGCCGAGCGGCTTCGACAGATCTGACGAGAAGCCCGCCACGCAGCTCACTACCGCCGAGGTCTATGGCATTCCGTTGCGCTGCTTATACAGCCGTAACATCGCCAACCTGATGATGGCTGGGCGGAACATCAGCGCCTCGCACGTTGCCTTTACGTCCACGCGCGTGATGGGCACTTGCAGTGTCATGGGCCAAGCGGCGGGCACGGCGGCGGCCTTGTGCGCCCGTCACGGCGTGACTCCGCGCCAGCTTTGCCGGGACGCGGCCAGGCTCAACGAGTTGCAGCAGACGCTCCTGCGCGACGACCAGACCATCAAACACCTCAAGAACGCCGACCCCGCCGACCTGGCCCGCCTGGCCAAAGTAACGGCTTCGGCCGAGCATCCGCCCTCCAAGGCGGCCAACGTGACCAACGGCTTGGTCCGCGACCCCGGCGACGAATGGCGCAACCGCTGGGCGGCGCCGCTCACTCCCGCCGGCGCTTGGCTGGAGCTGGCTTGGGACCAACCGCAGCGCATCAGCCAGTTGCAGCTCACCTTCGACACCGGGTTCCACCGCGAGTTGACCCTCTCGGCCCAGAACTCGGTCAACGCAAAGGTCATTCGCGGCCCTCAACCCGATACCGTCCGGGACTACGAAGTCACTTACTTGTCCCCTGGGGCAGCGGAGGCGGCGCCGCTGTTGAAGGTGACGGGCAACTATCAGCGGCTCAATCGCCACCGGTTCGCGCCAATCACCGCCAAAGCCCTCCGCCTCCATATCACTGCGACCAACGGCGACCCGCTGGCGCGCCTCTACCAAGTGCGGTGCTACGGCTGAGTCCTGCGCTTGGCGTGTTGGTCAAAGCTCATGTGGCGGCATGGCGCCACTAGCCGGGACACCAGGGGTGAAACGTGAAACGTGAACACGCGACCAGCGCTGAGCTGCGTTTTCACGTTGCACGCTTCACGTTTCACTATCCGCAAACGGTTTGACTTGTGTTGGCGGCAAAACTAGATTGACCCGGCATGCTGGCTGTTGGAAGCAAAGCGGTGGGCGCTGGTGAGCTTGTCCCGCCGCCTTCAGAGTCGCCTTTGACCTGGAGGCAAATTGTCGAACCGGTGGAGCCCTTCCTCCGGGCCGTCGCCGAGCTTCTGGCTGACCAAGTGGAGGAGTTTGAACCTGAAATCGCCGCCTATGCGCGGCAGGCCTTGACCAGCCAGGGCAAGCAGTTGCGGCCGGCCTTGATTGCGTTGAGCGCCGAAGCGGCCGGGGGGCCCAACGAGGGCTTGGTGAAGGTAGCTTCGATCATTGAGATGGTGCACTTGGCGACGCTGGTGCACGACGACGTAATGGACGAGGCGGGGATTCGCCGCCGGCGTCCGACCCTGGCCGCCCAGTGCGGCAATTCCATCTCGGTGCTGGTGGGCGACTGCCTCTTCGCCCAGGCCGTGAGGCTGGCGGCCAGTTTCCCGACGCCGGAGGTCTGCCGCGCGGTGGCGGCCACCACCAGGGTGGTCTGCGAGGGAGAAATCCTTCAGAACCACTACTGTTGGCAGTTCGGCCTGAGCCGCCGCGAGTATTTGCGGGTGCTGCGGATGAAAACAGCGGAGCTGTTTGCGCTTTCGTGCGACCTGGGGGCTGGCCTGAGCGGGGCCGGGGCGAGCCAGCGGGCGGCGCTGCGCGCCTACGGCTTGGCACTGGGCACCGCTTACCAGGTGTACGACGACTGCCTGGACCTGTTTGGCTCCGAGGCGGCGGCGGGCAAATCGCTGGGGACTGACTTGGCCGGCGGCAAGGTGACGCTGCCGATCATCCTGGCCTTCGAGCGGGCGACCGCGGCTGAGCGCAAGGGGCTGGCGGAACTGCTCCGGCGGTGGGAACCGCGGCGCCTGCCGCGCCTGCTGGCCACGCTGGCCCGCTATGCCGCCTTGCCGGACTCCCGTAAGCTCGTCCACCGACTGTGCCGCGCCGCCCGGCAGGCGTTGGCGGGCTTGGCAGCAAACGCTGGGCGTGACGCCCTGGCGGTGGTGGCGGAGTTTCTGGCGCAACAGGCCGGGGCTTTGGGTGTTAAGTAAGGCAAGCCGCAAGGCAGGCAATGATCGCTGCGCTCAGTTCCAAGCCAGCTCCCGCGGTGGAGGCCAGGCCCCCGGCGGTGGCGGCCAAGCCCCCGGCGGATGAGGTCTTGGTCAAGCGCGCCCAGGGGGGCGATCTGGCGGCCTACGATGAGTTGGTTCGCCGCTACCAAGAGCGCATTTACTCCACGCTCTACCACATGACGGCCAATCATGAGGACGCCAACGATTTGGCCCAGGAGGCGTTCATCAAGGCCTTTCGCGCGCTCAAGTCGTTCAAGGGCGACGCCAGTTTCTTTACCTGGCTTTACCGGATCGCGGTCAACAAAACCATCAATTTCCTCAAACAGCGCCGACAGCGGGCCAACTTGAGCCTCAACGACTTGGATTTCAACGCCGAGCACGATCCGGACTTGGTCGCGCTGATTTCGGACAAGACGCCGCGGCGGGAGATAAACTTGGCGGAATTGCAGGAGAGATTGAACGCCGCCATGCGCAAGTTGTCGGAAGAACATAGATTGGTGGTTACTTTGCATGACGTTCAGGGGCTGCCGCACGAGCAGATCAGCAAAATCATGGACTGCAACGTCGGCACGGT
>Ga0315268_10002664_pt1 | contig 20000 bp, 17 predicted proteins | sample C1_top_MG_FD_204535 | JGI IMG/M metagenome (GOLD analysis project Ga0315268, IMG submission 204535) | Sediment microbial communities from Yellowstone Lake, YNP, Wyoming, USA - C1_top | ecosystem: Environmental > Aquatic > Freshwater > Lake > Sediment | place: USA: Wyoming | collected 2017-08-01
TAACCCGCTTTCTGGATATCCTATTGTTTCGCCTTGTGGTTGTTGCTTGGGCTTTTCGGCGGAAAGAGACGCGATTTGTTTCTCAAGAAACTCAATATAAGCCCTAATTGATGGGGTTGTATTACTAAGGTCGGGGCGTTCCATGACGCACCTCTGGATATATAATCTAATTTTTATAATTTTATCATTGCTTGGGGGATGATCCCATTTATGATTCGCAAACTCGATGGTTCCTGGAGATTCACTCCTGGTTCAAAGGACGCATCGGAGTTAAAATAATTGGAGATCAACCATAAGAAAGCTTGGGTCGAGTTTGGTTTGGGGATCCTGAGGAGCAGAAATATGCCATACGTGAGCGAATTCATTGGAAGGATTGTGTCAGAATGATAGCATGGCGGGAACTCTATATAAGAATGGTGTGATCATCGAAACTGCCAAAGATGCGGCAATGGCACTTGGGCTTTTAGCCGGAAAATATGCCGAAATTCTTTTTGCATTCGGGCTCTTAAATGCCTCTCTTTTCTCCGCGGCAATCTTACCGCTTTCAACAGCATATTCCGCATGTGAAGCTTTCGGTTGGGCATCCAGCATCAGCAGAAGTTTTATGCAGGCACCAATCTTCTTTAAGTATTTATACTGCTATGATCGCTTTCGGTGTGTTGATCATCCTTTTACCTGTAAACTCCTTGGTGCAGGCGATGATGATAAGCCAAACAATGAACGGATTACTTTTACCAATCATCTTAATTGCGATGCTTCGATTAATTAATAACAAAAGGTTAATGGGTCGTTTTGTAAACGGGAAATTATTCAACCTGTTAGCCTGGATTACAGTAGTCGTATTGATACTATTGGCAGTATTCCTTATTATAGCCACCCTTTTGCCGAGTTTAATCTCTTTTTAACCTTAAGCGGATTGCGTATAGCCATCACTCAACCCTGCTTCCACCCACCCTTAATTTCCCTAACACAGAAAACTCAGGACGCGACCTGTAATATTCGTCAATCGGATAGCAACCCGAAACTAAACCATGACGCGGTGCGGTAGTACAATCGCTAAATGTACGGCATAATTTTTTCCGGTCTGGTAATCGCCCCAATAAAACATCTGTTGGGTAGTTGGGGTAGGAGAGCACTTGCCTGCCAAGCCCTATGAAATCAATTCTGCCATGACGGATATTATATTGGGCCACATTGGCCAGATATTCCTGTAAGTAACTGTAGGCAGATCCAACAATAGCCAGGTCTGGGAATTGCTTTTTGAGATCTGCACAAACTTTTATCTGACGTGCTACTCCTACCAAGGGGTCTTCAGGAGGTAAATATCCGTCAGAAGGGGGGAATCTAGCTGGACGCTGGATATGTGGGGTGTAGTATGGACTGCCTGCAGTAAGGTTGAGTAGATATACATCTAATGACCTTAGCATATCTAAAAATTGGATCGGTTCGGCCAGGTTGGTCTTAAAGAGGTTTTCGGGGTCGGCACCAAATATAAACAGGTCAGGATGATTCAGGATTTGCACCGGTCTGCCAATTCCGGTTTCAGGGTGTGGCTCAAATGGTGGCATATCGAAAATACTCACACGAACACCAATCCGCAACCCCGGCGCATGATATCGTATTCCTTTGATAATTTCACGTAGAAAGCGAGTGCGGTTTTCAAAAGGCCCGCCATACTTTCCAGGACGATGTACTGCGCTGAGAAGCTCGTGCCCAAGATACCCATGACAATGCTTGATATCAACAAAATCAAATCCTATCTGCTGTGCTTCTTGCGCGGCCTGGATGAAGCGCTCAATTAGCTCATCTATCTCGTCATCTGTGATCACAGGATATGCTGAGGATATACCAACTCTTCTATCCAGCTCAGGATTATGATAAATAATGATTGGTTTCGGATGGTTTTTATTGTTGGGTTGAGAAAATCTTCCGGAATGGGTAAGCTGAAGGCCAATTAAGAGATCCTGGCTGCTGCCATACTTATTGTGATGAACTCTAGCTAATCCTTCTCTCAATTTTGTCAAAGAAGGAAGTGTAGATTTACGAATGACAAGCTGGTTTGGATTTGCTCGACCTTGCATAGAGACTGCAACAGCCTCGCCCCCCCAAATTAATTTTGCTCCGCTTTCGCCAAAGTGCTGCCATCTTCTGAAAGTCAGATCGCTTGGGCGACCATCCTTTGTCCCATCCCAGCCTTCCATAGGCTGAATGCAAAATCGGTTCCCAATAATAAATCCATCTGGCAATCTATAGGGAGTATTCAAAGGAGAGCCTATCCCGCTTTCCACTTGATCATCGAAAGGCAAGTCAATCTTCAATTGGTCTAGATATGCTCTAAACTCATTAGGTGTGCGTAATTGGCCGATAGCTCGGTATCGCATTACCATCTCTTATTCTACGCCGATCACTTTCAATAAGGTTTCAAGGAAGAAATAATCTCCCCAAGCGACACTTTCATCGACCCCCAACCCCTTAGGTTGGTGGTAAATTCCATGCTTAAGGATTCCTTCCCATTCAGGATTATCGGCAGCTAAGAACTCGGGACCAGAAAGAGTATCAAGTATCTGTAAGGTTGTGCTACGGTACAACCATGCGTGGGCAGGATCACCGGTCAAATGAGATAGTTGCCATAAACCGCCGGCTGCGATAGCGGCAGCTGAACTCTCATAACTGTACTTCGGCGATGGTTCCTCCCAGTCGTTTGGGGGTATCCCATGGGTTGGAGTGTGCTCAATAAAATATTGGGCACAGGCTTCTGCAGTTGAGAGATCATGTGGATCGTGACTATACGTGAAGGCTGTACCAAAGCCATAAATTGCCCAAGCCAAGCCGCGCGCCCAGCACGAATCACTGCGCCAGCCTTGCTGTGTGCTCTGGTGAAGAAATTCGCCTGATTGGGGATCAAAAACACCTTCGTGGGCCGTACTGCCATCGCCGCGGACTAAAGTTCGTCGAGTAGTCTGAACGTGACTACAAGCAATATTCCACAAATCCTTATCCCCTTTCTGTTGCGCCGTATAAAATACAATCCCGATATTCATCATGATATCAATAAATAAGCTATTTTCCGCTAAAAATGAACAAAGATAACCACCGCGCGGCTGAAAGCGATTAGCAAGAGTTGTACCTGCTTCTAATACCACTTGCCATGCAAGAGGGTCACCCTCCAGATCATACCAACACTTCCAGGTTGGCCAAAAAAGAAAGCCAAGATCATGCACCTTGGAATCCGTCTTCCTGGGTTCAATGAGCCTGCAATAATGTTTTGCCTTGTCTCTAAAGAAATTGTCTTTTGTGATGAGATAGGCGAGCCACAGTTGGCCACCGATAAACCCTTCGCACCAGTTAGTCCAGGTCTCACCTTCAATTTTCCAACGCCCATTGATCGTATACATAGGAAATAGATCGGGTTTTTGGTTGACCAGTTGCTTTATCTGGTGAATTGAAAAATCCACTGCATTCTCAAAACGCAATTTCTGATGACCACTGATGTGCTGCAGGCCGGTTAGTGTAGTATTAGGCATTGAGTCGATAAAGAAAATTAATCAATCAACGATTTGTTCAAACAACTTAATGCGGAGTGGTAAATCTCTGATAAGGGGACATTGTGTTCTCTTGCTAATTTTGCGCAAATTTCAAATTCAGGAGCGCCTTGGGGCTCCTCTCCCTCAAGATATTTCATTTTCACAGGAATTTCGCCATATTGTGTTTTGACGATTACTATTTCCCTGTGTGCTTCATATCGGCTGATGGGGTATGCACGAACCCCAAAAGTGCTGGTTTCGCGCAGTACCAGTTGGGCTAAAGCAGGTTCATCAACCTTCTTGGCGAGAATACTGAGCATTGTTGCTGGTCGGTTCTTTTTCATCTGAATGGGGGTAAAGTATACATCCAGAGCGCCGGCTGCAAACAACTTATCCATCACATATCCGAATGTCTGAGGATTCATGTCATCGATATTGGTTTCTAAAATGGTCATAGATTGCCCTGAATATTCCTGACTTTCTCCCAATATGAACCGGAAGATATTTGGCCAGGGTAAGTCATGTTTACCTGCGCCTGTTCCGATTCTTTCAATGGACATAGATGGTTGTTCAAAGGTTGCCAGGGCCGATAATATCGCTGCGCCTGTAGGAGTAACTAGTTCTATGGATGCTTCTGAGGGAACAACTTTTGCATTTGACATACTGAGTAATTGTAGAGTTGCAGGTGACGGTAATGGTAAAATCCCATGTTGGGTTTCCACTTTACCGCTACTCATAGGTACTGGAGAGGAAAACAACCTCTCGACATGAAAGTGTTCCAAACCAACAGAAGCGCCGATAATATCTAAAATTGAGTCAACTGCACCAACCTCGTGAAAGTGGACCTGGTCGATTGTGGATCCATGGACTTCTGCTTCTGCTACGGCAAGTTTTTCAAAAATGGATAAACTGACTTTTTTTGTTTTAACAGAAAGTGAACTATCTTCAATCATCTGTACAATATCTGGATAGTGCCGGTGGGAATGACGACCTGTATCCTTAACCTCAACAACCAGGAAAGTAGATTGTAATTCTCCCTTTTTAACCTTCTCGACTTTGAGCGAAACCTCTTCTTGCCAACCAAGTGAATAGAGGCTATTATGAATACACTCTATAGGTAACCCCGCATCTAAAAGTGCGGCCAAGAACATATCACCGCTAATCCCTGAGAAGCAATCGCAGTATGCAACTCTCATTTTCCAAGAACCTCATTCATGCTTCCTTGCCGATAGCCCTGAAGATCAAGAGTAATATATTGATAACCAATTCCCTTAAGATATGATAATAACTCTTGTCTCATATCTACCAGACGAGTGATTTCATCTGGCATTACTTCAATTCGCGCGATTTTTCCATCATGCCGTACCCTGACTTGCGTAAAGTTATGATTGTGTAAGAAGGTTTCTGCCATCCGAACTTGGTCTAAACCTTCCTTCGTGATAGGAGTGCCGTATGGAAATCGGGTAGCCAGACAAGGTGCGCTGGGTTTGTCCCATATTTTTATTCCCAGCTGTTTGGCCATTGTTCGTATCTCTGATTTAGACAAGCCAGCTTCTGCTAATGGGGATCGGACGCCTAATTCAGTTACTGCTCGAGAACCAGGGCGATAGTCTTTACTATCATCAGCATTAGAGCCTTCCAAAGTCCAGGTAAACCCTCGTACTCGCGATAAACTTTGCAGAGCAGTTAATCGAGACAATTTACAGATATAACATCGATCAGGAGGATTTTCAACAAATTTGTGGTTTTCAAGGTCGTTCCATTCAATTACCTCATGGGGGAACCCCACTTGTAAGGCGAGTTCTTGAGCCGCCTCTACTTCACCCGGAGAATCTACTGGGGAATGGATCGTGATTGCTAACATATGCTCATTTAGCAATTGATAAGAAACAGCACTTAGCAATCCACTATCTACTCCACCTGAGAATGCAACAACGACAGACTTCATATCCTGTAAAATATGAGTTAATTTATTCCAATGAGCATGAGTTTCGGTTTGTGAGAATTTCATGGGAGCTATCATAACCTTAACTATACTAAATAGCAAATACTTAACAAAAAGTTAAGAGACTCTTTTTGTCTTCTCTTTCGTTTATAAATATAGAAATACAAAATTGCATCATGCCAGACACAGTATCTGTAGATCTTATTCTCGAGGCTCAGAAGGGTAATCCGGATGCGGTAGGAGCCCTATACGAATCCTATCATCAACGTGTTTACCAATACCTGTACTATCGGACTGCAGATCCAAAATTGGCTGAAGACCTAACAGGGGACGTATTCCTTCGAATGGTGGAAAAATTATCACGCTTTCAAGGGGATGATAGAGCATTATTTGCCTGGTTATTGCAGATTGCTCGCAACTTGACCATAGATCACTATCGGCGAAAGAACATCTTGCAGTTTGTTAAGTCTGATGAAAGCCAATGCTCGATAGAAGATCCACCCGATGAAATTACAGAGAAACATCTAAATTGTCAGGTTTTACATAATGCTCTATCAACATTAACAGATGATCAACGGGATGTAATTGTGATGCGATTTGTGGTTGGAATGCCATTGTCAGAGGTTGCAAAAACGCTCCGTCGGAGCGAAGACGCAATAAAGGGGCTTCAAAGACGCGGTTTGATTGCATTGAGAGAGAAACTGATAGTATTGAGAGGTGTTTTGTGACCCAAGACCGCAATATCGATTCGCTTTTAGAAGAGCGTCTTAGAGAGCTTGAAAATGGTATAGCTATTGATCAAATATTGGCTTCCCTGTCACTTGATCAGGCAGATTTGGCTTCATTAATCCGAGTTGCTGCGAATACCAGATTATTGGAGCAACCGAAACAAGACCCTGCTCATTCACGAGAACAAAAGAGAAAGATCATCGAATATGCTAGTTCGAAGGGCTACCGTAGTTCGTATCGTACAAAAATCTTTTGGGTCCTCGGTCCTGCAAGCCTAGTTTTATTCACTTTACTTTTCTTATTTTCTATATTAGGCGGACTATTGCTTTTTACTAACCCTACCTCGGGACGTTATGCGACGTTTCAAGAAATTAAGGGTATCGTCGAAGTGGCTTCTTCTAAAGATGAGAGTAACTGGATTCCGGTAACGAATGGCGATCATGCCAGAGAAGGAGCATTTATCCGTACACGGATGGATTCAAGCGTTGTGATTAAGTTCCCTGATGGAAGCCAAACGCTTGTTGAGCCAGAATCCATGTTGTCGATTTCTTACCTCCGAAAAGATTGGTTGGGTTATACAAAAATATACTTAAATCAATATATGGGATCAACTCACAACAATGTAAAGAATTTAATTGGCGAATCCATTTACTTTGAGATTGTTACACCAGAAGGTAAAGCTACTGTACATGGGACTCAATTTCAGGTTGAGGTAGACCAGTCAGGTGTTTCTCATTTCTCCGTAGATCGCGGTATCTTGCAGGTTTTTGGTGCAAATGGAGGGAAAGTCCTGCTAACTGCCGGCGAGGCGACTGAGGTAAAGGCTTCAAAAGTGCCTGAGCCTCCAGCTTATCAATTCATGATTCAGGGAAAGATTAATAGAATTTCTGGTAACAATTGGACCGTAGCCAATGTGCCATTTACTACTGAGTTGGAATTATCACACGAAAAACCTTTTTCAACTGGGGACCTGGTAGTAGTGAGGGGTAGGATTCTTACCGATAAACGCTGGATTGCAGATAAAGTCAAATATGGACGAAATGAAAAGGAGAAATTACGTTTTACAGGAGTTGTCGACTCAATAAGTAATGACCATTGGGTTATCGGTGGAACAAATGTAAAAATAAATAATCAAAGCGAGAATGATCTGAATATTGCTTCAGGAGATTCAGTGGAGGTGAATTTCATAGTACTTTCAGATGGGAGCTGGTTAGCAAAGGGGATCACAAGACTTGAGGAGAAGGAAGAATCTAAACTTCCGCTCTCTACAACGCCAGCGAATACTTTGCAAGTACCTATAATACCAACTAAAGAAATAGAAGGAAGAAGGACTCCAACTCCTTTAGCCAGCTCGACATCCTCTCATGAATCTTCTTATACACCTACACTTGGATATACCCCCAGTGGAGAGACTACCGGTTGTGAGCTTGGTGACAATATTCAGCCAGAAGGGCTTCGCTTGGCAGATCGATATGAGGTTTCCTACGAGGAAATTATGGGATGGTTTTGCAAGGGATATGGATTTGGTGAAGTTGACCTGGCATACGAACTCAGTTTAAAAAGTAAAAAACCTGTGGAGCAGATATTTCAATTGCGTGCGTCTGGATTGGGGTGGGGAGACATCAAGAAAATGTTCGAAGCCAAGGTGACGCCAACTCCTGCCAAGCACAAAGATAAAACAAAACCCACAAAACATTTAAAGAAGTAAATATATTGGCTTATATCTTTTTTACTAGACGGTTGATAATACTTGCCAGGTAACCTGCTCCAAAACCATTGTCAATATTGACTACGGCTACTCCATTGGCACAGGAATTAAGCATCGTCAAAAGAGCGGCTAATCCTTGGAAATTAGCTCCATATCCTACACTGGTCGGGACAGCAATTACTGGCGCAGCTACTAGTCCCGCAACAACACTGGGTAAAGCTCCTTCCATACCAGCAACTGCAATAATGACCCGGGCTTCTTGGATCGTAGGCAAAAGGTCCAATAAGCGATGCAAACCTGCCACACCAGCATCATAAATCCGATCCACCTGATTTCCCATCAAGGTGGCAGTGATGACAGCCTCTTCAGCGACCGGGATATCAGCTGTGCCACCGGTAATCACTAAAATCCCTCGGTCTTTAACTTGATCGTCATTCTTATCTGAATATAAGATTCTAGCAGCTGGATGATAGATTGTTCCAGGAAGTTGATTGCGTATAGATTCGTACATCTCTGAACTCACGCGAGTTGCCATCACACGATCACTCTTTTCCAAGAGTTTCTTGAATATTTTTACGACCTGATCATTGGTTTTATTTTGAGCAAAAATAACTTCTGGCAGGCCGGTGCGAATGGATCGGTGGTGATCTAGACGGGCGAAATCTCCTACCGTTTCATATGGTAAATGACGCAAGCTGGCAATTGCTTGGTCAAGAGAGATGGCATCGTTCTTTAAGTCGGTAAGTAGTGCGCGTAAACGCTCTTCATCCATGGCTCATTTTCTTTAACCTGATTAGGATACAGTTGGCAAATTATTATAATAGTTAGTGACCGAAGAGTACAGATAAAAGAGGATTTAAAAAATTAGTAACAGAGTAAGAAATCGGGGCATAGATTTTGGAAATTGTCTATACAACTTATTTGGAGTTTATTCGTCCAAAAACATTAATAAGATTCCTTTGTGTCATATTGCGCATAGTAATGTATTCAGCACGAGTTTCAGGATAATATTAATTACAAAACACAGCTAGATTAAGGGGATTCCAGAATTCCTGGTCATTCTTACGAGTCTCTTAATAAATGGCTTGTCACACCTGGGAAGGATTGGGATTATTTTATAGACACAAGTTTTGATAATTTGGTTAAGATAAAACTTCTGTCTGATCCAAAAACTGCCATGAAATGTTAATATATAGATTCTGATTATTTATACTAATCGGAAGGTATAATTTTAATACCTTCGGAAGTCATGTACGCCCTATTAGCTTTCTTAAACTAAGACCCTTTATCGCATATAATACTTTAAACTATGAGAAATTTCGCCTAGAGTAAATTTTATGTCGGATCGCCAAGAACATCCAGAAATATTGCCACTCGGAAATGTTGAAAAACAATATCTTCTTCCGGGTGACTTAGCGCAGGTCGGCACAGAAGCCAACCGAGCTGCCGCCCGTTTTCGATTTGTGGATTACCAGCAACGAAGAGCTTCTGAGACCTTACGCCGCCAGCAGGCAGAGTTAACTCTTTTTTCAAATTTCCTACACGAACAACTGAACCTTCAGATCGATAACCTGTTCACTGATCCACAAGCATGGATTGGTATCACTTGGGGACTAGTAGAAGCTTTTATTAAATGGCAACTCCAACTTGGTTATGCCGTTTCATCCATAAACGTTCACCTCTCCACTCTTAAGACCTATGCCCGTTTGGCGATGCAAGCTGGTACTATTACTTCTCAAGAATATGCATTAATCCGTGCTTTACAAGGTTATAGTCGTAAAGAACAACGTCGAATCGATAATCGCCGACCCAAGCAACGAATTGGCCTAAAAAAAGCAGTTCCTGTCGGGCTTACTGCAGAACAAGCCAAAGCATTGAAAGTCCAACCGGATACACCCCAGGGACGGCGAGATGCATTAATGATGTGTCTCCTCCTGGATCATGGACTGCGCGTGGGTGAATTGGCAGCCATCGTCTCCGAGGAGATTGATCTTAAGGCTGGTATCCTTCATTTTTACCGCCCTAAAGTTGGCAAGGAACAAAAGCATAAGTTGAGTCATGATTCGCTGCATGCCTTGCTTGCCTATAAGAATTTTAACGATATGCCGTCCCAAGGCCCCCTGCTCCGCTCTAGCTTGAAGGATAACTCGCTTACGAAATCCGGAATGAGCGAACGCGCTATAACGCAGCGCGTCAAATATCTCGGAGAGGTCATTGGAATTACTGGGCTCAGTGCCCATGATTGCAGACACTACTGGGCAACAACTGCAGCGAAGCATGGTACAGATCCCTTTTCGTTGCAAGAAGCTGGCGGATGGTCCTCATTGGCTATGCCGCGCAGGTATATTGACGATAATGAAATATCCAACGAAGATGTGAAATTGGAATAAATGGAGATGGTGTATGAATCAGGATTATTGCTTCCTTCCAATGCCCAGGTATATTGAGAGACAACCTGGAGAATACAACTTGGTAGATGGCAAGTTAATTCTTCTGGAAGACCCACAGGTAATGCAGTTCACTGCGTCGCGCATTAAAAAAATCTTACATAATCGGTTGAATTTAACATGGCAACTGGCAACAGGTTGGGTTATTCCTGCTTCGAAAGTAGGGATTTCTTTAGTTATTTCTCCTGGCGAGATAAGGCACTCGCAAGGGTACATCTTAAAAGTCGAACCACTGCTTATCACGATCAAAGGAAATGACAATGCAGGAGTGTTCAACGGTGTATGTACCCTGATGCAATTGATAGCTCAAGTAAAGAATTCTAAGCTTCCCTGTTTAATGATAAACGATTGGCCTGATTTCCCTGCTAGAGGTGTAATGTTGGATATCAGCCGATGTAAAGTTCCTTTACAAGACACACTACTCAATATGGTGGATTTGTTGGCGTCGTGGAAGATTAACCAGATTCAACTATACACTGAACACACCTTTGCATACCTTAACCACCCTCAAGTATGGGCTAACGCCTCTCCCATGACAGGTGAAGATATATTGAACCTGGATGCATATTGCAAAGACCGTTTTGTTGAACTGGTTCCTAACCAAAATTCTTTTGGCCATATGTACCACTGGTTAAAACATCCTCAATATGCTCCATTAGCTGAGACTCATGACCAATTTTCCACACCCTGGGGTATTACCTTGAAAGGTCCTTTCGGATTGGCTCCAGTAAATCCTGGTAGTTTTGAACTGATTCGGAGTTTATACGATGAATTGCTTCCTTACTTCAATAGTCGACTTGTGAACGTGGGATGTGATGAAACGGTTGACCTGGGTCAGGGCCAGAGCAAAGAAGCTTGCGAGCAATTTGGTGTGGGACGAGTGTATCTCGATTTTCTTCTAAAGATTTATTCTGAGATTTCACGACGGGGTTCAACTATGCAATTCTGGGGAGATATTATTATTCAGCACCCCGAACTTGTCAAAGAATTACCTCGCGACGCGATCGCGCTTTCCTGGGGATACGATGCTGACCACCCGTTTGATCAGGAAGGTGCTTGTTTTGCATCCTCTGGAATTCCTTTTTATGTGTGCCCTGGAACATCTTCTTGGAATACAATTGTTGGCCGAACTGATAACGCATTAACCAATCTAGCAAATGCCGCTGAGAATGGTTTGAGGTACGGCGCCAATGGGTTTCTTATTACAGATTGGGGCGACAATGGGCATTGGCAGCATTTGCCGGTCAGTTATCTTGGCTTTGCCGCAGGAGCTGCTTATTCCTGGTGTCTTGACTCGAATCGCGATAGAGATGTACCTACCTGGCTGGACTTATTCGCGTTTGAGGATCAGACTCATAGAATGGGACGCGTGGTCTATGATTTGGGGAATGTGTACCGTGCGGTAGGTTACGAGCCCTCAAATTCGTCAGCTCTCTTTCAAATTCTTCAATTCTCCTTAGGAAGAATTAGAGCAAGTAAGGAGCTGATGACATTGGATTTGGAAAAGGCAACGAGAGTAATTGATCAGGCCAAGAAGGATATTGATCTTGTTTGTTTAAACCAGGCGCCAGGATCTACCCTTTATGTGCGTGAGTTTAAGCACGCGATTCTTATGCTTCGACATGCCTGCTTGAGGGCAACATACGCACAAAATCCTAATGAAAGCCTACGACGCAAATTACAATCTGATTTAGAAGAAATGATTGAGGAATTCAAGGCGCTCTGGCTGATTCGTAATAGACCAGGAGGTTTGAAAGATAGCCTGGAGCGATTTGAGGTTGCTCGTCAAGAGTACCAGGACAACCCTGGTTTAAAGACCCAGCGATGACGGGAGCGACCTCTGTCACGGATCCGGGGGAGTTGGTCGGATATCGAGAGTTTAGAGTTATTGGTACACTCGCTCAACGCGGGCGTTGATCTGGCAGGTGATTTCGTAGGTAATTGTATTGAGGACTCGCGCCCATTCGTCGCACGTAATTTCCTCTTCACCACTCTTACCGATCAATATAACCTCGTCGCCAACCTGTACATCAGTTTGGGGACCTAAGTTTACCATGCTTTGATCCATACAGACGCGCCCGACGATTGGATAGGAACACCCATTGATCAACACTCGTCCGCAGTTTGAGAAAAGACGATTGAAGCCATCGGCATAACCAACCGGGATGGTTGCAATCCAGGTATCCTGCGGGGCGACCCAGGTGCGCCCATAACCGATGCTTGTTCCTGTGGCAACTTTTTTAAGGAAGGAGACGCGTGTGAGAAAGCTAAGGCCGGGTTTTAGTGGGATAGTGCGCGGTGTCTCAAGGCCCGGGTAGAAGCCATATATCATGATTCCTGGTCGCACCATGTCCATCCAGCCTGACGCATGACCAAGTACTGCTCCCGAATTTGCGCAGTGTATTAGGCTCACGCGCCGGTTAATAGCTTTCTGGATGTTGTCCACAACCATTTTAAAGCGTTCGATCTGAGATTGTGTGTAGGAAGGATCTGATTCATCGCTTACCGGCAGGTGAGTGAAGATTCCCTCTAGCCGAAGGTTAGGGCAATTGCGTTCAATGTGTGCTGCCAGGGCGGGAGCTTCGGAAACGGATACGCCGATACGCCCCATGCCGGTTTCAACTTTTAAGTGCACATTAATGAGATTGTTTGCAGTATGACAGATCTGTTGGAGGGCATCTACATTGGTACGCTCGCATACAGTCAGCGTGATACCATTGCATATGGCGGATTCCATCTCTTCGGGGAAGGCGGGGCTAAACTTAAGGATAGGCAAGCGGATGCCCCCCTGGCGTAGTTGCAGCCCTTCAGGAACAGTCGCCACGCCCAGCCAATCTACACCGATGCGTTCTGCCAGGAGCGATACTTGCATAGCACCGTGCCCATAAGCATTGGCTTTGACAGCAATCAGAATCTTGCGATGCGGGCCAACCGCTTGGCGGATGCCGTTGATGTTGAAGCGGATGTTGTCAAGGTGGATGCGAACGTGAGTCTGGTAGAGCATAATAGTTTCCTATAAGTGCTTAGTCCTTAATGACAACCTTCTGCATATAAGGGGAAGTCGTCGCCGCTAAAAGAGAACCATAAGTTGGAAAGAATCCCACCTCATCTCCTATCCTTACTTCATGTTCCGCTTCTTCCACATCTAGCACTAAATGATCGCTACTACCTCCCAGCACAATAATCCCTTTATCCTCAGGCACGATTCCATCCACTACCACATCCTGTCGGCCAATATTGCATAAGGCACGCTTACGGATTCCTCGATTGACGAACTCTACATGGCCTCCAAAAGCATCCTGGGCGCGCGCACCTATAGGAATGGAAGGTTTGCGCTCGACTTCTATGACTTCGGCGACAACCCGGATTGTGTCCTGGTGGGTGCCGGGCCATGGGCTACGGTCAAGCACATTGCGACCAAGCGTAATTGCTTCGCCAATACGAAAATGGTTGATCTCCTTAGGCATGCCGCCACTTGCTAACAAGGGCAAGTTGGCACTGTTGCCGCCGGAGATCAAGTCGAGTGAAAGGCCAGTGGCTTTACGGCAGGCATCACGGAGGTCCACCAACATCTGCATGTTTTCAATAGTGGGGATGACGCCACCAAAACAAGCCAGGTTGGCGCCTAAGCCAACGATTTCGATTCGAGGTAATTTTGCAGCCTTTCGGACGACCGAGACGACTCGGTCTGGCCAGATACCCTCGCGCAAGTCACCGATATCGACCATGACAATCACCTTGTGAGATCGTTTGAGCAATTGGGCGGCCTGAGAAAGCAGTTCGATTGTTTCGAGTGAAGAGTTAAGCGAATAATCGGCGCAACGGATAACATCGGCAACCCGGCTGGGGGCCGGAGAACGTAATAACAGAACTGGTAACATTACCCCCGTGTTGGCAATTGACTGTAAGTTGAGGATGCGTGAGTCTGCGATCATATCAGCGCCGGCTGCTTCGAGAGCTTGCAAGATAGCCGGATGGGCGCCCATCACCTTGGTGACGCAAGCCACTTGAGCACCATGGGCTCGGCACAGATTGATAATAATGCGGGCGTTGGTCCCGATCCGATCAGTATAGATTTCAAGGCGGGGAGTGCGAGTGAACATCGGATATATAAGCTCCAAGTATTAGTTTAAAATTTCTGTTTCCACCCAGGAACGAAAGGTTGCTTTTACCTCTTCGGGATAAGCCTGAGACAGGCTGCCGAGGGCTGAAAAGCGATAGTCACGGTCGATCAAAACGCGGACTTCTGGGGGTGGTAACAGGTATCTGCTAGACCTCTGGCAAATGGAACGCAGGATGGCTTCACCTCCGGGAACGCGGGTCAGTGCGCCACCAGTACCAATCACCCAATTTACCGCGGTCAGGTCTTTGCCTTTAATAATCTGTTTTTTTCCAGAGGGAGTATACAGGTCGGTGATGACTCCAGCATGGCGTCGAATGGCGGTCTCGACTGCCCGGGCGCACAACCAGCGAGTTAATTCGAGCTGTCTTTCAGTCTTTGGCAGGGCTCGTAGGTCGGTAAGGCGAGCTTTCCAGGCAGGATCGCCGGAAAGATCCACGATGTTACGAGCGTTGATGTAAACCCCCAGGTCACCCTCGACAGTGCGCTTGGAGCGAGGCTCGGGTTCGGTCATCTTCGAAGCCCATTCCAGACTGCCATTGGTGACACTATGAACATCACTGGTGGCGCCACCTATATCGAAAACCAGGCAGTCGCCGAGCGCTTCAGCGAATAACTCAGCGCCACACAGCACAGCACCCGGGGTTGGCAAGATGCTCCAATGAGTCAGCTTGCCCAGGCGAGCCATGCCTGGAGCGTGGATGATGTGACGATTGAAGACTTCATGGATTAGGTGACGGACGGGTTCGATATTCAGCACATCCACGTCTGGAAAGACATTATCAGCTAGTAGAGTTTCGATCCCAGAGGCTTCGAAGATTTTGCGTACTGGCTGCCGAATGGCTGAATTTCCAGCATAAAGCACCGGTACGTTAAGCTTAAGGGAGGCCAAACTCTCAGCGTTACGGAGGATAACCTCCTTCTCTCCAAAATCAACCCCACCGGCGAGCAGGATGATATTGGGATGGATAGAATGGATTTCCTCAAGGTCGGAGTTACTCAAGCGACCAGCAGTTACCAGCTTGACGATTGCACCGGCACCAAGGGCTGCTTCATGTGCCGCCCGGGCAGTCATGCTATATGTCAGCCCGTGCACGGTCATACGCAATCCACCGGCAGCCGAGCTATTGATGAAAATATCCGGCTCTTCTATTTGTAAGCTTGAATTGGCCTGTAGGTCAGCAATTGCCTGGTCTACTCCCAGGCCAACATCACCCTCGGTGACGCTGGTGGGTGCAAATCCCTGAGCAAGATGCTCGATAATGCCATCTGTTCGGCGGCGAAAGCCGTTAACCTTGGTGATGGTCGAGCCGACCTCAATTGTCAGGATCTCCAGTTTCACAATCCCTCTAGATGACGCCCCGAGCTTTGAGCACTCTAACCATCGCATCAACCACATGGATGCCCTTTGTTCCACGGCCAAAGGTAGCATCCAACCCAGTTTCAGCGGCCATATCACTCGTCACCTGAGTACCACCAGCAATGAGTATAACTTTTTGCCGGATACCTTTCTCCTGGCAAAGCTCGACCAGCTTCTTCATCTGAGTGCGGTGGATGTCGTTATGGCTAATGATGGTCGAGATCAAGATGGCATGGGCACCTATCTCAATCGCCGCGTCGATTAACTTGTTGATCGATACAGAGGTGCCTAGATAGTGGTACTTAACACCGTATTTTTCGATTCCGCCATGCTTTATATCCAAGATTTCACGGAGGCCAACGCTGTGTTCATCCTCACCTACCGTGGCAGCAACGACCTTCAAGCCGACCTGTTTCACGGTCGCCCGGAGTTCCTCTTCAGGTAGCAGTTCTTCTTTAGGTGGAACCTTCAAAGTAGCCTTTTCAATATCAAATGCTACCTTGCCCTTCACTTCAACAAAGCACCCTTCAGCCGGTTGGAGTACCATTAGATTTACGATTTGGGGATCTTGCACCCCCATCCGACGGGCGATTTCTAATCCTGCCTCTTGTGCCAGGGCTTCGCTCTCGGGTATCATGAATTGCAACAGGATAATGCCGTCACCTGCCCATTCACCCTCGGGGCGAATCAAGCCGCCTTTACGATAGGGTAGAGAATTCTCCAACCTGCGGGCGACCGAGTCCTCCGGATCCAGTTCGTCAATGTAGATGATTTTCTCGGGTTTGCATAACGTGCAACCACCGATCAGGTCGCAAGGTTTACCAAGTCCCACAGGGAGGTGATTCTCGCCAAAGTGGGCGCAGACCGGAGCCATATAATCCGGATCGCGGTGCACAATGGTATTGGCTGCAACCCCTCCCCGACCATCGCGGGCGATTCCGTCACCGTTCCGCTCGGGATACTTGGCGGAATCCACGAAGAAGCCCTGCTCAACTGCCGCAAAATAACCGCCAACCTCAATCACCTCTTCCAGGAAAGCAACTGCACGTTCTTTGATATCGCGTACCATCTCACCCAAGGGTCCATTCATGTTAAGCGAGAGTAGCTCTTTGATTCCATCCAGGGCAGCCCAAGTTTGCTTGACGGTCTGGATACCGCGGATATTGTTATAGTGCCAGGGCACATTGCGACCTTCGTCAGGGGTGATGGTGCTCTGGACATCGGCGCTGGTCAGCATTGAGATCAGGGTATCGATAGTATGAGTACGTACGGCTTCTTCGATATCGGCCTCGATATAGCGAGTATTCTGTTGGGCACGCATCTTGTATTCGGAGAAGAAATCGCGCAAAGCTACGGCGTAGGGCAGATCGTACCACAGCTTGGGTGCAGGCGGGGCATCGGGCGGTACGGTCGACAGGCCAATCAACTCCTTAGTCATTCCAGAAGCCACCGAGAAGGCACAGTTGATGCCGTGCTGGATCATCAGCTCAGGCATCACCAGCCAGCCAGCCTTGGCAGTAGCGTTGGCGTTGTGGGCACCATCGATCTGGAAGATACCTGCGCTGGCCATGACGCGCTTGGCCTCGGCTGCATCGACAAAGGAGCGGTACATGTTAATATTGCGATAGAGCACGTTGTATTGCGGGTCCTGGTGCGCACCGTTAACCCCTTCTTCGGCGAACAGCACCGCCACTTCAGGGCCAGCCACGCCGGAGATATAACTATGGAAGTTGATCTGGCGGCCTACCTCAGCTTCGATCAGGTCGCAGGCTTTGCGACTGGCGCGAATCTGCTTACGGCTAATCGGGACACCGCCGGTACCTTCCGGCGTGCCTTCTATCAAGCCGTCGATGTGGCTCTGACCGGCAGTACGGATGACCATGAGATGGTCAGCACCATTCCAGGCTGCCATGCGCATCCTGCGTAGGTCATCCTCGAAGCGACCAGAGGCAATTTCGGTGGTGACCACGCAGCTAGGTTGGGGATCAATATGCTCGAAATACTTGGAAGCCGGAAGTCCAATGCTGTTCTTAAGGGGCTCAGACATATTGTGGTAATGGAAAGGGCCCATTTTCACGCCACCGGTTGGAACTTTGCGCCAGGTCCAGCCTTTCCGGGTTGGATGATAGTTTTCTAGATCCAGGAGGATTTTCTCGACATCAAGCTTTTCATCGGGATCGAGAGGTTTCGGACTGCGCATCTATTTTGCCTCCTGGAACAGACCGTGAAGGATCTCTTTATCTGACAGAATAGCGTTCGCAGCACCTTTTACGTCTATATCTAGCTTCTCAGCGAGCTTTAGTAAGACATGACCGGCGCCTTTACCCAGTAGACCTGCTTCATAAATTCGCTCCACAACACCATGCGAGCTCAAGCTGTCAATACCCATACGCAACAGGACGGAGCGCTCAATAGAGGGCGAAGTATGCGTTTGGGCCAATTCTACAATTGGTTCCACAACCTGGTTGCACAATTCCCAGAAACGAGCTTTAAGTTGTTCGTCAGTCATTTGTCTTAATACTTTGCGGCGTAGTTCAAAACGGGAAATTCGGTCGTCGGTCATTGATTTATCTCCTGATATTGCTAATCTGACTTAAGTCCAGGGGTAAGAGTAATCTTTTTCTCTTCTAACTCGAACTTGCAGTCTTAACTAACTGTCTATTTTACCTGCATATCGGTCATTTTTTGCTGTACCCATGCTGAGCTGACCTTTAGGTCGGCGGCTAGAAAGGCTATATCGTTTTCATTCCATAGTTCGACAGGATGAGACCTTACAGCGTTCTTAAGGTAACTCAGTCGCAAGCGTTCTAAATCCTGTACCTTACCCCATACCTGGACCAAGCGCTCAGGGATGACGATGGTTTTGCCCGGGATATTATCCTTGGGATCTCCGCGACGCACTTCAATACCATTTTCACGGGCAAAAGAAAGTTGGCTGTTGTGGTGTTTACCAGCGCCGGTGTACTCGGTTTCCTGCACTACTACGATTTGTTCACGATCCATCTGACGTGCCAAGGTGACCGCGGCAGTCAGGCTAGTGTTACCGGAAGGTCCGCGTTCCAACCCCTCTAGCTTGGTTAACAATTCGGTGATATAGAAAACTTCGCCCTGGGTGACAAGTTGGTATTCGTCCATATAGCGCAGTGAGCGAGCAGCATTGCGCGGCACATCCACCCGATCGGGCCAGGTGGCGAAGGGCACGCCAAAGCCAGTATGGCCAGTAGTGAAGGACTTGCGGTTGAAATCATGATCTGAAGCCATGTGAAGCCCACTCAGATCGACCGAGCAAGCCACAATGCGAGTCTGGTTACATCCGGCTTCCAGCAAGCCCCGGGCAGTACCGGTCAGGTTACCACCACCGGCGTGGGTGATCACCACCGCGTCAGGATCTTTCCCGTAACGAGCACGCACTTGGGCGGCTATCTCCAGACCTAAAGTTTCGATGCCACGAATGCCAAAGGGAGTGTACAGACTGGCATTGAAGAAACCGGTCTCTTCCAGAGTACGTAACTGCATATAGAACAGCTCTGGACCGACGCTTAATTTGAGCACCTCTGCGCCATAAGCTTCACAGGCACGGCCTTTTTCGACGATCTCGGGCTGGCCAACTCCTCGGCTATCAAAGACTTCTTGGATAACGATGCACTTCAGCCCACGTTGAGCAGCTTGAGAGGCAACTGCAGCTCCGTAATTACCACTGGTGGCAGCGACCATTCCCTTATAGCCTTTCTTGGCGGCTTCGTAAGCACTGATCGAAGCCCGGCGGGCTTTAAAGCTACCGGAGGCGTTAGCAGCCTCATCCTTAAGAAGGATAGTAGCACCTTTGCCTGGGTCGGCAAAGGCGCGCACGGCATTGGTTAAATTCCGAAGTTCGAAGAGTGGAGTATTACCCACCTTGGTCTCACGCTGGATGCGAATGATATCGTCATAGCTGTAGCCGGTCTCGCCCATCATGCGCTCGTAATCGAAGGCAATTGGGCTTTGGATAAAGTCGTTGAAATCGATCCCCAGCGATGCCTTCATAATTTCATTTCTTCGTGCCATCACAGCCGTATAAGACATATCTCGCTTGCTCATGCTTCCACCTCTGTCCCGATGGTTAAAAGCTCGGGAACCACCATTCCAAAACTGTGGCTGTAGCTGGGATTGACAGTCTTGAGTAATCCA
>Ga0315268_10002665_pt1 | contig 19981 bp, 17 predicted proteins | sample C1_top_MG_FD_204535 | JGI IMG/M metagenome (GOLD analysis project Ga0315268, IMG submission 204535) | Sediment microbial communities from Yellowstone Lake, YNP, Wyoming, USA - C1_top | ecosystem: Environmental > Aquatic > Freshwater > Lake > Sediment | place: USA: Wyoming | collected 2017-08-01
AACCTCGCCGGCAGGCGAGCGCCGAATTGCGCGAAATGCTTTTAGAGGTCGGGCAGTTCGGCTCGCCAGGCATTCACATCCACGCGGAGCAATTCTTTGAGATTTTCAGCCGGCAGGTCGAGGCCGGTCATGTCGAGATCACTTGCGTCGGGCAGGTAACCAATCGGCGTCGCCTTGGCCCCGGCTTCGCCGTCCACACGCTTACACATCCATTCCAAGACGCGGCCGTTTTCGCCATAGCCCGGCCACAGCCACTTGCCTTCGGGCGTCTTGCGGAACCAGTTCACGTAAAAGACGCGAGGCGCTTTACTGCCCAGCCGGTCGCCCATATCGAACCAGTGCTGGAAATAGTCGGCCATGTTATAGCCGCAGAAAGGCTGCATCGCAAACGGATCGCGCCGCAGATTGCCCACCGCGCCAATGTTGGCCGCGGTCGTTTCGGAGGAGGCCGTCGCGCCGAGGAACACGCCATGATCCCAGTTGTATGCTTCGGTCACGAGCGGCACGACACCTGCGCGGCGGCCGCCAAAAACAAAAATGTCAATCGGCACGCCTTGCGGCTTTTCCCAGTCAGGGCTGATGACGGGACATTGCTCAGCCGGAGCGGTAAAGCGAGCGTTCGGATGGGCAGCAGGCTCAACGCAGGTTGGCTTCCATTCGCGGCCCTTCCAATCCATCGCGTGCGCAGGCGGCTCGCCATCCATGCCTTCCCACCAAATGTCGCCGTCGTCGGTCAACGCGCAGTTGGTAAAGATCGCGTTTTCCCTGAACGTGTCCATCGCCGCCGGATTGGATTTGTACGAAGTGCCGGGCGCCACGCCAAAAAAACCACATTCGGGATTAATGGCATACAACCGACCATCCGGCCCGATCTTCATCCAGGCAATATCGTCGCCGAGGGTCTCCGCTTTCCAGCCTGGGACGGTGGGCTGGATCATCGCCAGGTTGGTCTTGCCGCAGGCCGAAGGGAACGCCGCCGCAATGTGATACTGCTTCCCTTCGGGACCGGTGAGCCGCACGATGAGCATGTGCTCGGCCATCCAGCCTTCGCGCTTGGCCATCGCCGAAGCGATGCGCAGTGCCAGGCATTTCTTGCCGAGCAACGCATTGCCGCCATAGCCGGAGCCAAAGGACCAGATGAGGTTCTCGTTCGGGAAATGGCTGATGTATTTTTTCTCGATGGGCGCGCAAGGCCAGGGGACATCCTTTTGTCCCGGCTCGAGCGGCGCACCAATCGAGTGAAGACAGGGAATGAACTCGCCGTCAGTTCCCAGCGCTTCGATCACTTGCTTTCCAACGCGCGTCATAATGTGCATATTGCAGACCACGTAGGGGCTATCGGTGATTTGGACGCCGATTTTTGCCATCGGCGATCCAATCGGCCCCATCGAAAACGGGATGACGTACATCGTGCGGCCTTTCATGCAGCCGTCGTACAGACCGCGCATGGTTTGCTTGAGCTCAGCGTCGTTGACCCAGTTGTTGGTGGGGCCGGCTTGATCCTGGGTGGGAGTGCTGATGTAGGTCCGTGCTTCAACGCGAGCGACGTCGCTGGGATCGGAGCGAAACAGAAAACTGTTGGGACGCTTCTTGAGTGGAGTCGCCATGCCGCTCTTGACCATGAGAGCCATCAGGCCATCGTATTCTTCCACGCTCCCATTGCACCAGTAGATAGCGTCAGGCTGGCACATGGCCGCCGACTCGCGAACCCAATGATTCAGTTTTTCGTTTTTCACTGTGTACGTCATAGCACCCCCAAAAAATTGAACGCCGAGCATCTGCTCGACGGAGTGTGGCGGGAATATAACATTCTCGGGTGAAATTGTCCAGCGGTCAGGATACACCCGGGCTGCCCGGAGTGCACAGTTCAGAAGCGTCTGTTCGTCAGCAATTACAACAGATGCTCTCGCCAGAGCAGTATGCGCAGTTGACAGGGCGCACTGCATGGGTCAACCTAACCCCACTTACTGCTCCCTCAGATGCGTGCGCTTGAACAGCCATACGCCGATGGCAAAGTACAACGCCGAAAGGATCAACAGCGCGCTCAGTTCATACAGCACGTCTCCCAATCCAGCACCCAGGGTGAATACTTTGTTCAGCGCCACCACCGCGTGCGTCGGCGGCAGAACATCGGTCAAGCCGACCGCATGCCCGGCAATGGTCAAGAGGGTGTAGCGCGGCAGAGGGAACGCCGCCCCCGTGAGGAACATGAAAAAACCCAGGGGGAAATTGGCGATCACGAAAGCCTGCGAGACTGTTTTGGAAAAACTCGCCACGATCATCCCTGCGCCGATGATCGAAAGGCTGGTGATAACCCCCACCACGACGGCGACCCACAACGGCCCCTGGCTGCGGAACCCACAGGCCCAGGCGGTTATAAAGGTCACCAACACCTCTGCCACCGCCACCACGACCAGCCAGGCCGTGATCCCGCCCAGTAGCTCAAACGAGGTCACACGGGTCAATTGCAAACGGCGCAGCGTACCGCCTTCGATTTCGCGCGCCACCGTCATGGACGCCTGAAAGACCAGCAGAATCACCGACAGCACGAACAGCCCTGGCACATAGTTCTCGAACTCGGTGCGCGCCGCCGAAGCGCCCAATGGCGTCTCGACCATTTCTACGGGACGGCGATGGGGCGAGGCAGCCTGGATATACTTATCGGCCACCGTCATCGAGGTCACGGCGGCGAGGGTGTAATAGGGATTGGTGAGGTCGCCCACGAACGTTACCGCAGTCGTCATCGGTTCGCCGCCCTCCAGCGTGGATCGGATGACGCTCGAAAAATCCGGCGGGATGACGATCAAGATTGCCGCTCCCCGGTTTCGCAGTTGCGTCTCGGCTTCGACGCGATCGGTCACCTGGCTCACTCGCAGCAGCGGGCTGCCGTTTTTATAGGTCAGGCTTTTCATCTCCTTGATGACATCTTTTCCGGCGGATAAGGTGGAACTATTCGCCAGCGTCACGCTCACGTCGTCGTTGATGACCAGCACGCCATAGGTGGTCGAGCCACTGCCGCCCGTCATCAGCCAGTACAGCACGACAAACAGCGGCGCAAACGCCAGGCTCAACGCCAGCACCATCAGATCGCGCTTTTGTTCGCGCACACTTTTGCGGAACACACCCCAGATCCTTCGGCTTCGCTCAGGACGAGGTCTCATTCGCGCAACCTCCTGCCCGTGAGGGAAATGAATACGTCTTCCAACGTGTTGGCGCGCAGGCGCACTTCGCCTGGACAGACATCCGTGCCGCGCAAGGCATCCAAGATAGCTGGCAACATCTCCACCACGCCTCGCGCTCGAATGACCAGCGTGTGGTTCGTCGTCGAGACCTCTGGCACGATCGGGGTCACTGCCGCCACAGCCCGTTCGGCGGTCACGCCGTTCACTTCGATTTCCAAGACATCGCCTTCGCCCACCGTGCGCTTCAAGGCTTCAGGCGCATCTACAACAAGTAACTTGCCATGGTCAATGATCGCCACCCGGTCAGCCATGCGGTCGGCTTCGTCCATGTTGTGCGTGGTGAGAATGATGGTCTTTTGCCGCGCCAGCGACTTGACGTACTCGCGCACGAGCACGCGGCTCTGCGGGTCGAGTCCCGCTTCCGGCTCGTCCAACACCAGGATATCGGGATCGTGTACCAGCGCCATGATCAGGTTGAGCCGACGCTGCATCCCGCCGGAAAGCGTGCGGGCGAGATTGTCTCGCTTGTCGGCCAGGCCCATTATTTCCAGCAGTGCCTCGCCGCGCTGGCGAGCCGCCTTGCGGGGCACATCGTACATCTCGCCGATGAACTCTAACTGTTCCAGGCAGGTAAGGGTGTTCCACAGGACAATGTTTTGTGGGCAGACACCTACCCTGGCGCGAATGTTGGCGTCGTGATCGTTGACAGGCTGCCCATGAATCAAGACCTGCCCGCAGTCTGGCTTGAGCAAGCCGCACATCAGATTGATAGAGGTGGTCTTGCCTGCGCCGTTCGGGCCAAGAAAGCCAAAGACCTCGCCCTCGTATACTTGCAGCGACAGATTCTTGACTGCAGTCAACGTGCCATAGCGTTTGGTCAGGTTTTCAGTTTGTAGGATGATCGTAGTGGTCATATTCCTACCCGCGCAACAAGTAAATCGTCACGGCGGTCTGCGCCAGCGACACGACTAGCATTCCCCACAGAATGAACTGCGAGACAGGCGTCGTGAACTCGGTCCGGCCTTTCCGAATGAAAAAAGTGTGAATGCCAAACCCACCCAGGCCCGCCAGACTGATGACGAGCGAAAAGATCAGCCCCGCAAGCGTTCTCTGAAAAACGAGCACCAGCCCATACAGGCCCAGAAACAGCAATGGAATGTGAATCAACAAAAAACCCGTGACCCCGCCTGGCAGGCCGAATAGATCCCACTCTTTCCAATAGACTGAATCCAGCTCGTGAACGATCAGCAATACGGCGCCGGTCAAATAAAGCCAGAACAAAATCTCGAACATGGTCAATCTCCTGTAGCGAGAGAGTTTACTTGGCGTCGGTAAATTGCGCGCGCTGCTGCCTTCGGTTTTCGGTAACTTGTGGATGGTGTGACAAGCCGCCCGAAAGCGCCCACCATGAACCCGGATCGTGCGTTACTGGGGTTCTGTGCCGATGCCTCGCCAGACGAGTTCGAGCAGCGCTTCCAAGACTCGCTTGGGTGGCATCTTTTTGTCTGTCACTTGCAAATAGGTGTTCAAGTGTGGCAACAATTGCGCGTCTCCGATGGCGATCATCAAGGCGTTGATCACGCGCCCAGTCGCTTCCAGGTCAATGCCTGCCCGGATTTCGCCGCGCGCGGCGGCCTCGGTCAGCATGTCGTGAACGATCTCGCGCAAGACGTTGGCGATCGGGCGGACGACCTGCTCGCTCAACTGTGAATCGCCGTGATAAGCTGCGCGCGCAAAGAACTGCACCAGCCCCGCTTGCGTTTGACCCCACTCTAACCCGCCTGCCAGGTATGCAGCCAATCCCGCACGCAGCGACATGGCTGCCAGGGCAGAGCGATATTCGTTGAAGGCATCCGTCACCATCCGCACACACAACTCGACGGTGAACGTCATCAACCCTTCGCGGTTGCGGAAGTACTGGTAGAGCGATCCAATCGAGACGCCCGCCCGCTCTGCCACTCGCTTGATGTTGATCGAGGTCGGGCCGCGCTCGCCTGCCTCGTCCAAGATGGCAGCGATGACGGCTTGCTGCCGCTCGGGATTGAGTCGCCGGAAGGTGCGCGTGACCAATCCCTCTTGTTCCAATTTCAAGATATGCGTGTGAATGTGCGCCCAGTCCGAATTTGTCACGCCATGAACCTTTGGTTCATATTTTACAGCGACTTGGTTCATCTGTCAAACATTGGTTTCACGAGCGCCACAGAATCGTCACGACCTCTGGACGGCGAGCGCATCTAGAGAGATTGAACTTGGGCAAGCTCCAGATACGGCGGTCGTAGTCACGACTTTAGTCGTAGAAACCGCCAAATACAGCGCGACTAGAGTCGCTACTACGAAATTTGCCAAATTCCAGAAGAGAGTGAAACGAGTCTGCGACCCGTAGCCTATCAAGATTCCTGTTAGGGGAGGTCAGTGATGGTCAACTCATTGACACTGGATTGCAAGAGTGTTATACTCACGCCCGAAAGGTAGAGAAACACAACCGCAGCCAGGATATCATCGCTCTCGTTGCGCCCTTGATAGCAAGAGAGTTACGCCAACCGGGCGCATCCGGTTGGTTTTTTTGTTGCCAAGATTCCGAAAGGAGTGTTGCTGTGAGAATAGCCGAACCTGTCACCATCGCTGCGCCGCCCAAGCCGGTCTCGACTTACGTGAAAGGCCTGGATGGCGTCGTCGCCGCGCAGACTGCCTTGAGTTCAATTGACGGTCAACGCGGGATCCTCACCTATCGTGGGATTGACATCCACGAGCTGGCCGAGAACGCCAGCTATGAAGAAGTCGTCTACTTGCTGTGGTACGGCAAGCTGCCGAACCGCCGAGAGCTGCACGACCTCGAAGAACGGCTGGCAGCCAATCGTCCCATCCCCACTCAGGTTGTCAACATCTTGCGCCAGACGCCCCACAACGGCATCCCGATGGTCGTGCTGCGGAACGCCGTCAGCGCGCTGGCGATGTTTGACCCAGATGCGGAGGACATTACACCTGAAGCCACGCGCCGCAAGGCCGAGCGATTGACCGCGCAGATGGGCACGATCATGGCGGCCTACCATCGCATCCGGCAAGGGCTGGAGCCGATTGAACCCGATCCCCGCCTGAGCCACACCGAAAACTTGCTCTACATGCTCACGGGCGATCAGCCCGATCCTGCCAATGTCAGAGCGCTCGATCTTTATCAGGTGTTGCTGGCCGATCACGGCATGAATGCCAGCACGTTCACTGCGCGCGTGATCGCGTCCACCCAGGCCGACCTGCACAGCGCGGTATCGGGCGGGTTGGGCGCGCTCAAGGGACCGCTGCACGGCGGCGCGGCAGAAGCGACGATGCGAATGTTGTTCGAGATCGGCAAAGTCGAAAAGGCGGACGCCTTTGTGGACAATGCCTTCAAGACCAAACGCAAGATCATGGGCATCGGCCACCGCATCTACAAGACCGGCGACCCGCGCGTGGTTCACATCCGCAGGTCGAGCCTCGGACTCGGCGAGCGGAGTGGAGAACTCGAGTGGTTTCACATCCTGGAAGAAGTCGAAAAGGCGGTGCTCAAGTACCGGCAGCTTTACGCGAATGTGGATTTCTTTTCGTCCACCATGCTCTATTACATCGGCATCCCGGTGGACATGTTCACGCCGATGTTTGCGGCCAGCCGCATCGCCGGCTGGAGCGCGCACGTCATCGAGCAATATGCCGACAACGTGCTCATCCGTCCGCAGTCCGAATTTGTCGGGCCAGAAGAGCAGCACTATATTCCGATTGACCGGCGCGAGTAGCGTGGAGTATTGAGAGTGGAGAGTCGAGGAGAAAACTGAATGTCAGGGACAGACATCTTTCGCGCGCGCGAGACGCTCAAGACAAGCAACGGGGATTTTGTGTTTTACTGTTTGGGCCGATTGGAAGAGCTTGGCCTGGGGCAGATTTCGCGCCTGCCGTTTTCGATCAAGGTGCTGCTGGAAGCTGTGCTGCGCCACCTGGACGGCTACCAAGTCACTGAGGATGACGTGCGAAACCTGGCCGCGTGGTCGCCCTCTCCCAATGTCGGGAAAGGGAGGGGGCAAGGGAAGGGAGGGGGCGAGCTTCCCTTCAAGCCCGCGCGCGTGGTGATGCAAGACTTTACGGGCGTACCGTGCATCGTGGATTTGGCCGCGATGCGCGATGCGGTCAAGCAGCTCGGCGGCGACCCCAAGAGGATCAATCCGCTCGTGCCGGTAGACCTGGTGATTGACCACTCGGTACAGGTCGACTATTTCGGCACAGAACTCGCGTTGATGCGCAATGCGCAAGTCGAGTTCGAGCGCAACGGCGAGCGCTACAAGTTCCTGCGCTGGGGCGCGCAGGCATTCAACAACTTGCGCGTCGTGCCGCCTGCGACGGGTATCGTGCACCAAGTCAATCTCGAATACCTGGCGCAAGGCGTGTTGACTCAACAGGATGTTGTCTTTCCCGATACACTCGTCGGCACTGACTCACACACAACCATGATCAACGGCCTGGGTGTGCTGGGCTGGGGCGTGGGCGGCATCGAAGCGGAAGCCGTGATGTTGGGCCAGCCGCTCTACATGGTCACGCCGCAAGTCGTCGGTTTCAAGCTGCATGGCGCGCTGCGCGAAGGCGTGACCGCGACTGACCTTGTCTTGACCGTGACGCAGATGCTCCGCAAGAAAGGCGTCGTGGACAAATTCGTCGAGTTTTACGGGACCGGACTCTCTTCGATGTCGCTGCCCGATCGCGCGACGATTGCCAACATGGCGCCCGAGTACGGCGCGACCTGTGGCTTTTTCCCGACCGATGACGAGACATTGCGTTACTTGCGGCGCACCGGTCGAGGCAAATCCGCCGACCTGCTGGAAGCTTACGCCAAGGCGCAAGGCCTGTTCCGCACCGACGACACACCCGATCCGGTCTTTACCGATACACTCGAGCTCGACCTCAGCGCCGTCGAGCCGTCGCTGGCCGGCCCCAAGCGCCCGCAAGACCGCGTGCCGCTCAAAGACTTGAAAGCCACGTTCCGCAAGTCACTCACCGCTCCGGTCAAAGACCGAGGTTATGGCTTGGCAGAGGCCGAGGCGAACAGGGCTGTCGAGATGCGCGACAACGGTCACTCAGTCACGATGGGACATGGAGCGGTGGTGATCGCCGCGATCACGTCCTGCACCAATACCAGCAATCCATCGGTGATGCTGGGCGCGGGCCTGCTCGCCAAGAAAGCCGTCGAAGCGGGTCTCAAGGCCAAACCGTACGTCAAGACCAGCCTCGCGCCTGGCTCCAAAGTCGTCACCGAATATTTGAAGAAATCGGGCACGCTGCCGTATCTTGAGCAACTCGGCTTCCACGTTGCCGCGTTCGGCTGCACCACTTGTATCGGCAACAGCGGCCCGTTGCCTGAGCCGGTCTCGAAAGCCGTGATCGAAGGCAACCTGGTCGCCAGCGCCGTCATTTCTGGCAATCGCAACTTTGAAGGTCGCGTGCACCCACTTGTCAAAGCCAACTTTCTTGCTTCGCCGCCGCTCGTCGTGGCGTATGCGCTCGCCGGCACGACGGACATTGACTTGAGCGCCGAGCCGCTCGGCGCCGGCAAAGATGGTCGGCCCGTATACCTCCGCGATATCTGGCCGTCGCAAAAAGAGATCGCAGACGCCGTGGCAAACTCGATTGATCCAGAGATGTTTGCCCAGTCGTACGGCAACGTCTTTACGGGCAACGACAAGTGGAACGAGATTCCCGTCAGCGGCGGTGAGTTGTACGAGTGGAACGAGGCTTCGACCTACATCCAGAACCCGCCGTTCTTTGAGGGTCTCTCGCTCGATCTGCGACCGCTCGGTGAGATTCACGGCGCGCGCGTGTTGGGGGTGTTCGGCGATAGCATCACGACCGATCACATCTCACCGGCAGGCAACATTGCGCAGGATTCGCCGGCGGGCAAGTATCTGATGGAGCATGGCGTCCAGCCGAAGGATTTTAATCAGTACGGCACGCGGCGCGGCAACGATCGTGTGATGACGCGCGGGACGTTTGCCAATATCCGCCTCAAGAATCTGATGCTGGGCGGCCAAGAAGGCGGCTATACGCTTTATCTCCCCTCTCCCGCCGGGGGCGGGGGCGAAGAAATGCCGATTTACGACGCGGCGATGAAATACAAGGCTGAAGACACGCCGCTGATCGTCATCGCGGGCAAGGAATACGGCGCGGGTTCTTCGCGCGACTGGGCGGCGAAAGGCGTCATGCTGTTGGGCGTCAAGGCCGTCATCGCCGAATCGTTCGAGCGAATTCATCGCAGCAACCTGGTAGGCATGGGCGTGTTGCCGCTTGTCTTCACGGACGGGCAAAATGCAGAATCGTTTGGCCTGACCGGGCGCGAGACGTTCGACATTCTCGGCCTCTCGGATGACATCAAGCCGCGCCAAGAGTTGACGGTCAGGGCGACGAAAGAAGATGGCGCGGTCATCACGTTCAATGTGATCGCCCGGCTCGATACGCCCGTGGATGTGGACTATTACAAGAACGGTGGCATCCTGCCGACGGTGTTGAGGAAGCTGGTGCGCCCATCGTAACTCTGCCGACGGGCCAAAAGGAATTTGCCTTTCACCGCAGAGCCTTTTTTGGCGTCTCTGCGGTGAATCGTTTCACGGGATCACTCGATGTTCTGCCCACCGCCTGCGACTTTTCACCGGGTGTGCTTTGACTGCGACAGCACACTCACGTCCATCGAAGGAATTGACGAGCTGGCCCGGATGAAGGGGCAATTCGATCACATCGCCGACCTGACCCGCCGCGCGATGGAGGGCGAGCTAAAACTGGAAGACGTATTCGCCGAGCGGCTGGCGCTTTTGCAGCCGACCCGCGCCGATTTGCGCCGCGTAGCCCGGACGTATCTCACCCACAGCGTGCCCCACGCCAAAGAAGCGATTGCGGCCTTGCGCGCTGCCGGATGCCAGGTGTACATTGTCAGCGGTGGATTGTTGCTGGCCGTGCAAGAGTTTGCGCGAGCGCTGGGTCTGCCTTCACACAACGTTCGCGCTGTGCCGATGGTGTTTGACCAACTCGCCGGTCAGTGGTGGCGTTACGATCAACATCGTTACGGCGGCAATCCTGACGAGCGTTACCTGGACTTGGCGCCCACGCCGCTGGCAGAGACCAATGGTAAACGCCAAGTGATGCAAGAGCTAGACGCCGGCGAGCGCAATACGATGCTTGTGGGCGACGGCGTCACTGACCTGGACGCGCGCGACGTAGTCAAGCTGTTCGTGGACTTGGACGTTGTCCACCGCGAGCGTGTTGCAGCCGAGGCAGACGTATTTATCAAAGCGCGCCGGTTATCTGCCATCGTGCCACTGGCGCTTTGGGCGGAGCAAGCGCACCAACTCTGGGGCACGGACCACGAGGCCGTGCTCGCGCGCGGCTTGCAAGACATTGAACAGGGCTCGGTCAAATTCAAACGATCAGACGCCCGAGGTTCGCTTGCGCGAAACCTCGCAGGTCTCACGGAAAGATAAAATGGCTCATCTTTTCATCCCCGGCCCCACCGACGTCCATCCCGACGTGCTGGCCGCGCAGGCCCAGACCATGATCGGCCATCGCGGCCAAGATTTTGAAGCACTGTTTGCGCGCTTGCAGACCAAGCTACGGCAATTGTTTTACACGAACCACCGTATTTACGTTTCCACCTCTTCGGGAACTGGATTGCAAGAAGCTGCCATCCGCAACTGTGTGGCTCGCCGCGTGTTGTGCTGTGTCAACGGCGCATTTTCCGAGCGGTGGTACGAGGTCGCGCTCGCCAACGGCAAGTCAGCCACACCGCTGTATGTCAAGTGGGGACGCGCTATCACCTCTGATCTGGTTGACGCGGCGTTGAGCGCGGACGACTATGACGCGATCACCCTCGTTCACAACGAAACCTCCACTGGCGTCGCCAGTCCGATTCAAGACATCGCCGCGCTCGTGCGGGCTCACTATCCCCGTGTGACGATCTTGGTGGACGCCGTATCCTCACTGGGCGGCGTCAAGCTGGATTTCGACAGATGGGGCTTGGATGTCCTGCTCACATCATCGCAAAAATGCTTGGCGCTACCGCCCGGTCTCTCGTTTGCAGCGGTCTCGGATCGAGCGCTGGAAAAAGCGCGCGGCGTGCCGAATCGCGGCCTGTACTTTGACTTTGTTGATCTCGAAGCGCACCTGCTCAAGAATCAGACGCCGGCTACGCCGGCCATCACGTTGATGTGGGCGCTCGATGCCGGACTCGATCGCATTCTGGCGGAAGGATTGGATGCGCGATTTGAGCGGCACGCCTGCATGGCGGCTCGTGCGCAGGCATGGGCCGCCGAGCGATTCGATCTATTCGCACAACACGGCTATCGGTCGGCGACCGTGACGTGCGTCAAGAACACGCGGCGAATGGACGTGACCGCACTCAACAGCTACTTGCGCGCGCGACACATGCAGATCTCAGATGGCTATGGACGATTAAAGGGCGACACCTTTCGTATCGCGCACATGGGTGAAATTGGCCTGACTGACCTCGATGCCGTGCTCGCAACGATGGATGAGTTTATCGCAAGTTCCTAAATGGCATCAACATCGCCGAATGGCGTATGGCCCGCAACGCTCCCGGCAATTTGGCAGTCTCGTTCATCAACATTGATTCGCCGGCCGGCGAGCAAGTCATCGCTCAGTTGCGCGGGTTGCCGGCGATCCTGGACGTGCACCAGGTATCTTTGTGAGGCGCTTGACACACCAGCAGAGGTGAACTATTATCCCAGCAGAGGCATTGCGAAGTGTGCCGACGGTGTTGAGGAAGTTAGTGCAAGAGGGGTGATCGTGCAAGTTGTACACGGGATATTATGCTACTCATAGCGGTCTAATATGCCCCAGCAGGACATTAGATCGCTGTGAGCGGTTGAATCAATCGTTAGGCGGCCAATTGTATAGCGCACTTCTTTTCTAAACCGTTATGAACCTTGACGAATGTCTTTGGAGATTTGGGATCTTCTATAAAGGCGGCGGATTCGAAATGATTCACGCCGACTGGCCGATTTATCCAGCAGGTCATGGTATTCGCCCTGCGCTGGAGTCTTTGGGGAATTTCCCAAAAGGCACAAAATTCTTCCGTATTGACGACATTGACCAATGCGATCTACTTGTCGCAGACTTCTCTAAGAACACTGACGACGCTTTCGATTATCAAAACTTCCATGTAGCAATTTGGCATGAAGATTTGATAGAACTTCATGAACAAGGCTTGATTGTCGGAATGCGCCCAATTACTGCCTATGAAGGTGCTGTCGAATACTACGAGTTCGCGAAATCTATTCCATCTCTTTGGAAAGATGGCAAATATATCATGCCTGAACCAACACGGGAAATGTTTGACGAACCTGACAAAGCAGAACTTCAAATAGTGGATGGGATTTCCCTTTCTGAAGAAGGATACCAGCAACTTGTTGATTTTTCGTCAACGCCCAAAGAGCCGTTTTATAGTTCGCTTGAGTCACGCATTGGCCCGTTGATTCAAATTGGCTATTACGATACTGCCGTGCGCGAAGGTTGCCTGCTCATTGAATGCAAACTCAAAGACATCACAGGCACAGACAGCTATGGGCAAGCCTTAGTTGATTGCTTTTTCAAACAGTGGAAGGATAGCGAGAGCGGTTATGCTACTGCAAGTTGGAAAATTCTTAGGGGCGAACTCAGAACAATAGTGAAATTCTTGAGAAATTACTATGCCCATAACTGCGTCGTTGTTGATGCAAAACAGGCATACGCTATGCTTGCTCGTATATCACGAATATTAGTGGCATTAGACGCTGTCAACTGGAAAACATAGGCAGGCCGCCCAACACGGATTTGCAGGCGACAGAGCTTTCGCCCTCCACTACGCTTCGGGCTACAGCCTCGCGCCTGATGCCAGCCATTGGGCCACTTTGAGACAAGTTTGGTTGAAATACAAGCGTAAGCGACCGCGTAATACCCGCGCCGGATGCAATAACCCAGGTCGCAAATAGCCAAGACACACAACGAGGGAGAACAATGTTTGACAAAATCACCGTTCCCGCCGACGGAAAGAAAATCGAAATCAAGGACGGCCAGCTCGTCGTGCCAGATCATCCGGTCCTCGGCGTGATGTGGGGCGATGGCATCGGCCCGGACATCACCAAGGCGTCGCTCCGCATCTGGGACGCGGCAGTGCAAAAGGCTTACGGCGGAAATCGCAAGGTCGCGTGGATGCGGCTGTACGCCGGCGAGGAAGCGATGGCAATGTACAATGATCCTCTGCCGCCCGACACGCTCAACGCTATCAAAGAGTTCACCGTCTCTATCAAAGGGCCGTTGACCACTCCGGTGGGCGGTGGCTTTCGCAGCCTCAACGTCAGCCTGCGGCAGCAGCTCGACCTGTATGCCTGCGTCCGCCCGGTCAAGTGGTATCCCGGCGTGCCCAGCCCGTTGCGCGAGCCGCACAAAGTGGAAGTGGTCATCTTTCGCGAAAACACCGAAGACGTGTACGCGGGCATCGAATGGCAGAGCGGCAGCGAGAACGCAGTCAAAGTGATTCGCCTGCTCAACGAAAACATGGGCACCAAGATCAGCGAAGCGGCGGGCATCGGCATCAAGCCGATGACCGAGTTCGGCACCAAGCGGCTGGTGCGCAAGGCCATCCGCTACGCGCTCGACAACGGCCGCAAGAGCGTCACATTCATGCATAAGGGCAACATTCAAAAGTACACCGAGGGCGCGTTCATGAAATGGGGCTATGAGCTGGCCCAGCAGGAATTTGGCGATGTGACGATTACGGAAGCGGAATTGGGTCAAGGCAAAAAAGCCGACGGCAAGCTGCTCATTAAGGACCGTATTGCCGATATCATGTTCCAGCAGATGCTCCTGCGCCCCGACGAGTATGACGTGATCGCCACGCCGAACCTGAATGGTGACTATCTCAGCGACGCGGTGGCGGCTGAAGTGGGCGGCGTGGGCATCGCACCCGGCGCGAACATTGCCGATTTCGTCGCCGTGTTCGAGGCGACGCACGGCACGGCGCCAAAATACGCGAACCAAGACAAGGTCAACCCAGGCAGCCTGTTGCTCTCGGGCGTGATGATGCTAGAATACATTGGCTGGAAAGAAGCGGCCAGAGCGATTGTGGATGCCTACGTCAGGACCGTCGGGCAAAAGATCGTCACCTACGACTTTGCCCGGCTGATGGAGGGTGCCAAAGAAGTCAAGACGAGCGAGTTCGCCAGCGCGGTAATCGCTAACCTGTGAATCAATCCCGAACCGACAAGACACAAAGTGCGCAGGGAAAACATCTTGGCATCCTTTGTGTCTTAGCGGTGAAAAATAGGAGGAGAACCGCATGTCAACCAACAACCTGGGGTTGACGCTCGAACAGAGCGTCAAGTATCAAGGCCGCTTTGGCCAGTGGGCGTGGATTTTCCACCGCATCAGCGGCCTGGGCGTGCTATTGTTCCTGACTATCCACATTGTGGACACCTCGTTCGTTTACTTTGCCCCGCCTCTCTATGAAGAAGCGCTCAAACTCTACAAGTCCGTGCCGTTCGGCATCGGTGAAATCTTTTTGATGGCCGCCGTGCTGTATCACGCCGCAAACGGCGTTCGCGTCGCACTGGTGGATTTCTTGCCGCAGTTGACGACCAAGCAACGTGAGATGTGGGGAGTCGTGTGGGCGATATTCCTCATCACCTTCATCCCCTCGGCGTACATTATGGGCCGTGGCATTCTACGCTCCATCGGCGTCAACATTCTTTAGGAGGCAGTGATGGCAACCTCCGTTTTTCCCAATCGAGTTACGGTTCGCAAAGTCGCGCGGCGCGGTCGCCCACTCGAAAGCTATGCCTGGCTCTTCATGCGGCTTTCCGGCGTGGCATTGCTTCTGCTGGCGGTGGGCCACATGTTGATGCAGCACATCACCCACGACGTTCACGATGCCAGTTGGGACTGGGTGATCAACCAGCGCTGGTCAATTGTAGGGCTTCGTGTGTGGGATTTTCTGCTGCTGGGCCTGGCGTTCATTCACGGCTTGAACGGCTTTCACACCGTCATGGTGGATTATGTGCATAACACAACGGCGATCAAGATTATCCGGACCTTGATTGTCGTCGTAGGCGGTATCATCCTCATCATGGGCGCAGTCGCCATCATCGGCGCTCCGATGCCGGCACGGTAGGGGCAGACCTCGTGTCTGCCCGAGAGGAGCAAGCATGCCTGAAGTCATTCACACTTTCGACGCCATCGTCGTCGGCGCGGGCGGCGCGGGCCTGATGGCCGCATTGCAGGCTAGCCGCCACGTCAAGACGGCCGTGCTTTCCAAGTTGTACCCCACCCGCTCGCACACCGGCACGGCGCAAGGCGGCGTCGCGGCGCCGCTGGGCAATATGGAAGAAGACCGCTGGGAATGGTACGCCTATGATACCATCAAGGGCGGCGACTATTTGGTGGATCAAGACGCGGCAGAAGTGCTGTGCCGCGAAGCGACCGATGCCGTCATCGAACTGGAGCACATGGGCTTGCCGTTTGATCGCACGCCCGATGGCCGCATCGAGCAGCGGCGCTTTGGCGGTCATACACGGAACTTTGGTGAAGCGCCCGTCATGCGCTCGTGCAAAGCCGCCGACCGCACCGGTCACATGATTTTGCAGACGCTCTATCAGCAGTGCATCCGCCAGAACGTCCACTTTTACGACGAATACCAGGTGCTCGACGTGCTCCTCGTGGACGGCACGACGCGCGGCGTCGTCGCCGTCAACATCAACGACGGCTCGCTGCATGTCTTTCACGCCAAAGCCGTGCTGTGGGCGACCGGCGGATCGGGCCGCATGTTCAAAATCACGTCGAACGCGCACTCGCTCACAGGCGACGGCATGAGCATCGTCTATCGGCGCGGCGTGCCGCTGGAAGACATGGAGTTCTTCCAGTTCCATCCCACCGGCATCTACAAGATGGGCATTCTGCTTTCCGAAGCCGCGCGCGGCGAAGGCGGCGTGTTCGTCAACGACAAGGGCGAGCGGTTCATGGAACGCTATGCGCCGACGATGAAGGACCTCGCCTCGCGCGATGTGTGCAGCCGGTGCATTTACCTGGAGGTGCGCGAAGGGCGCGGCATCGGCGGCAAAGATTACGTGCACCTCGACATCCGCCCGGAGACGATCAACAAGTACAAGAGCGCGCCCGGCGGCAAGACGGTGACGGCAGAACAATTGGAGCACGCACTACCCGACATCATCGAGATGATGCGGGTGTACATGGGCGTCGAGCCGATGAAGGAAGGCGTGCCGATTCAACCGACGGCGCATTACGCGATGGGCGGCATCCCGACGAATGTCAACGCTGAAGTGGCGATTGACGATCATAACAAGGTCTTGCCTGGCCTGTATGCGGCGGGCGAGGTCGCGTGCGTGTCTGTCCACGGCGCAAATCGTCTGGGAACGAACAGCCTGGTTGACTTGATTGTGTTCGGCCGGCGCGGCGGCAAGGCGATGGCTGAATACGTCAAAAAAGCTGATTTGTTGCCATTGCCCAAAGACCCAGCCGGCCGTGTGCGGGGAGAGGTTGAGCGCCTTCGCACCAGCACCGGCACGGAAAAGCCCGCGCGCATCCGCGACGAGATGCAAAAGGCCATGATGGATGACGTGGGCGTGTTTCGCACTGGCGAGATGATTCAAGCCGCGGTAGACAAGGTGCGTGAGCTCAAGGAGCGCTACAAACGAGTCGAGGTGGATGACCATGGCTACCGCTTTAACACCGATCTATATGAAGCATGGGAGCTTGGCTCGCTGCTCGACCTGGCCGAAGCAACGGCGGTCTCGGCGCTCGCACGCGAGGAAAGCCGGGGCGCGCACTATCGGGAGGACTTTGCCAGGCGCGACGACGTGAACTGGCTCAAGCACACGCTCGTCACGCGCGGCGAGGACGGCAGTCTCAAGCTGAGCTACAAGCCGGTCGTCATCACGCAGTGGCAGCCCAAAGAGCGCAAGTATTAGAACCAGCCTTCGAGTTCCACCGAGTTCCCCAGAGGCCCTTGGACAGCGGGAGCTTGAGGGAACTCGGTGGAACTCAGGGGGAGAGGGTTATGCGAGTTCACTTGAAGATTCAGCGGTTCAATCCAGAAAAAGACAGCAAGCCGTATATGGGTGAGTACGATTTGGAGTTGGAACCAACCGATCGCGTGCTTGACGCCCTCAACCAGGTGAAATGGTATCAGGATGGGACGTTGGCTTATCGGCGCTCGTGTGCGCACGGCATCTGTGGCAGCGACGCGATGAGGATCAACGGCCGCAACCGGCTGGCTTGCAAAGCGCTCGTCAAAGACCTGGGGGACAATATCACCGTTCAGCCGCTATTGGGCTTGCCCATCCTCAAAGACCTTGTCGTGGACATGGAGGGCTTTTTCGCCAAATATCGCAAGGTCAAGCCGTACCTGGTCAACGACGATCCGCTTCCAGCGGACGGGCGCGAGCGATTGCAGAGCATTGCCGACCGCGAACGGTTTGACGATACGACCAAGTGCATTTTGTGCGCGGCCTGCACCACTTCATGCCCGTCGTTCTGGGGCAACGGCGAGTACATCGGCCCGGCAGCCATCGTTCAGGCGCACCGCTTTATCTTTGACAGCCGCGATCAACTAACCGAGGAACGATTGGCGGTGATGAACGACGAGATGGGCGTATGGCGCTGCCGCACCGCCTTCAACTGCGTCGAAGCCTGCCCGCGCGAAATCAACATCACCAAAGCCATCGCCGAAGTCAAGAACGTGCTGGTGACAGGTCAAGTATGATTTGAACCGCCATCCCCCAAAAAAGCGCGGGGGCCAGTGACGCCGAGAACGCAAAGGTTAAAGCGTTCTTGGCGTCCTGTGTGTCTTGGCGGTGAAAGATATCTTGGCTAGCGGTTGCGTCCGTATTTCTCGTGGCTCGACACCCAATCGGATGACGAAATGGCCGCAGCCAGCGAGATTTCCCCGGCCAACGCCACACCCGCTACAATCTCGGCCAGCTTGTTCACCTTGCCCTTGCCAAACGCTCCCAATATCTCCAGGCACTCGCGCTGTGTTGGCAGGCCGGTGCCGCCGCCATAGGTTGCCACAATCAGCGACGGGATCGTCAGCGACAAATACAAATCCTGCTCCGGCGTCAACTCGGCATACATGATGCCCGCCGACGATTCGGAAACATTGGCTACGTCCTGCCCGGTGGCAATGAACATCGCCGTGATGCCATTGGCCGATTGCAGGCCGTTATTGTTCGCGCCGGACAGCAGCGCGCCGACATTCGCCACGCCATAGTGATAGGCCAGTTTTTCCGGCTCGACGCGCAGGTATTGGATGAGCACATCGCGCTTGACGGTCGCTTCGGCCGTGACGCGCTTGCCGCGCGTGCGCATGATGTTGATCTGCGACGCCTTTTTGTCGGTGGCAAAGTTGGATTCCAGGTAAAAGTGCTCGATGCCCTCGTAATGGTCAATGATCCAACTGCACGCCGCGAACGTGGCTCGCCCCACCATGTTCTGCCCGGCGGCATCGCCTGTCGTAAAGTTGAAGCGCAGGTACACAAACTTGTTTGCCAGGTACGAATCAATGTACTGCAACCTGGCGACGTTCGAGGTCGCTTCCGCTTCTTCGCGGATGCTGTCCATGTTCGCCTGCACCCAGCTCGCAAACTCTCGCCCGGCGCGTGCATCCTTGAACACAAACACTGGCGCGCGCTGCATCGCGTCGCCGACGACAGTGACTTTCACGCCGCCGCCCAGATTCAGAACTTTGATGCCGCGATTGTAAGAAGCAACCAACGTGCCTTCCGAAGTCGCCAGCGGGATCAGGAACTGGCCCTGGGCATGCTGGCCGTCGATCTGAATCGGGCCAGCGAACCCGAGCGGCACCTGCGCCACCCCGGTAAAATTTTCGCAGTTGCCTTTGGCAGCGTGTGGATCGAATGAGTAGCGCGGAACGTGTTGCAGTTTGATGCCGCTGAATTGCTCGACCAGCGTCTGCCGTTTGCGAATGATGTCGTCGGTGTAATCGTCATTGGGGTCGCGTGGGACATGCACGTGCTCAGTGTCGGCTGCTGAGATCGTGTCTTCCACCTTGAACTGCAATTTACCAAACGGCCTGGTCTCAAAGGCGATTTCGATTTCGTGCTTGCCGACCGGCAGCGCCTCGGCATTCGTCTGAATCGCCACCGTAGCCCGGAGCGGAAACACGATGGGGCTGCTAGCCGAGACCTGCGCGGGCGACAGAACCCGACCGTCGCTTAACTCGAGCATGACGCCCTGGAGCGGGATTGGCTCGCCGTTGACGGCAATGCTCGTCAAGCCGATCAGCTCGGCGTCGCTCAACCGGTTCTTGATCGCGAACTGCACGCCCTTGTCTGCGTTCTTCAGGCTTCCCAAGGTATAGAGTTTCTTTAGCAAAAGACTGGGAATCAGCATAAGGCTTTCTCCCTTCGTTGGCAAAAGTGAACAGCCTTTCCATCGGCTACAACTGTTGATAGGATACTCCCCCTTGTTTGCATAATCACCACGTCCTCGGCACAGCGCCCGGCGTTGGCGCAGGCTGATCTCGAAAATCAACCGCACAATTATCCGTGTCCACGTAGGGCGGGTAACGTTCGAGCGAATGACTAGAAGCAAGCGGTATCGGAAGAGGGTACGGCACGACGCCCGGAACGCTAATGCCAACAGTCCCCCACTCAACCGCGTCAACGATATTGCCCGCAGGGTCGCGCAGGATCACTCTATCGCCGGCATTGCCCAGCTCAAACCCAAAGCCGTCCCACTGGCCCACCGGGACCATATTGGGCACCGTC
>Ga0315268_10002666_pt1 | contig 19972 bp, 13 predicted proteins | sample C1_top_MG_FD_204535 | JGI IMG/M metagenome (GOLD analysis project Ga0315268, IMG submission 204535) | Sediment microbial communities from Yellowstone Lake, YNP, Wyoming, USA - C1_top | ecosystem: Environmental > Aquatic > Freshwater > Lake > Sediment | place: USA: Wyoming | collected 2017-08-01
CCAGCGCACGCACAAGTGCTACCGATACTGCCGCGCCGGAGCCAAAGCCGGATGAGACAGGAATACTTGATGAAATATCAATGTATAGAGACGGCGGGGAATTGATCTCCAGTTCTTTAAGAACCATATCGATGACCAACGTGATCGGGTCTGCTTTTTTGGATGAAACGTAGGATGACAAGGTTCCAGATCGATGAATGGCAGGAGCAAAAATGGAAATGTGATCCTTCCAGTCCCGATTTGATTGAGACGGTATGTCAGGTTTTTCAATTTTGGTTGAAGTGATCTGGATTGCAACGGTTACCCCCACCTCCGTAACCGGGATCGCCAGGGCTGGACGACCGTATACAACCGCATGTTCTCCAAAGAGAATGATCTTCCCTGGAGCCGTCGCTGAGCTCATAAATAGAAAACACCCAGAACTGCCAACCCCCACAGTAATATGGTTAATTGTAAAGGACGATCCGAAAGAAGAACATCTTCCGGGGCACCGCCTGCATGTTTGGATTCGATCAGGTACAGGTAACGGAATATCCCATATAGAACAAAGGGTATGGTGAGCATCATACTATGGTTGGTTGGCAGGTTTGGGGCAGAGAATGTATACAGGCTGTAAGCAAGTATGGTCGTGCTCGAAACGATCAGAATGTACTGGTCCAGCAATGGGATCGTATATCCATCCAATACCCGACGATGGGCATTGGCATTACTAGCCAGCAAGGCTAATTCGGCACGTCGCTTCCCAAGACCCAGGTATAAGGCTCCGAGTGTGGTCACCACATACAACCAGGGTGAGAAACGCTCGATTGTGATCAGGGTCACACCGGAATGAACTCGCAGGACAAAACCAGCAGCAATAACAAGCACATCCAGGATGGGAACATGCTTGAGCCAGCGTGAATAGATCACCATCAAGATCAGGTAAGTTAATAAGATGATTGAAAAAGTGGGGGAAAGCAGGTATCCCAAAGGTAGAACTAAAATAACGAGAAGGATTCCGACAGTCAGGGCTGACCCTGTTGTCAGCTTTCCGGAAGGGATGGGACGATTCTTCTTTTCAGGATGCTGCCTGTCTGCTTCGATATCCATCAGGTCATTAAAAATATAAACTGCACTGGATAGCAGGCAGAATAAAAAAAAGCCAGCGATGGTGCGTAAAAAAGCTTCCGGATGGAATAATTGCTTGTCAAAGATCAAGGCAAAAAAGACCAGGGCATTTTTTGTCCACTGGCGGATGCGCATGGTTTTTATCAGACCTGTCAGCATGGATGTATTTTACCCGAAAGCGGTAAAATACATCCATGCCAAAAATGCGCCTGGATATCAGTTTACTTGAAAAAGGATTGGTGGAATCCCGCAGTATGGCGCAACGCCTGGTAATGGCTGGCTTGGTTAGGGTGAACGGTCAACTGGAATTAAAACCTTCTACAACTGTAACATTGGATGATGAGATCACACTGGCTCGAGGACCCAAATTTGTCTCCCGGGGTGGTGAAAAGCTGGAAACCGCCATGCAATCTTTCAAAATTGACGTCTCCGGTAAAACTTGCGCCGATGTTGGCTCGTCAACTGGCGGTTTCACTGATTGCCTGATCCAATTTGGTGCCAGGCGGGTTTATGCCATCGATGTTGGCAAGGGACTCCTCCATTGGAAGTTGCGTCAAATGACTGAAGTAGTCGTCATGGAACAGGTCAATGCCCGTTACCTGGAAAAATTACCTGAGAAGATCGAATTCTTAAGTATTGATGCCTCTTTCATCTCTTTGAAAACCCTCCTGCCGGTTGTTAAAAACTGGCTTTCTATACCAGCTGAAATAGTGACCTTGATAAAACCTCAATTCGAGGCAGGTAGGAAGGAAGTTTCCAGGGGGGATGGCGTCATCCGCGATCCTGAGATCCACCGTCAGGTATTGTGGGAAATAATGAATTTTGCCCAGAACCAGGGGTTCGGTGTTCGGGGATTGATACGGTCACCTCTATTGGGTCCAAAAGGAAATGTCGAATTCCTGGCATGGTTCAAGGTTCCGTCACCAGACTTGGAAATTAAAGAATTGGTTGAGAACGCTATGATAGAATTATAAAATCCCATCCTTTATTGCCTGGATCTTGGTTAAATGGAGAAGAAAAAATGAAAAATAGATACATCAACAGTCTTTTGGGTGAAAATGAACAAATGCTGCTGGTTACCAGGCAACATTGGTTCGTACTTTCAGGTATGATTCTACCGGAATTGGTGGTCATCGCTGTAATGATTGCAGTCTCGACAGCTGGCACCTTCATTAATCCTCTGGCAGCCCTCGGTTTTGCTGTCCTGATCATCCCGTTGGGAAGCATGTTGCGCGATACGTTAATTTGGTACTACCAGCAATATATCGTCACCAACCGACGCGTCATGCAGGTGAATGGCATTGTCAATAAGAATGTAATCGACTCTTCGCTTGAGAAAGTAAATGATGTCAAGATGAGCCAATCATTTTTTGGCAGAATATTCAATTACGGCGATATCGAGATCCTGACTGCAAGCGAATTGGGTGTCAATCTTTTCAAACGAATTGGCAACCCGGTCAAGTTTAAGATTGATATGCTCAATGCCAAGGAAAAGCTCGGTTTTGGTGATAATGGAATACCTCAAAGACAGGCGTCTGATATTCCGAGTTTGATCAACAAACTGGACGAATTACGCAAAGAGGGCATCATTACCGAAGAGGAATTCAATATTAAAAAAGCTGCCATGTTATCAAAAATGTAATTCACCAAAAAAACAGCGATGCTCTATCCCTTTTGATGCTTAAGTGGAGGGATTATAAAATAACAGTTTGGAGTCTTCCACCCACAAGGGTGTTATATTTTCCTGTTTATATTTATCAATAGCCTTCTCTTAAAAAACATGACCTCCAATATCCGAAATTTTTGCATAATCGCACACATTGACCACGGAAAATCCACTCTCGCAGATCGATTGCTGCATTTAACTGGCACCATACCCGATCGTGACACGACCGAGCAGATTCTCGATAGCATGGATCTCGAACGCGAAAAGGGAGTGACGATCAAAGCCTCCGCGGTCCATATGAATTACACGGCTTTGGATGACAATTTTTATTCCTTGAACCTGATCGATACTCCCGGGCATGTTGATTTTGGCTATGAGGTCAGTCGGGCGTTGAATGCCTGCGAAGGGGCTGTCCTCGTGGTTGACGCCAGTCAGGGAATTGAAGCTCAAACCCTGGCGAACCTGTATTCTGCCATTGAAGCGAACCTCGTGATCCTTCCAGTCATCAATAAAGTGGATCTGGTGACTGCCAGACCAGATGAGGTTGCTGAGGATATCAGCAGCTTGTTGGGTGTTCCTGCCAGCACCATTATTCGAGTTTCAGCCAAATCAGGCACCAATGTAGGGGCTGTCCTTGAAGCGATTGTTGAAAAGATTCCTCCCCCCAGCGGAGATGCGAATTCAAAGCTGAAAGCGCTCGTTTTCGATTCTCATTACGATTCCTACAAAGGGGTAATTGCTTACATTCGTGTAGTGGAAGGGTTGATCAGGGAGACCGACACCCTTCGCATCATGTCCACACAACTCGATCTAAAACCGGTTGAGATCGGCATCTTTTCTCCAGGCATGAAACCCATCAACACGTTAACCAGCGGGGAAGTGGGTTACATTGCCACCGGTTTTAAAACGGTGCATGAATGTCGGGTGGGCGACACAATTACCCATGCAGGGGAACCGGCTGATTTTCCCTTATCAGGTTATCGTCACCCCAAACCAATGGTTTTTGCAGGTATTTACCCTGCCGAAGCGGATGATTATCCAGAGTTGCGTGAATCCTTGGAGAAACTACAATTAAATGACGCCTCTTTAAGCTTCTCCCCCGAAACATCCCAGGCATTGGGATTTGGTTTCCGGGCAGGATTCCTGGGTTTGTTCCATATGGAGATCATCCAGGAACGGCTCGAACGGGAATACGATCTGAATATGGTTTTCACTGCACCCACGGTCGAATATGAAGTGCAGCTCAGGGACGGTGCCACCATAGTGATCGATTCGCCGGCTGCGTTGCCGGATGAAGCCTTAATCGTAGAAGTCCGCGAACCTTGGATGGAAATTCAGGTTATTACACCCACGGATTACTACGGTCCCATCATGGAGCTTGTGACGAAACGCCGTGGCATCTACAAAAGTCAGGAATACCCGGCACCACATCGAGTGCAATTGAATTATGAGATCCCGCTTTCCGAAATTATTGTGGATTTTTTTGATGATTTAAAATCGCGCACGCGTGGTTACGCATCACTGGATTACCAATTTATTGAATACCGGGTGGATAATTTGCAGAAATTGGATATCCTGGTGAATGGTGAACCGGTTGATGCCCTGGCTGCCATAGTCCACCAAAAGGATGCATACCACAAAGGTCAGCGTATGATCACCAAATTGAAAGAGCTCATCCCCAGGCAGCTTTTTGATGTGGCGATCCAGGCTTCCTCCGGAGGCAGGATCATTTCCAAGGCGATCGTAAAAGCTGTGCGCAAGGATGTGCTCGCAAAGTGCTATGGTGGAGATATTTCCCGCAAAAAGAAACTTCTTGAGAAACAAAAGAAGGGTAAAAAACGTCTTAAGATGGTGGGAAACGTTGAGATCCCACAGGAAGCGTTCATGGCGGTATTAAGTCTGGATGATGAATGATGCCTTCAAAAAAACATTCTCCTGATCTGGTTTGGGTTTGTAAAGACTGCAAATAAATTCGGTGCAAAAACACATATCGATGAAGAATTATTTCAAACAAATTTTACGTTGGCTGCCTGGAGCGATTATCAGCCTGGCTCTTCTGGGAATTATTTTGCATTTTATCGACCTGGCTGCAGTTTGGGGATCCCTGAAAAAAGCGGATCCCGGTTTTTTATTCTTATCACTCGTCCTCAGCATCATCTGGTTTCTGGTCCGGGTGGTCATGTGGAAGACTTTATTGCAGAACCGACCCTCATATAAAACAACATTCTTTACCCTGAGCGAAGGATATTTGATGAATAATTTCCTTCCTTTTCGCTTAGGAGAAGTGGGTCGCGCCTTCCTGCTTGGGCGAAAAACCATTATTCCATTTATGGAAGTGATCCCGACCATTGTCATTGAACGCGCTGTTGACCTGATGTTCACTGCTGGCATCTTGGGCCTGTCTGTGCCGTTTGTTTTGGGGGTTTCCAGCGCGAGGCAGCTTGCATTTTTAATCGGTGGGGTTATGTTGGCAGGTCTGATCGGACTTTTCATCCTGGCTCGGAAACATGATTGGTTTCAAAATCTCTTTCTAAAACTCAGTCTTCGATCTCCAAAAGTACAGATGATTGGGGGAAAATTTCTGGATTCGTTTTTTAAAGGTTTGTTCGTTCTAACAGATCTGGGCACATTTCTGAGATTCCTTTTCTGGATCAGTTTGTCTTGGTTGATCGCCATCGTTCAGTTTTTTATTTTAGTAAAAGCATTTTTCCCCCAGGCAAACCTTACCTGGGCAATGTTTGCTCTGGGAGCTGGTGCATTTGGTGGGGCTATACCTTCTCTTCCGGGTGGCATTGGCACCCTGGATGCAGCGGTGGGCGGGGCGATTGCCTTGTTGAGTAAAAACATTGATAAGGCTGCTGCATTCGTTATCGTGATGCGTATGATCAACTATTTGGTAACGGGAATTCCTGCACTGGTTGCTCTCGGAAATGAAGGCACTACCCTTGCAGCGCTTTACCGGGATGTGACCCGTTTTCGTGCTAGGTCAGATCAAAGTGAGAATTCGGAGTGACTATGTCTGCTGAATACTTAATCACCGGGGGCGCTGGCTTCATTGGATCCAATTACGTTGACCGCTTGCTCAAGCGCAAGGAAAAAGTGGTCATCTTCGATAATCTCAGCCGCACAGGCGCTCGGACAAATATCCAGTGGTTGAACTCGACTCACGGAAAAAATTCTTTCCAGCTGATTGAAGGTGATGTACGCGACGCCGACTTTGTATCCCGGGCAGCCAGGCAGGCAGATGTCATTGTCCACCTGGCTGCCCAAGTTGCTGTGACCACGTCCGTAATCAAACCTCGGGAAGATTTTGAGATCAATGCGATGGGTACATTTAATATTTTGGAAGCTGCACGAACTTCCGGTCGGGATCCAATCTTACTTTACGCATCCACCAACAAAGTTTATGGTGGAATGGATGATATCCCTGTCGTGGAAGAATCGACTCGCTGGCGCTACGAGGACTTGCCGTTTGGTTGTCCTGAATCACAACCTTTGGATTTCCACTCCCCATATGGTTGCAGCAAAGGGGCAGGTGACCAGTATGTGCGCGATTATGCCCGCATGTATGGCTTGCGTAGCGTGGTCTGCCGGCAGAGTTGCATATACGGTCCCCGCCAGTTTGGGGTCGAAGACCAGGGTTGGCTTGCTTGGATGATAATTGCGGTAGTGACTGGCAAGCGGATCTCAATCTATGGGGATGGAAAACAGGTTCGGGACGTTTTGTATGTTGATGACTTGTTGGACGCTTACGATGCAGCCATTGACAGAATTGACAAGGTTAAGGGACGTGTATTTAATTTGGGTGGTGGTCCAGAAAATATCCTTTCAGTTTGGAAGGAATTTGGTCCAATGCTTGAAAGGCTGTTGGGAAGATCTATCGAAGTAGATCATGGGGATTGGCGACCCGGCGATCAGAAGGTTTTTGTGGCTGATATCCGTTCAGCAAAACAAGAATTGGGATGGAAGCCAAGGATAACCGTAAAAGAAGGTATCGAAAGACTCTCAGCCTGGGTGGAAAACAATACAGACCTGTTCCAATTGCCGTCCTGAAAATTCCCGGTTTGCAGGATTATAATCACCCTGGTATGGAAACAAAAAAGATAAATTCACGATTTTCGGACCAGACGAAACAGTCCATCCAGCGTCTGGTTCTTTCTCTTGGCATCACCCTCGCTTTTGTATTTGTAGAAATGATCTACGGCATTATGGCGAATTCCCTTGCATTATTGACGGATGCTGCTCATAATTTCACCGATGTGTTGGCATTGGCATTGAGTTGGTGGGCGTTGAACTTGTCAACCCAGCCTTCCCATGCTCGCCGAACCTTTGGAAACCATCGTGCCGGGATCCTGGTGGCTCTGTTGAATTCCACCACTCTGGTTTTGATCGCCATGGGTATTTTTTACGAAGCCTACAGAAGATTCCAGGCTCCTCCTCAAGTTCAGGCAGGAATGATGATCCTCGTTGCTTCCCTGGCTGTCTTTGTCAATTTGGCGACCGCATTGCTGGTCAGGCAAGGTGCAAAACATGATCTGAGCATGCGCAGTGCGTTTATTCACCTGATGGGGGATGTCCTGTCCACCTTTGGCGCAGTAATGGCTGGCGTGTTCATTTATTTTACTGGTATGAATTGGATCGATCCTTTGGTCAGTATTTTCATTGGTATTCTTATTTTATGGAATGCCTGGGGAATTGTTCGAGAGGCAATCGATATTTTGATGGAAGCAACACCAGCGGACATCGAAGTGGATCGGTTGCTTGTGGATATGCAATCGATCAAAGGTGTTCTGGGAGTCCACGATCTCCATATCTGGAGTATCAATCAATCCATGCGCACACTTTCTGCCCATATCCTGATCGAAGACACCTCGATCAGTGCAGGAGCATCCATCCATGAAGACCTGAATGAGCTTTTGATACGCAAATACCAGGTATCCCATGTCACTCTCCAGCTTGAATGTGAAGGATGCAGTTCTTCATCCTTATATTGTGAATTCTCTAATCAGATGGAGATCCATCAGCATTAAATTCTCAAGAAGACGAAATGTTTTTTACAAATAATTACATATAGAAGGTCTGGCTCGAAACGCATGATTATTGACATCGATAGTTTTTTTGTACTTGCTTGAAGAATAGAAATGGAGTTTGAATTTTGAAGATACTTACAGTTTTAACTTACTACCGCCCACACACATCAGGATTGACTATTTATGCTGAAAGATTGGCGCGCGCTTTTTCCTCCCGTGGTCATCAGGTAACGATTTTGACTACTCAATACGAAAAAGAATTGCCACGCGAGGAGATTTTGGATGGAGTGCGTGTGATACGCCTGCCAGTGGCATTTCGGGTGAGTAAAGGTGTTCTTGCTCCTACTTTTGGTCTGGTATCCACAAAACTGGTATGGGAAAATGATGTCGTCCAGTTGCATCTGCCTCAATTTGATGCTCCTGGTGTGGCATTGCGTGCCAGGTTATTTCGAAAACCTGTTGTCCTGACCTATCACTGTGATCTCCTGCTCCCCCCGGGCTTGTTCAACCGTATGGTCAATGCTGTTGTCAAGTTTCAAAATAATATGGCTGGTATCCTTGCTGATCAAATCGTCACCTACACACGGGATTATGCCGATCACTCTGCATATCTTTCCCGGTATGGGTCAAAATTAACCCCCATCCTCCCTCCTGTGGAACTTCCTGAAGTTGATTTGCTGGTGAAGTCCGCTTTCACCTCTCCCAACTTGTCCGACCTGCGCAAACCTGTAATTGGCATGGCTGCTCGTTTTGCTGCTGAAAAAGGTGTTGAAGTTTTGTTGGATGCCATGCCTGAGATAATTGCCAAGTATCCAGAAGTCACAGTTTTATTTGCCGGGCAATATCAGGACGTCTTGGGTGAGCAAAAGTACGCCGATCGGTTGATGCCTCGCATTCGAGAGTACGCAGATAAAGGTCATTGGAGATTCCTGGGTGTATTGAACCCTCAACAAATGACGGCTTTTTATGCTGAGCTCGATGTCCTGGTTGTGCCTTCCCTCAATTCCACCGAAGCCTTTGGGCTTGTGCAGATTGAAGCCATGTTGAAGGACGTGCCAAGTGTGGCATCGGATCTGCCAGGAGTTCGACAACCAATTTTGATGCATGCCATGGGAGAGGTGACTGCCATCGGTAAATCCGGTGAATTGGCGAAAGGTTTGTTGAATGTTCTTTCGAACAAAGAAAAATATCATTGTGATACAAAGAAACTTGCAGAGATTTATGATCCAGATGCCATCGCGATCAGGTACGAAGAACTTTTCGAGAGATTAAAGAAAACTCGTGGCTGAGAAAGATTATCTTTTCCTTCACCTTCAAGAATTGCCATACTTCCGCGCATTAGTTAGGGCAGTGGAAGCTACTTACTACCAGGATCTGGACATGAAAACGCCGATTCTGGATGTCGGCTGTGGTGATGGTCATTTTGCCAGCCTTGTTTTCGATCATCCTGTGGATGTTGGGCTGGATCCATGGCACACTCCCATTCACGAAGCTCTTGCCCGCAAAGGGTACCACTGGTTGGTTGAAGCAGATGCCGGAAAAGTTCCATTCCCTGATGAGACTTTTGGGAGTGCATTCAGTAATTCAGTCCTTGAACATATTCCCCACGTGGATGCTGTCTTAAAAGACACCGCTCGTGTATTGAAACAGGGTGCTTTGTTTGTTTTTTGCGTTCCCAATCCGCGCTACTTTTCTTCTCTAGGTCTGACTCACCTTTTTGGGAAGAAATATTCGTCCTTTTTCCGTAAAATCTCCCGCGTCGAACATGCCGATGACCCACCCGTCTGGGAAGAAAGATTGGAGAATGCCGGGTTTACTACTGAAAAGTACTGGCATTATTTTTCACCTCAAGCGATGCGCGTGTTAGAATGGGGTCATTATTTTGGTCTTCCATCCTGGCTAATTCACATTGTGACAGACAGGTGGGTCTTGATCCCAAAACGGTGGAATCTTTGTTTGACGGAAAGATTTGTTCGTCCTTTTGCAAGTGCAGAAGAAGTGCAAGATGGAACTTTCACTTTTTACGTGACCCGTAAAAAATAGATCTGATTATTTTCCTAATATCCCGCCATGCCATTCAATGAGAAATATTTTTCCTCAGACTCTTATTCCAAGGTATCATATGCGAAATATAGTCAATACTGGTGGTCAAACCGGTTTTATGCCGGGATCGTACGAAAAAAAGTAAAGGCTGGCACCTTATTGCTTGAGGTGGGATGTGGTTTGGGGCATCTGGTGGGGCAACTGGATGGGGATTTTTCCACAATAGGACTGGATATAAATCGCTGGGCACTTGTCCAGGCTAAAAAAGTAGCTGTTCGCACATATCTGCACGAGGGCTTTGCAGAAGACCTTCCTTATGCCAGTGCAAGTTTCGGAGCGGTCATCATAAAACATGTGGTTGAGCACTTACCTCGACCGGAACGATGTATCGCAGAACTGGGCAGGATCCTGGCTCCAGGCGGTCTCCTGGTTCTTTCAACTCCCAATCTTAGTTCTTTGCTTAAACCTATGAAAGGCGACCAATGGATCGGGTACAAGGATCCTACCCATATTTCCTTGAAGTCACCCGAAGAGTGGCTCGAGTTATTAATAAAAACAGGTTTTGTGATCGATCGCTTATTTGCAGATGGTTTTTGGGATGTGCCTTATATCCCCATTGTACCCAAACCACTGCAGAAACTGGTATTTGGATCTTTGGGGGGAATTCAAGCCCTAAGCGGATGGATATGCTTGCCGTACCGTTGGGGAGAGAGTATCATTGTCATAGCTGGACGTGAATAACAATAAACGACTATTCTATTCTACCGGATAATTAATTTCACAAGGATTTCGTAGCTGCAACCATGGAAGAACCCAGTGTCCTGGATTATTTAAAATCGAGAGTTCGTTTCTGGCAAAAAGGGAAAAAATTGACTTTTGAGCGGGGGCGACCAGAAATTGAGACCCTTCCGCCATCTACCCCAGGATTAAAACGGCTGCCATGGAGATCAACTCTGGCACTGATCCTTGCCTTGGCAGGACAAAGATCTTTTGAACCACCCAATCGGGCGCTCATCCTTGGCGTTTGTTTTTATTTGATCAGCGCAGGGCTTTTTGCATGGGCAGCTTTACGAAATGAATGGATATCTTCCAGGATTCCCGACCAGGAGACAAGATCTGACCCGATGACTGTGCAGGTGGTTGCCCTGTTGCCATCAGCGATTTTTGCACTGACTGCCTTTTTCTTATTCGGGGGGAACCTTTTTACAGGAATAAACTTCTTCCTATGGTTCCTTGCCATTGCCTGTCTATTCTGGGCTTTCTGGTTACCACCCGATGGGTCGCTCTCATTATTTCAACGTTTCAAAGAATTTATTACGCGTGACGGATGGCAAATCAAGATTTCCCGCTGGCATTTACTGGTTTTTGGGGTGATGGTTTTAGTGATCTTCTTCCGTGCTTACCAGTTGAACTCGATCCCGGCTGAACCCTTTAGCGATCACGCCGAAAAGATCCTGGATGTATATGATATCACTCAGGGTCAGACCCACATTTTCTTTCCCAGGAATACCGGTCGGGAAGCATTACAGATGTATTGGACAGTTCTAATCGCCGCAATTTTCAAGACTGGTTTATCATTTATCAGCTTGAAGATCGGCACAATCATTTTAGGTCTTCTCACCCTGCCATATTTATATCTGCTTGGTAAGGAGATCGCCAATCGCAGGGTGGGATTGGTCGCAATGCTTTTCGCCGGGATCGCCTACTGGCCTAATGTGATCAGCCGGGTGGGATTACGCTTCCCGCTTTACCCGCTTTTCGTGGCACCGGTCCTGTTTTATTTGATCCGAGGGCTGCGGCGCTCATCCAGGAATGATTTTATCCTGGCAGGATTTTTCCTGGGATTGGGTTTGCATGGATACAGTCCTTTTCGGATCATGCCCTTTTTGGTTGTTTTAGCCTTTGGTCTATACATCCTGCACCGGCAATCTGCTGGCAATCGCAAGCAGGCGGTCATCTGGTTTGTCCTTTTAGCGATTACCTCCCTATTTGTATTTTTACCTCTTTTACGATATTGGATGCAAAACCCTCAAATCTATGCGTACCGTGCGTTTTCCAGGCTTGGAAGCGCTGAACAACCACTGGCAGGCGCGTGGTGGCAGGTACTTCTCTCCAACACCTGGAACGCAGTGAAAATGTTCAACTGGTCAGATGGTGAAATTTGGGTACATTCCGTTCCTTTTCGACCTGCTCTGGACATGGTTTCGGCAGCCTTATTCTTGATTGGCTCATTGTTGCTTTTCATTCGATATATCCGTGAGCGTCATTGGTTGGATCTTTTCCTGATCTTATCGATCCCCGTATTGATGTTGCCTTCGATTCTCTCTCTGGCTTTCCCTGCAGAGAATCCCGCCTTGAACCGCACCGCAGGTGCGATCGTACCTGTGTTTATCATTATCGCGTGGATGTTGGATGGCTTCTGGCAAACCATTCGAAACGGAATGAGTCACAGATACGGTACTTTACTGAATTGGTCAATGACTGGCTTGCTTCTGGTGGTCGCTCTGGCACAAAATTACGATCTGGTCTTTAATCAGTATGATCAGCAATTTCGCCTCTCCGCCTGGAATTCGTCTGAAATGGGAAATGTTATCGAGCAATTTGAAACGGTTTATGGAAGCACGAACAATGCCTGGATCATCCCATTTCCTTATTGGGTGGATACTCGCCTTCCAGGTATTTGGGCAGGTATTCCCAATCGGGATTTTGCCCTCTGGTCAGAGAACCTCTCCAGCACCCAGTTGATTCCAGGAGCCAAGTTGTTCTTATTCAATGTCGAAGATACTCAATCTGGCGATATCTTAAAAAGCTTGTTTCCCCAAGGCTCGGGTCATCGTTTCCTGTCTAAAACCCCCAACCATGATTTCATGGTCTATTTTGTCCCTTAATAAATCAACTAATATTTGGTGAAATAATAATGGTTTTAAAACCTGCTCGAAAATGGAATTGGATTTATGACCTCCTCCTACTGATTGTTCTGGCGGGGGCGGCTTTCTTACGGTTTAATGGCAGTAATTGGGGTGAACTTCAACACCAGCACCCGGATGAAGGCTTTCTAACATCAGTAACTTATGATATCGGTCTTCCCGGAACGAACAATGATTACTATCCATTGCCAACCAGTCTTTCTGCTCCTTGGCGCGCCCCTTTAATCAAGGAGTTTCCCGATTGTATAAAGTGGGGAGGGTATTTTGATACATCCTGCTCCCCGTTAAACCCGTACAACCGCGGTCATGCCTTTTTTGCTTATGGGACAGTCCCTGTGATTATGACCCGCATACTGGCTGAAACCACCAACCAGATGGGGAACTTGAAACTTTTAGGCAGGCACCTGTCAGCAGTCATGGATCTTTTAACGATCTTTTTGATTTATTTGATCGTCAGCAGGCTTTATGACCGGCGGGTGGCGTTGCTTTCAGCAATTTTCTCCTCCCTGGCAGTGATGCAGATCCAGCAGTCCCATTTTTATACCACCGATCTTTTCGCAAATTTCTTCATTTATCTGGCGATTTTCCTGGCTGTGGAAATTGTCATCGGGAAGAAAATTGTTTTTAAGGACAAAATTGATCCAATGGATGGCGAGAGTAAATCGAGCCAGTTGGATCTTTTCTTGAAGTCTTTGAATACAAGCGACCTGATTCTAAGCATCCTTTTTGGTGTGGTGTATGGGCTGGCAGTCTCTTCCAAGTTGAATGCTGCGCCTTTGGCACTCGTTCTGCCTCTGGCATTTGTTATTAAGTATTTTAGAAACACAAATAAGAATACTCAATCCGGATCAATTTCGTACATCCTATTATATTTGAGTATAGGTGGAATTTTCGCTATCCTCTCTTTCCGGGTCTTTCAGCCTTACGCCTTCGATGGTTTTGGTTTCAATCCCCAGTGGTTGGCAAATATTCGGGATTTGCGTGCCCAGGCATCTCCAAATGCAGACTTGCCCTGGAGTCTGCAATGGGCTCGGCGATCCCACCTGTTCTCATTTGAAAATTTGACCAATTGGGGTCTGGGACTTCCTCTGGGAATTCTCGCCTGGTTGGGTTTCCTGTGGATGGGATGGCGTTGCATCAAGGGAGAATGGCGGGACAATCTTTTGCTTTGGGCATGGACCGCGGGATATTTTGTCTGGCAATCTCTTCAATACAACCCCACCATGCGCTATGAACTTCCCATTTATCCTGTGCTGGCAATGATGGCAGGTTGGCTTCTGGTAAGAATGTGGGATGCCCGAAAATCACCTCCCCTTGATAACCGAAAAAATATCGGTCGCAGATTGATCGCAATCCTGAGTGTTATCGTGGGTTTGGTGGTTTTAACGGCAACAACAGCCTGGGCGGTGGGATTCTCGAATATTTATACTCGGGATGAACCCAGGATCGCTGCATCCAAGTGGATCTTTGAAAATATTCCGGGACCGGTGACCTTAAAAGTCCACCTGTCAGGTGGGCAGATCACCCAACAACCGCTGCCTATTGCCGCGGGGTATTACATTCAGCCTGGTTTACCTTATGATTCTTCCTTTGTCTCGCAGGTCGATGGGAATTTAGTGGAAGTCCTGTTGCCTCACGTTACCGATGTAGCAATTAGCGGAATTCAGACTATATCCTTGTCGCTGTCATCAACCCCTTTTCCAGGGCAACCCGCTTTCAGTGCCTCGGTCAGGGCGGATTTCGCCTCTGGAGACCCCGCTCAGGGTGGATCTTATTCTTTGAAATTCAAGCAACCAGTTCTCCTGGTCTCAGGATCCACTTATTACCTGCATTTGGAAACCACAGGTGGATCGTTATTGTTGGGTGGTTCTGCAGTAGTGAACGAAACAGATTACGATTACCCGCTTCCTTTCAGGGTTGGTTCATATGATGGTTTTGGGGGTTTGTATCGTGGAGACCTGAATTTGCAGGTCTACTGGGATGATAATGCCGATAAATTGACCCGCTTCATCACAACCTTGAATGCCGCAGATTATATTTTCATCCCGACCAACCATCAATACGGTCAGATCACCCGTATTCCCGAACGATATCCCTTAACGACTGAATATTATCGCGATTTGATCGGCTGCCCAGCAGGAAAGGATATCATTTGGTGCTATCAAACAGCAGAACCCGAAGCTTTCAAAGGAAACTTGGGTTTCGATCTGGTGGCGGTATTTACAGATTTTCCCACATTGGGACCCCTCGTGATCAACGACCAGCCTGCTGAAGAAGCATTTACCTTCTACGATCATCCCAAAGTGTTGATTTTCAAGAAAAATGCTGATTATGATCCGGCGAAAATGGAAGCTTTATTGTCCGCGGTCGATTTATCAACCGTGGTGCACCTCACCCCGGGGCAGGCTGACAATTATAAGAGTCTGATGCTGCCACCAGACCAATTGGCTGAACAGCAGTCAGGTGGAACCTGGTCTGAATTATTTAATACCCGCATCTTTTATAACAAGCAGCCCGTATTCGGTTTGATCATCTGGTATTTGACAATCTTTCTACTCGGTTGGTTGACTTATCCGATCGTCCGCGTGGCATTTCCCGGGTTAAAGGACCGAGGCTATCCGCTTGCGCGCACGGTGGGATTGCTTTTATGGGCGTGGTTAGCTTGGATGGCAGGCTCGCTTGGATTGACTTATAGCAGGACAATGATCGGGTTAATGTTACTCCTGCTAGCAGGAGTGGGTGGGTTGCTGGCGTACCGTCAACGTGATGAACTTTTGCAGGAAATAAAGACAAGATGGCATTATTTTCTGCTGATTGAAACTGTCTTCTTGTTTTTCTTCTTGCTGGATCTTGGCATTCGTCTTGGCAATCCTGACTTATGGCACCCTTATAAGGGTGGTGAACGCCCGATGGATTTTTCTTATTTCAATGCCATATTGAAGAGTACCCGGTTTCCACCCTATGATCCCTGGTTTGCGGGTGGATACATCAATTATTACTATTTTGGGTATGTAATTGTTGGCACTCCGGTCAAATTGTTGGGTATCGTTCCTTCCATCGCCTATAATTTTATCTTGCCGACATTGTATGCCATGTTGGCAGTCAATGCCTTCTCTGTGGGTTGGAACCTGGTGAATGTCGATACCTCAAGCCATGAAGGTCGCTGGAGGAAACTCCTCGATCAACTGCCATTTACAGCAGGAATTTCAGCCGCTTCCGCCATGGTCCTTCTTGGAAACCTTGGGATCATTCGCATGCTGTATCAGGGTTTCCAAAGAGTTGCTGCACCAGTCGAAGCCATGACCGCTGCAGGAATCTTCCAACGGATCGTATGGGCAGCCCAGGGATTCGTTAAAACTCTTGCCGGGGCACAATTACCTTACATAACCGGTGATTGGTACTGGTATCCCAGTCGGGTTATCCCGGCTTCTGGTGATATTGAACCGATCACCGAATTCCCCTTATTCACGTTTATATATAGTGATCTGCATGCCCACATGATCGCCCTCCCTCTCACTATATTGGTGATCGCCTGGGCATTGTCTGTGATTCTCTCCCGCGCTAAATGGTCCGGCAAATTGGAGACAGCCATTGGAATCGGTCTAGGTGGATTGATCATTGGCTCTCTCAAACCGACCAACACCTGGGATTACTATACCTACCTGGTTATCGGGTTGCTCGCGATCAGTTACGCTATCTGGCACACCCCGCCCATCCAGAATTTACGGCATGCCATTCCTTATTACGTCGTCCAGGGCGGGAAAATTCTGGTTGCCATCCTCGCTATTGTGATCTTGTCAAATTTACTTTTTCTCCCATTTGAGCGCTCCTTTTCACAGGCTTATGGCAGCGTGGATTATTGGCAGTATGGGCATACCCCGATCTGTTCCTACCTGACACAATGGGGAGTTTTCTTATTCTTCATCACTTCTTGGATGCTGTGGGAAACACGTCAATGGCTGGCGGAAACTCCCCTATCAAAGTTAAAGATCTTGAAACCTTATCTAGGTCTGATAGGGACTTTCCTGTTTTTATTGGTTTCTGCTGTCATCTTGCTATTGGCAACAAAAGTGGTCATTGCCTGGTTTGTTTTACCTTTGGCAGCCTGGTCTGCGGTTTTGTTGCTAAAGAAAAATATGCCGGATGTTAAACGGGTAGTACTCTTCATGGTAGGCACCGCCTTGGTCCTGACCCTCGTCGTGGAGCTGGTGGTTTTACGCGGGGATGTTGGACGTATGAACACGGTATTCAAGTTTTATCTACAAGCCTGGGTTTTGTTTGGACTGAGTGCAGCCGCTGCTTTTGGTTGGCTCCTGAACGAGATTCCCAATTGGCACCCCAATTGGCAGTCAGTCTGGTATTTTACAGCTGTTGGGTTGGTCTTGTGTTCTGGATTGTTCCTGGTGATGGGCGGGATGGATAAAATTCGCGACCGCTGGGTAACGACCGCTCCCCACACTTTCGACAGCATGACTTATATGAATTACATGCATTATCCAGACTTTGGTGTGGATATGGATTTGAGTGCGGATTACCGCGCCATCAAATGGATGCAACAAAACGTGAAAGGTTCACCGGTGATCGTGGAAGCCAATGTGCCGGAATATCGCTGGGGTACTCGTTTCACCATCTATACAGGCTTGCCTGGAGTACTGGGTTGGAATTGGCATCAGAGGCAGCAACGCCTGATTTCATCCAACTTGGTCTTCCAGCGGGTGGATGAGATCGCCTCCTTCTATCAAACATCTGACCCCAACCAGGCAGAATTATTCTTAAAAAAATACAATGTTCGGTATATAGTAGTTGGTCAATTGGAAAGGGCAGAATACAGAGAACCTCTAACCAATGATGCAGGGCTGCAAAAATTTGAAATTTACAATAACATCCTCTGGCACGAAGTGTATCGGGACGGGTTGACAGTGATCTATGCTGTCAATTGAGATCAAATGGCGTCGGATGTGAAGTACATTTTCCATATCTGTCTGCGGGAGGCGTGGGAAACCGCCATTAAGCAAAGCGTCTATCGGGCTGATTCTCTTGAAACCCAAGGTTTCATTCATTGCTCAAGCCATGAACAATTTGAGCGTGTAGCCAATACTTATTTTCGTGGGGGAAAAGACCTGGTCCTGCTTATCATCGATCCGTTTAAAGTTGAAGCGGATATAAAGTGGGAACTAGCCATGGATGTTCCAGGTCTTTTGTTTCCCCATATCTATGGCGCTTTAAACCTGGATGCTGTAATTCAAGTGATGGATTTGACCTCCAAACCAGATGGGTCGTGGATCATCCCTTCAGGGTAAAATATGGGATATACATTTGGCTTCCTTTTTGCTAGACTCCTGCCTGGTAACAAGCAGTTCAATCATATTATTGAAGATATAGAACGAAGTCTATCCAAGATGAAAAGGTCATGACACGATGGCTCCGAACCGAATGATAACGGTCCCCTGATCTGATGCAAGCATTTCTACTTTGGTACTTGGTTGTCAGTTTATTGGGATGGTTGACTTTCCCTTTGGTCTATGCCTTGTTCCCGGCATTGTCCGATCGCGGATACAGCATGGCAAGGACAGCTGGATTGTTGGTTTGGGGTTATATTTTCTGGTTGTTGGCTAACCTTGGAGTCGCGCAAAACAATCTTAGTGGATTGCTGTTAACTTTGATGATTCTTTCTGCCGCTGGCATATGGATTGGCAAGGGCAGGCAGAGAGAAATTCGCATCTGGTTAAAGCAACACCTGTCCATGATCTTGGTGATCGAAGGTTTGTTCTTACTCGCTTTTATAGCTCTCGCTACCATTCGAGCCGCAGATCCGGATATTCTTGGTACCGAAAAACCGATGGAATTGGCATTTATTAATTCCATCTTGCGGTCTCCAACTTTCCCACCGAATGATCCCTGGCTTTCCGGTTATAGCATCTCCTACTATTATTTCGGATACGTGTTGACTGCCATGATCGCCAGGATTACCGGTAGTGCAGGTGGAATTGCCTTTAACTTAATGCTTTCGCTGGTCTTCGCCTTGGGATGTATAGGTGCATATGGGATCATTTACAACATCTTAAGATCCATGCGAAAAGTAACTGGCGAGGTGACTAAAAATGGGATAGTTTCACTGCCTCTTTTCGGACCTCTTTTCTATCTGGTGGCTAGCAACCTGGAAGGTTTTTTGGAGGTCCTCCATCGCAAAGGGATTTTCTGGAATTTCTCAGCGGGCGGAAGAGCGACATCCGCGTTCTGGAAATGGCTGGATATCAAAGATCTGGTGAATACTCCAATTCAACCTCTGGGGTGGACTCCAGACAGATACCTTTGGTGGTGGCGGGCATCACGGGTTATACAGGATACAACTCTCAAGAACGCACCTCAGGAATTGATCGATGAATTTCCTGTTTTTTCCTTCATTTTGGGAGACCTTCACCCTCACGTCCTCGCAATTCCATTTGGATTGCTGGCGGTGGGGGTTGGTCTTCATATTTTTCTAGGAGGATGGCGCGGGACAACAGCCCTGGGGGGCATCAAATTCCCGATCAAATGGCAGGGATTGTTCATCCCGGCATTACTATTGGGAGGATTGGCTTTTCTTAACACCTGGGACATACTCCTGGGTGCTGCCCTGGTCTGTGGCGCTTTCTTACTTTGGAGAGGATCAGAACAAGGCTGGACCTGGAAACGGATCGAAGAAACAGTGGTGTTCGCACTGATAGTAGCACTTGGAAGCCTGTTACTATATTTACCATTCTTTCTTCGTTTTTCATCACAGGCTGGTGGTATCCTGCCAAATCTGGTTAATCCCACCCGCGGGGCACAACTTTGGGTCATGTTTGGGAGCTTGTTCCTGCCTATCTTTGCCTTTCTGGCGTACTTGGTATCAGGTCAGAAATTAAAATTGAATTGGAAGAATGCCCTGGCATGGGTCATGGGATTTATTGGTTTCTTATGGGTCATTGGTTGGCTGGGCGGTTGGCTTTTATCCATCCTCTCTCCGGATCTTACCCAGGGTTTCCTGCAAAACCAGGGAGTATCTGATCTGAGCACATTATTCCAACTTGCTGGTCTTAGGCGTCTGAGTTATATCGGGAGTTTGTTGACATTCATTCTTTTGCTTGTAAGTTCTTTCGCCCTTCTGCTGGTAGAGATCTTAAGAAAGAATGTCAGACTGGTCGATACAGATACCTTAATCTCACCATATGCAAATG
>Ga0315268_10002667_pt1 | contig 19970 bp, 21 predicted proteins | sample C1_top_MG_FD_204535 | JGI IMG/M metagenome (GOLD analysis project Ga0315268, IMG submission 204535) | Sediment microbial communities from Yellowstone Lake, YNP, Wyoming, USA - C1_top | ecosystem: Environmental > Aquatic > Freshwater > Lake > Sediment | place: USA: Wyoming | collected 2017-08-01
CCGCCGCCCAGGATGTAGCCCTGGGTAAAAATCTGGAATTCGTAGATCACGCCGATCACCAGTTGGAACAGGATGGTGGGCGAAAGCAGCGGCAAGGTGATCCTCCAAAACGCCTTCCAGCTACTGGCCCCGTCGATCTTGGCGGCCTCGTGCAGCTCAATAGGCACGCCCTTCAGGCCGGCCAGGTAGATCAGCATCGCCCCGCCGAGTCCCCACAGGTTCATAAAAATCAAGGAAGGCTTGGACCATAATTCACTGGTCAGCCAGGGTTGGGGGGGAAGCCCGACCAGCTTCATGAAAACATTCAAAATCCCGGCATCTTTGTCGAAGATCCACACCCACAGCAGGATATTGGCGATGGCCGGGATCAGGACGGGCAGGTAAAAAATGGCCCGGAAGACGTTCACCCCGCGCATCTTCTGGTTGAGCAGCACGGCCGCCGCCAGCGAGGCAATCAGCCCCAGCGGCAGGTCGAGGGCCACCATAAACAAGGTATTGCCCATGCTTTTCCAGAACAGCGGGGTATGGATCATGGTATTATAATTTTCGATCCCGATCCACTTGGGGGGACTCATAATCGAGAATTGGGTCAGGCTTAAAACTGCCGAGGCGAGCATCGGCCCCAGGGTGAAGATCAGGAAGCCCAGCAGCCAGGGCAGGATGAAAAGATAAAAGACAATGCCCTCGCGTTGCGACGGTTTGAGCCCTTTGCGCCGCGGTACTGTAACGGCTCCGGTGTCAGTCATCCGCACCTCCATACTTGCTTGTGAAATGCCCCGCTGTTCCTGCCGGGGGTTTTGATAGACCCCAAGGGCGTGGTTCAAAACCCTTGGGGTCTGTTCATATAAACGATCTGAGGGACTTTACCCCAGGTTGAGATTATTTCACCAGGGGAGCGACGAAATCCTGGATTTCCTGGCAGGCCTGTTGAGCAGTTTCCTTGCCATCGAACAACTCCGTAGTCTTCTGCCCGATGAAGTCATCCACCTGCTGGTTGTTCTTATAGGTAGGCCAGCGATGGCCGTAATCGAGCTCTTCCTTCAACGAGGCGATGTTGTCGGGTGGGGGGGTTGCAAAGGATGGGAAGGCGGGAATGTAGATCGGTACCGCCCATTTGCGTTGGCCCATGTAGTTCTGGCCCTCGGTGTTGAAATACTTGATCAGCGCAAAGGCATCATCCATCACCTTGGTGGCGGCGTTCATGCTCCAGCCGATGCCATCCGCCATGACGCCCCGCGTCTTGCCCTTGGGCGGCACGGTGACATCCCATTTGAAGCTCTTGATGTTGGTCTGGAAGGGCAACAGCATGTAAGTACCCTGGCGGGCCATGGCCGCCTGGCCGGCCTGGAACGGGCTGCCGCCAAACTTCTGGCTGGCAGAGGGCGAAGGTGCCACTTTATCTTTGTTGATCATATCGGCCAGGAACTGCATGGCCTCGACCACCTTGGGATCGGTGAAGTTGGGCACCGTGAAATCTTTATTCCAGTAGTCGGCTTCGTTCTGGTACACCAGGCACGACCAGCCGCTTTCCTCATCCAGGGCCATCTCGATGCCCCACTGGGTGACGTTGGCAATATCGAAGGCCGGATCATCCGGACCCTTGCCGGCACTATCCTTGGTGAACTTCTTGGCCACTGTCACCATCTTGTTCCAATCCCAGGTGTTATCCGGGTAAGGCTCGCCGGCCTTGTCGAAGATATCTTTGTTATAGGCCAGCATCTGGATGGTCAGGCACATCGGGAAGCTGAGCAGCTTGCCTTCGTACCTGAATTTCTCGAACGGCACGGCCACGAAATCCTTCATATTCAACCCGGAGGTGTCGATCAGGGGCTGGATATCGCCCAGCACGCCCTGCGGCCCAAATTGCAGGGTGTAGTTCGACATCTCCAGCACATCAGCGGCAGTGCCACCCGAGAACTGGGTGGGCAGCTTGGTCCAGTAGGTGGTCCAATCCACGTACTCGATGTTGACCGTGGTGCCGGTCTTCTCCTGGAAGGGTTTGGCCCAATCCTGGAAGAAGCTGAATTCCTCGGGCGAGGCCCATACGCCCAGGCGCACCGTCTTTCCTGCTGGGGCGGGAGCCTCCGCTTTGGTGGCTTCCGGCTGGGCGGGAGCCTGCGTGGGGGTGGGGGTGGGCTGGCAGGCAGCCAGCAGCGCCCCGCTGGTGGTCAGGGCTGCCAGGTGCAGGAAATCCCTACGGGTGAGTTTCCTATCTTTCTTTTCCATATAGCGATCCTCCTTATAAGGTAAATCAAGTGTGAAATTTTTGAAAACAGATGTGGCCTGGAGAGTATTATATGACAAATTGAGGTTTATGCAAGCCTACAATGATCATGCTATAATCCTCCCATCGATTCGCCCCTGCCCGGGGTGATTTCCCTGGACTTTACCTGTTTCATTAAAGGAACGACCCCATGCCCCCCAACCCTTTCCAAGAATCTGTCGTCATCCTGACTGGCGCATCGAGCGGGATTGGCCGCCAGATGGCCTTGCAGCTCGCCCGGCAGGGAGCCTGGCTGGCGCTGGCAGCGCGCGCTGCCGCCCGGTTGGAGCAGGTGGCTGCTGAATGCCGGTCGTTGGGAGGCAAAGCCTGGGTGGTGCAGACCGACGTGGGGGAACAGGCCCAGTGCCAGCGCCTGGTGCAGCTCACCGTCGAAACCTATGGCCGGGTGGATATGCTGGTCAACAATGCCGGGCTGAGCATGTGGGCACCTTTCGAAGAAGTGCAGGACCTGGAGATTTTCGAGCGCATCATGCGCGTCAACTACCTGGGGAGTGTCTACTGCACCCATTACGCCCTGCCTTACCTGAAGCAAAGCCGGGGGCGAATTGTGGCCGTCTCCAGCCTGACCGGCAAAGCCGGCGTGCCCACCCGCTCGGGCTATGCTGCCAGCAAGCACGCCATGGTCGGCCTGTTCGATTCGCTGCGGGTGGAGCTGCAGGGCAGCGGGGTGAGCGTGACGATTGTCTATCCGGGGTTTGTCGCCACCGAGATCCGCGAGCGGGCTTTCGGCGCGGATGGAAAACCGTTGGGCAAAGGCAACAGCCCGGTGCGCGAGAGCGAGGTGATGAGCGCCGAGCAATGCGCCCGCATCATCCTGCGTGCCGCCGCCCGCCGGCAGCGCGAGGAGGTGATGACCCTGCGCGGCAAGCTCGGCCAGTGGATCAAGCTGATTGCCCCAGCCCTGGTGGATCGCATCGCAAAGAAAGCGATTGCGGAAGGCAAGTAATGCTGCCTGTTGTATAATCAATCTATGACCCCATCTTTCTCTTTCACTTCTGGCGGGTATTTTGTGGACATCCTGGGGCAGCCGGAGGCGCTGCAAAATACCCTGGATGCTTTGCCCGGAGAGCGCCGGGAGGGCGTGGAGCATATCGCCCAACAGCTTGCCGGGGGGCGCTTCCGGCAGGTCATCCTGACCGGCATGGGCTCCTCGCTGTATGTTTTTCACCCCTTCTTTCTTCACCTGCTGCAGCATGGCTTCCCGGTGCGAATGGTGGAGACCTCCGAGCTGCTCTACTACCAGCGCCCGCTGCTGACCCCGGAGACTCTGGTCATTGCGGCCTCGCAATCGGGCAAGAGCGCCGAGATTCTCAGCCTGCTGGAGGCGATCACCGGAAGGGTCAGCATCCTGGGGGTCACCAACACGCCCGAAAGCCCGCTGGCGCTGCGAGCCGATGCCATTTTGTTCACCCGCGCCGGAGCGGAGACCACCGTATCCTGCAAAACCCACCTCACCGCCCTGCTGGCCTTGCGCTGGCTGGCGGATATCCTTTCGGGCACGGACCCCCGGCCCACTCTGCAGGAATTGGCGTTGGCTCCAGGGCTGGTCAGGGGTTACCTGGAGCACTGGCGGGCGCATGTGGAGGAGCTGCGGGAAGCGCTGAAAGGGGCCAGGCAGATGTACTACGTCGGGCGCGGCCCTTCGCTGGCGGCGGTCGGCACCGCCGGGCTGACCACCAAGGAATCGGCCCATTTTCCGGCGGAGGGGATGACCAGCGCCGCCTTCCGGCACGGCCCGCTGGAGATTTCCGGCCCGGAGACAGCAGTGGTGCTCTTTGCGGGTGACCCACGCACCCAACCCATGAACCGGCGTCTGGCAGAGGTGATCGGACGGCTGAAGGGAAAAGTCTTCTGGATTGGGGAAGAAGGAGGCAGCCCGGCCTGCACCCTGCCCAAGGCGCCCGCCGCGCTGCTGCCGATCCTGGAGATGCTCCCAGTGCAGATGATCACCCTGGCACTGGCCGACCTGCAGGGCCACATCGCCGGGGATTTTCGCTACTCCTCGAAAGTCACATCGGTTGAATAACCGGCAAAAATAAAAAAAGGCAAGTGATTACCCCCTCATCCTTGCCTGTATGGAACCTAAATTGGGTGGATCTGGTTAGCGAAGATTGAAGATTCGTTGATCGGCGGGTGCGTCCTGACCTGGGTCTTACACCAGGCAGGGGCGCATCCCTTTTGATCTTAGTTGGCGGTCCGCATGTTGGTAGATTGCAGTCGGTTACCCAACCCCACCAGGAAACGGCCCAGGCCAGTGAAAACCTTACCTTTCAGGCCACTATTCTGTGACTTGCGGATCTGGGAGATCATCCTTTCGATCCTGGCTTCCTCTATCCGTTCCTCGTAGCGGCTTTTGATGGTCAGTTCGTCTACTGTCGGAAACATCGCGTCCTCCTTTCACTTCTTCCATCCTAGTATAGAACCGTCTTTCTACTGATTCGCCCCCCTTTGGGCAAGTCTTACTACTATCCTTTCGGCTAGTTTTTGGAAGTTCTGAGAGGGTACAATAGAACCATGGACAAAATGCAGCTCGTAATTCCTACCAGCTTTGAAAGCGGGCGCCTGCTGCTGCGTGGTTACCAGGCAAGAGATGGCCCCATGCTCTATGCCGTGGCCGACCGCAACCGCGCCCACCTGCAGCGCTATGAATCGGGCAATATCATCCTGGGAGCCAGGAGCCTGCGAGAAGCGGGCGAACTAGTGAACCGGCTGGTGGCTGAATGGGTGGCGCGCAGCAGCTTCTTCCTGGGTGCCTTCGAGAAGAAAAGCGGCGAGTTCATCGCCCAGGTCTATATCGGTCCGGTCAACTGGGAGTTGCCCGAGTTTGAGATCGGCTACTTCGTGGATATCAATCACCAGGGCCAGGGTTATGTCACCGAGGCAGTCAAGGCGACCCTGGGGTTCACCTTCACCCATCTCAAGGCGCAGCGGGTCAGCCTGCGCTGCAGCGATAGCAACACGCGCAGCTACCGGGTGGCGGAGCGCTGCGGCTTGGTGCGCGAGGGGCACCTGCGCCAGAACCAGCGTAACCCGGATGGTTCCCTGGGCGGAGAATTGATCTACGGCTTGTTGCGCAGCGAGTTTGAAGCATGGAACAGGCAGCCATCCCCGAAATTGCCCACGGATCGGGGAGTACCTGCCTGAACTCATCCGTGCAGCGCCTGGATCTGGAAGACGGCCGCCGGCTGATCTACAAGGCCGAGTTCGGGCTGACGGTCGAGCCGCAGTTCTATGCCTGCGCCCGCTCCGACCTGCTGGTGGATGGGCGGACGGTCTACCAGGCTGGTCATCTATGGCTGGCTGAGGTCATTCTAGATCGGGATATGCCGGCGCTCTCATGTGCAGCTGTAGGCTCGATCTCGGGCCTGGGAAGATCCCCTGGTTGTTTCTTCGGCGGAATACTGGACATTGGGCGACTGGCGTCATGCTTAATCTTGATCTCTTCGCGCAATGAACAACGCACATATGCTGTAAGCAAGTGCCTTAACCATCCCGCTTTCAATGCTTTGTTTTACAGAGCAAGGGTATGCTCAGCGCGATATGTGATGTACTGGTTGATCCCGTTTGGTTCTATTTTCCTAGAACCCTATTTTTTTGACCGCAGGAGATGCGATTCCCTATGACCACCACGACCCTACAACTACACAATGGGCTGCCGGCGCTATTCCTCGATGGGCAGGTGCTCCCGCCCATCGCTGCTTATGTCGGCCCGGCTCACACCGCCACCTTCCACCAGGCGGGCATCCAGCTCTACACCTTCAACGTTCCGGGCACCTGGTGGCTAGAGCCAGGGCAGTACAACTTCCAGCCCATCGATGAGTGGATCCTGGCCTACCTGGCGACATTGCCGGATGGCTACTTCATGCCGCGCATCGATCTCAGCCGCCAGGGACATCCCTGGTGGGGTAAGTTGCATCCTGGCGAGATGAACCTCTTGCTGGACCTGCAGAGCGGGCAGGTGCGCGACCAGTTAGCAGAGCACCCACACACTGCCTATTACCTGGGTCACGGGGTGGACCTTTCGCACACCAACCTGCACTCCTTCCATTCTCTCGTATGGCGTCAGGAAGCCGGGCAGGCCAGCGCCGCGCTGGTGGCACACTGCGAGCAGCAGCCCTATGCTGAGCGCATCTGGGCCTGGCACCTGTGCGATGGCCTGTTCCAGGAGTGGTTCCACTGGAACGAGTACGCCTTCGACGGCCTGGCCGATTACTCCCCCGCCGCCCAGCAAGATTTCCGCCGCTGGCTGCGGCAGGCCTACCATTCCGATCCCGACGAGCTGGCGCATGCCTGGGGCCGCCCGATGACTTTTGAGGCAGCCCAAATCCCCACCCCCCAGGAGCGCCTGCGCCTTTCGCACGGCGAGTTCTACGACCCCATCCAGGACCGGCCTACGATCGACTACACCCAGTGCTTCAGCGACGCCGTGGTGGATAGCATCATCGCCATCCTGGGGGCGGTCAAGCAGACCCTGCCGCAGCCCAAGGTGACCTGTGCCTTCTACGGCTACCAGTTCATGAACATGCCGCGCATGCAGCTCAACGGGCATTACGCCCTGGAGCGCCTGCTGGCCTCGCCGGCCATTGACCTGATCGCCAGCCCACACGCCTATAGCAACCGCGGCGAAGGCGGCTACCATTCCCCGCAGACCCCGGCCGATTCCATCCGCCGGGCCGGCAAGCTGCACTTCGATGAGATCGACTGCAAGACGGTCTGGACCCCCGCCTCGGTGACCTGGAAGCGGCATATCAGCCAGCCACACACGGTGGCTGGCACAGTCGAGATGATGAAGAAGGATGCTGCCTACCAGCTGGCCTCCGGCACGGCGCAGTGGTGGATGGACCTGACCGACCAGGGCTGGTTCGATGCGCCCGAGGCGGTGGAGCCTATCCGCCGGCTGCGCCAGATCGAGCAGCGCCTGATGGAGCAAGAGCGCCATTCCTTCGGCCAGGTGGCGCTGGTCTGCAGCCAGCGCGCCCTGATGTTCCAGGCGCCGCGCGAAGGGCTGCACGATATGACCCTGATGACTTTCCGCAACTGGCACCTCAGCCGCATGGGCGCCCCGTTTGAGCAGTTGCTGGTCAGCGACCTGGCCCGTCCCGACCTGCCCGATTACCGGTTGTATATCCTGGCCAACCTGTTTTACCTATCGCAGGAGGAGCGCCGCCTGATCGAACGCACCCTGCGCCGCAGCCACGCCACCGCCCTGTGGATTTATGCCCCCGGCTTCCTTTCGGACGACTCGGCCAGCCTGGAAAATATGCAGGCCTTGACCGGCTTGCGCTTCGGCATGGCTGAGAAGTGCGCCGAGCAGAATGTCACAATCACCGATTTCAGCCACCCCATCACGCAGGGCCTGAATCTCAGCGAATATGGCTCAGGGGTGGAGCGCGAGCAGTACCTGCAACCGCCCAAAATCCAGTACCTGCCCGAGACTCGGGTTGGCCCCTCGTTTTACGTGGATGATCCCCAGGCACGGGTTCTGGGCCTTTCGCAGGTCACCGGGCAGCCCGGCCTGGCCCTGGCGGAGCGGGAGGGCTGGCGCTCGATCTACTCCTCTGCGCCGCTCTTGCCCTGGCCCCTGCTGCGCAACATCGCCCGCTACGCCGGGGTGCACCTTTACAGCGAAATCGGGGATATGGTGTGGGCCAACAACGCCTTCCTGGCCCTCTACAGCCAGAGCGATGGCCGCCGGAGGGTGCGCTTCCCGCAGCCGGTGGACCTGGAGGACGCCTACTCAGGCACCCGGCTGGGGCAGGGGATAGAATCGCTTGATTTGGAGATGAAGCGTTGGGAGACGCGGCTGTTTCTGCTCGGGTCACCCGGCGGAGAGAAAGGTTTTCTAGGAGGAAACCAATGACTGAAGCACAGGATGCCGTTCCATTTGTGATCCCACTCGCCAATACCGCGCACATCCGGCGAAAACGGCTGGATATTCCCTATGCCAGCCTGTCACCAGCCCAAAAACTGGATATCTACTGGCCCGAACATGGCAAAGGGCCTTTTCCGGTCATCCTTTCGATCCACGGGGGAGCATTCATGGGCGGGGATAAGGGCGATATCCAACTGGTACCCATGCTGGAGGGGTTGAACCGGGGATATAGCGTCGTCTCGATCAACTACCGGATGAGTGGAGAGGCCAAGTTCCCGGCACTGGTGCATGATATGAAGGCCGCCATTCGCTGGATTCGAGGCAATGCGCAGGCCTTCCTCTTCAAGCCGGGTAAGATCGCCGCCTGGGGCGGTTCGGCCGGGGGATACCTGGCTGCCATGGCAGGCGTCTCTGCCGGAATCGCAGAGCTGGAAGACCTGAGCCTGGGCAACCCGGACCAGCCCAGCCACGTCCAGGCGGTGGTGGATTGGTTTGGGCCGACGGATTTCCTCAAAATGGATGAACAACTGGCCGAGTGCGGTCTGGCCCCACAGGCCGGGCAAGAGCACAACGGCGAGAGCTCGCCCGAATCTTTGCTTTTGGGCGCCAAGATCACCGAGATCCCCGACCTGGTGCAGGCAGCCAATCCCGAAAGCTATATTCGCGCAGATGCACCGCCCTTCCTGATCCAGCATGGGACGAAGGATGATACCGTCCCTTACCAGCAGTCGCTGAATCTTGCTGACCGGCTGAGGGCGGCTCTCGAGCCCCAGAAGGTCACACTGCAACTACTGGAAGGGGCGCGGCATGGGGATGCCAGGTTTGGGTCGCCCGAGAATCTCAGGCGGGTGTTTGCCTTCCTGGATAAACACCTGAAATAAATTGGGAGGCACTTTTACCGCCATTTTAGAGAGGCACAGCAGAGTGGCTGATCAGAAGCCGGTTTTCGTCGGATCAGTCTGAGGAGCGATCTTTTGGCTATCCCTTTGTGATTATATTGGTAAAAATCATTGATTTTTAATGAATTTATACTATAATAATTGTAATGCCTGGTCAATTCCCTGGTCGTCCATTATTCGATCGCAAGACTGGATCCCTTGATCCAGGAGGTACTCTATCCTCTGAGAACCTTCCAACAGAGAAGATTGTCGGCATGAAAATCCGTGGGCTACGCAATCAACGAAGATTTTCTTTACGCGCCTTAGCTGAACGCAGCGGATTGAACATCAACACCCTCAGTTTAGTCGAGAACGGAAAAATATCTCCATCAGTTGGAACCCTTCAGCAGTTGGCCAGAGCGTTGGAAGTGCCCATTACCGCCTTTTTTGAGTCCGAACCGGTCTCCAAGCAGGTCGTTTTTACCGCGAGCAACCGCCGACCAGAAGCGACGTTTAGCAACGCCCACATGCAAAATTTGGGCAAGGACCTGGCAGGGAACGCCGTACAACCATTTGTCGTCACCCTGGAACCAGGGGCAGGCAGCGGTGAGCGCATGATTGTCCATACCGGCCATGAGTTCGTTTATTGCCTGAGTGGAAGGGTCCTTTACACGATTGATGAGACCGAATATACGCTTGAGCCGGGGGATAGCGTGGTATTTCAGGCCCACCTGCCGCACCAGTGGAAAAACGTTGCGGAAGGGCGCTCTCAAATCCTGCTCACCTTATTTCCGGCTGACCAGCGCGAAGAGCCAGGGGGAAGGCATTTTACTGATGAAACCCATTGATGAGGAGCCAATAATGAAATTGGCAGGGATCACTGAAGATTTCGGATTGCCAGGTGCTGCTGTGCGGCGGCATGGGAATGGGCGCCTATGAAAGCATGCGCTGGCTCAAGATTCAACCAGTGGTCACAGATTTACGCCATATTGAGGTCGCTGTGCAGGAGTATCCAGACGGCAATCTCGTTGATCATCCTGAGAGGCTGCATTGAGACTGTAACAACGAGAATAGAAGAGAGTTAAGAGACATTCATCCATTGAAGGCTTCCATCGCAGCATGATATAGAAAGCTATTCGATCTTTTTAAAAAGGAGGCTGAAATGACTGCATTTACGATCACTCCGGCAGGAAAGGGGATCATGCGTTGCAGGCATACGGGCGCTTTTTCGCATGAAGATGTACAGGCCCTGGCGAAATTTTTCGAGGATTACAAGGGGAAGCTCTTGATAGATCTCACGGGATCGACAGCGGAAGAATGCCTGAGGAACATCCGGAACTTCCGCCCGATGATGCCAACGGCAGCCATATTTGGAGCACCCATCGGTCAAGAAGTTCTGGAGATTTCGAAGAGTTACTATGAGAAAGAGGTGCGTTATTTCGAGACCGAAGCCGAGGCATTAGCCTGGCTACGCGAGCAATAACCGGCGGTTCAGTGCGCTTTCAAGCCAGACAGACGCGTGATTCAGCCCACCATCCATGATATGGGACAGGATTGGGGAATTGTAGGATAGATATTGTCCTTCGGAACGAAAATCTCCCTGCCAGAAGATGGCAGGGAGATTTTATATGGAATGAACTATGCTTACTGGCAGGCCTGGAATGCAGGCAGGTGATTGTTGAGCGAGGCGCTTTGTAGATTCCTGAACACCCGCAGGATATCGGTGTGGGTGACCACTGGCTTGAGCTGGTCGTACAGGGCCGCGTCAGCGGTCTCGGCAGCCACGCCAGCCTGGCAGGCCTCGCTCAGGGAGCTGAAAGTCGGGACGGTTCCCAGGCCAGGGTTGGCGGGGACACTCACTCCATATTTCTCCGCCTGGCGAGTCAGCGCATTGATATGCTGCTGCTCGGCTTTGACGATCCAGGAAAATGGATAGACATTTCCCAATTGGTCGATGACACTCTTGTACAGGTTCAGGGCGCCATACTCTTCCAGAATTGCCTGGTTAAGTGCGTCTTTTTCGGCGCTGGAGAGCGGGGTGCGGGCATAGCCGCTGCGCGGGGCAATCGGGCCAGATCCCTGGCCATTCCCTCCGCGGTTCCCTGGCCCGCCCCAGCGGTCCATTGCAGCGGCGGATACCGTCCCTGGTTGGGTGAAGGCCATCAACCCCAAAGCCAGGATCGCCCCGGCGGCTAAAGCGCCCAATACTCTAAAGATTTTCGTAGACATGTTCTGATCTCCTGATATGAATTTGCTTTTTTTCAAGCGATTTGATGTTACCCATGTCTTATGAAGATCTTTCGAAAGACTTGTGAATATTTGATGAATGTCCAAATGTATCCAGCCTGATACCGCTTTAATCGGTGGACGCCCCTTGTACCGCAGCGCGCGCCTGGTTGCGGCGACTCGCCCACACCAGCACCCCCGCCAGTATGCCGAGGAAGGTCAATAGATAAAGTGCTATCATCCCCAGGCTGGTCCCATCCACCCATGCTCCATAGATCAGACCGGCCAGTGTGCTGAAAAGGGCCACCCAAAACACATAGACCCAGGCCTTCAGCCGCCCGATGATCGCTGCTGTGATCAAAATGCTTTGCAGGCTAAGCTCGGGGTCGGCCATCAGGTAGGCCAAAAGCGGGCCGCGGTGCATTCCCAGGCTGAGAAACATCTTGGCAATCGGCACTTCCACCAGAGTGGGGAAGTACATGAACACACCGAAGATCACCCCAGCCAGGTTGCCCAGCAAAGTATTGCGCCCTGCCAGTGCCTCAATCCACTCCGGGCGGATCAACACGCGGATCACTCCAACCGCGAAGACGCCCACCACCAACAGCGGGAAAATCTGCTTCACAAAGCGCCACGATTCCCATAAGAAATCTCTCTGCTCGTCTTCACTCAAGTGCTTGCGCAGCAGCCAGCCCAACATGACCAGCGCCAGCAGCACGCCGAAGAACTTGCCCGTGAAAAGAAGGTCCAGCCCGCCGGCATGCGGCCGCATGCCCAGTGCGGCCGTCAGCAAGGTCAGGCCGACCAGCACCAGGGCAATCCACGTCCAACGGTTGAAGCCTTCATGGATATTTTCCATCCCCTTCCAGGAGGATAAGCCGATCAACGCCAGCAATACGATCAGGATCGCTCCCTGGGCCGTGACGCCTTCCTCGCCTTTGGCGGCATCGTAAGGTGCCAATCGATACAAGAAATCCTGGACGCGATCGACACCCGCAATGGGCAGGGTGGCCTGGGCGTAAGAATCCGTCAGCAGGCCGACTTTCAGCGTACCGGAGAGCAGCAGTGCCACCAGAATGAGCAAGAAAGCCAACGCGGCGCGGCGCATTCCACGCGGCCCTTGCCCGGCAAACATCTCATCTGTGGCTTTGTCGTGGGCAATATCGGCCCGGTTGAAAATTAAGGCCATGATCAGGCCAATACCGATGCCGAAGGCCAGCGAAAGGAACAGGCGAGCAAAGGCCAGGTCGGGGCCAATCACCCCGCCGGTGTAAACCAGCGCCAGGATGTTGGCCGCCGGGGCGAAGAACAGAAAAGTGATGGCTGGGCCAAGCCCGGCGCCTTTTTTGTAGATACCGGCAAAGAGTGGCACGATGGTGCAGGAGCAAACGGCCAGCACCGACCCCGCCAGGGCCGCCGCCGGGTAGGAGATAAACTTGGGGGTGTTGCGCCCCAAAAAGCGCGTCACGCTCTCTTTCGGGATCAGCGCCGTCATGGCTCCGGCGATGTAGAAGGCCGGAACCAGGCATAACAGCACATGCGCAGCCAGATAAGCTGCCAGGTTGCCAAGTCCACCTTGAAGAAGTTTTGATAGAAAAGCTATGAGTTCCATCACTACACCATCTCAATCGCCTGGCCGCAGCACTCCTCGGCGCACAGCCCGCATTCATTGCATAAAGTCTCGTCGACTACGATCCTCCCGCCCAGCGGTTCATTCTCATCTGCCACATAGATCAAAGCCTCGGTCGGGCAGGCTTGAATGGCTTTGCAGATTTCCTTTTGGGCCGGACATTTGCGTTTGTTGATGACAGGTTTCATGGTTCACTCCTTGGATAAGTTAGAATTCATTTGTCGATTCCGCTTGGCCATGGGCGGCTAATCCTTGACCACAATTGACACACTCAAACTGAATGGTTGTGTGGTCGATTTTATACAATGAAAAGAGTTTTTTCTTCAGTTCCTCCATGATCCTGCCAGAAAGACTCAGGGTCTGGTCTTCTAAAACCACATGTGCGCTCAAAGCGATAAAGCCGAGGCTGACCGTCCAGATATGAAGATCGTGAACCTCCGAAACCCCGGAAACAGATTTTATCGTCTCCGTTACACCGGAAGCCGTCGTCCCATCCGGCATGCCTTCCGCCAGAATATGCACAGTCTCTTTCAGCAGGCGTCCAGAACTGAACAGGATCAGAACACTGATCAATACACTCACCAGGGGATCAATCCACAGCTGACCAGTAAAGTAAATTGCAATACCTCCCGCAATCACCCCTACAGATGCCAGGGCATCTCCCAGCACGTGTAAAAAAGCGGCGCGGGTGTTCAAATCTCCATGGTCATGCTCGCGCAGTACCAGAGCGACGATGATATTCACCGCCAGACCGATGACGGCAATGACCAACATGGGGCCGGCCACGACCGGTTCCGGGTTATGGAACCGGTTGATAGCTTCCCTCAGAATCTCGAACGAAATCAGCAGGAGTATCGCGCCGTTGGCCAGCGCAGCCAGGACCTGCATGCGGTGGTACCCATAGGTGTGCCGGTCGTTTGCAGGGAGCGCCGCGGCGCGAATGGCCAGATAACTCAACCCCAGGGCAAACGTATCCATAAACACATGGGCCGAATCAGAGAGCAGCGCTAGGCTACCCGTCCATAATCCACCCGCAACTTCGGCGATCAGGATGGCTAGGGTCAGTCCAATCGATAAAAGAAAGCGACTTCCAGTGTTAGTATCCTCATGATGATGCATGGGTTATTCCTTTGATGAATTCGGGTTGCGCAATCGCTTCGGGAAGAGTTTTGAAATCGGTGGATCGAACCTGTACTCCTGCTGCCTGTAGGGCGTAAGAAGGTGCTTTACCGGTCAGGTCCTCGCCGGTCAATAACCAATCGATACCTTGCGAAATGAGCCATTCGGCTGTTCGTAAGCCACGACCCTTTGTCTCTAGCTGATCAGGCGCAGGCAGGATGTTCTGCCACTGCAAAACGCCATCACTGGCGCGTATTTCGCAAAAGGCAAAATAAGGCGCTTGGCCAAAATCTGTAGCTATTTCGCCCTTCTTCGATGCCAGGGGAACTGCGACGCGAAGGATCTGTTTATGCATGGGTTCAGTGTGAATTAAGACGCGTTCGACATGGGGGATTTCCGAACGAATCGATTCTTCCAGTTGAGTTGCCACCTGGTGGGCGCGCTCCAGATCAGAGACACGCAATATGATCTCGGCTTCAACAAAGCGATAGCGACCAGAGTTGCGCCCCCTCAGGGATTTGATTTCGGACACTTCGGGATCGGAGGCTATGAGCGCACGGATTACCTCCAGACTCGGCGCATCCAATGAGGCATCCAGTAAAACGCGCATGCCATCGACCAGAGTGCGCCAGCCCATATATGCAATCCATATTACGATCAGGGCAGCGGCGATCCTGTCCAATGGAAAGCCAAGAAGCTGCGCTGCGATGGCGACGAAGACGACGCCTGAGGAGAGAATGTGGGCGCGGAATTCGGTTGCGTCGGCAATCAGGCTGGGGGAGTTAATCTCTTTTCCGGTGCGCAGCTCATATTGGCTGAAACTTAAAGGGACCGCCATCGCCAAGGCTACGCCTGCCAGCATAATTGGGCGAACGTTGGGCGCAGTAGAAGGCGCGAACAGGGCCGCTTTGGCAATCTCATACCCGGTGAAGAACATCCCAAAGGCAATGAAGACAGCCACCATATTCTCCAATTTATATAGACCGTAGGGGAATTCACGGCTTTTGCGTTGGGAGAGGGCCAGTCCGCCCAAAACCGAAAGCGATGCGGCCAGATCGAGTAAATTGTGGGCGGTTTCGGCGCGCAACGCCAGACTGCCAGAATAAGCCGCCATCAGAAAGTTCAAACCAAATAAGAAGATATTCACAAGAACCGAGTACCAGCCGATACGAGTTATCATGGTTACACCTACCTGGTCAGCCAGCCAAAGACCAATGACGCCATCATTATCCCCGCTAACGCTCCGATGATTAATTGGAGCAGGGTATGTTTACGGCGGTGCCAGCGTGCCCAAGAAACCAGCGGAAGAGAGAAAAACGCCCAGAGCGCGCCTGCGCCGAAGCCGAATACCAGCCAAAAGCCAGGAAAAACGGGATGGATAAGATAGAGCTGTCGAAAAAAAATCGAAACCCAATGTGCGAAACGGTCGGCCATTCTGTATCCCTTTCCCAACTTTAGTGGAGAGATCAGAGTTTAATCACCAGTTCGCCCTGTGGGGTGAGCCCGCTGATCAGGGTATTTGTGACCGTACCCCATTTGACACACAGTTCGTGCAGTTCGGCCAACTTTTCAGGGGATTCGGTGCTCTTGAGTATAAGACGATAGGTAATGCGCGTCAGGGCAGGCGGCTCGTCGCGGCGCTCAGCATCGAATTCGATACGGGCTTCGTCGATTTTCAAACGCATTTTCTTGCCAATCGCATTCACATTGGTGAGCAGGCAGGCGCCCAGGGCAGCCATGATGGTCTCCGCCGCGGTAAAGCCGGCCTCGCCGCTGCCCTTTTTGACGTTCAGCACAAGCTGGTGACCGCGTGCTTCAGCCAGGGCGTGGGAATCATCCAGGCGGGTTACTGTCACTTGATAATTCGATCCAGGCTCCATGTTTCGTTCCTCCATAACCATTCTCCTAAGGATTAAGCCATCCCCAAGAGGATGAAGCGGATCCCCACCAGCACCAGGATTGGCGCAATGATCCAGGTCACGATCTTGTTCAAGTGCGGCGTCCAGATGCGCTCAATCCCCAAAGCCACCAGTGTGATGATGATAAATTCGTAAATTGCCAATCCCAGATCCCCGGCAGCAATCGGCTGTCCGACGGCTACCTGCGCCGTCAATGCGGACCAGGCGGCCACGGAAACACCCACCGAAGCCATGGCATAGGCGCGCTGGGGATGGTGACCCAAAATCCAGTTGTAAACTGGCACTTTAAAGGGCTTTCCGCCGGCCGAAAGGAAACCGGCCAGCCCACCGCCTAAAAAGGCGACCGGAGCCAACCAGTTCGGATGGTTTTTCGTCTCACGCTCTGGCATGGGCTTGATCAATACCAGGCGCAGCCCCACCAGGATGGCGTAAACACCCAGAACAACGAAAGTGACAGGAGCATTCGTTTGCAGCGCCAGAAGTCTCCCCAACGCCCCGCCCAGAATGCTGGGAAGGATGATGCGTGACCATTCCTCGCGAACGCTGCTCAACACCAGCCACTGGCGCAAAGCCAGCATCAAAGCAGCCAAGGCGATGACGATCAGGTTGATCACCACCGCTTTCTGGATCGGAAGGTTTACGATGCTGACCAGGAGGATGACCAGGAAGAAGCGGTCCACCCAGGATTTGATCGATGCAGTCACAAAGCCAACGATGACGCCAGCCAGCAAACCTTTGACGAGAAAGAATATCCATGTCATGCTATTTTCTCCTTGAGCAAAATCACTATCCCTGACGGACCTGCGCCATGGCTTCCTCAGAAACACTCTCCAGCGCCTTGACCACTGCGCTCATTTCGGGTACTTCCGCTGTTTCGATCATTCCGGCGTCACACAACGCTGCCAGATTGGGGCGGAGAGGGATACGAGCCAGAACCAGGGCGCCAGCCAACTTTGCCACTTGCTGGCTGTGGCTTGGCCCAAAGATGTCGTATTGCCGCCCGGTATCTTCTGCCCAAAAACCAGCCATGTTTTCGATAATTCCAATCACCGGCGCGTTCAGGGAGCGGGCCATCTGCACTGCCTTGTTGACCACCATAGTTGCCAGGGCTTGCGGCGTCGTGACCATGAGAACGCCGCTGATAGGTAAGCTCTGCATGACGGTCAAAGCTGCATCCGAGGTGCCCGGAGGCAAGTCTACCAACAGTTCATCCAACTCTCCCCAATTCGCGTCCTTCCAGAATTGTTGAATGGCGCCCGTGATCATTGGACCGCGCCAGATGACCGCCAGCTCTTCATTTTCCAGCGCCAGGTTGATCGACACGATTTTAATCCCCGTGCGGCTCTGAACCGGCTCAAACCCGTGATCCCCTCCGACCAGGGGTCCATGCACCCCAAAGAGTTTGGGGATGCTAGGGCCGGTGACGTCAGCATCGAGAATGCCGATCCGGTGACCGCCACGCGCCAGGGCGGTGGCCAAAAGGCCGGTCACCATGGATTTTCCCACCCCACCTTTACCGCTCATTACAGCAATAACCCGTTTGATCTGGTTATTTGTTGCCAGAGCGGGTTTCTCTGGCCCGGGGTGGAGGACAGCCTGGCGCTCCTCGGCGCTCATTGCCCCTAGTGTCACCTCGACACTATGCACCCCCGGCAGCGCCTGAACGGTCAGGCGGGCATCCTGGGCAATTTGGTCGCGCAGCGGGCATTCCGGAATGGTCAGCGCCAGAGTAAAGCTGACCTTTCCATCCCGAATTTTCAGATCCCGCACCATCTTCAAATCCACAATATTACGGTGGATCTCCGGATCGTTGACACGCCGCAGAGCCTCTATAATTTGTGATACTGAAATTTCTGCCATTGAATTATTCTCCATTCAAACCAAAAAATTGTTTCAATTTCGGTTCATTGACCCGGCATTCCGGCTGGATCAGCAGATCAAAAGGATTTATCCTGACGCCGTCTATCAGAATACCTGGTGAGGCCAAAAAATGATGCTTTTCCATCAGCTGTTCGCCCTCGGGCGAATCCAGTTCAACCCGTTGAAAAGGGATATGGTTTGCCTGGAGGTACTCGAGGATTTTTCGACTTCGCCGGCAGCCTTTGGATGGTAAAACGGTAATGGATTTCATGTTCGTATCCTTTTTCCTGCTTTCAAATTCTTCCTCTCCTCAGTCCGAATTTCATGCCTTCGGAAGAGCATCCAATTCCTCAAACGCTCCAACCAATTGGGTGACGGGGAGGAGGAAGAAATTATTCCTGCCTCCAGAGCTGATTTCATTTGCTGGTATCCTGTATCTATTAGGATTTGGGTCTGGCTAAAATCCCAAATAGGAACAGGGGGCCTCGTGGTTAATTCAACCAGGTGAACCGGGATGCCTTTCACGCGCGCCAGCTCCATTTCCAGGTAAATTTGTCGCTCGCCGATCGTAGTCAACAGTTTTGTCCAGAACGGGCCAAAACCATGCGCTTCCAGATCCATTTCACCCCGAGTGGGTAAGTCCAGGGCAATAACTTCCGTCGCATCGTGGAGGATAGCCGGTTCGATCGGCAGGTTGCTGATGACGCCGCCATCCATGAGAAACCGATCTCCCTCTTCGAGTGGATGGACCCATGGCGGTAGAGCGGTAGATGCCAGAACGCCATCTAATACCGATTGCTGCGGATCGGCTCCATAAAAGGCCGGCTGAGCGCGGTTCAGATCGGCGCTGATCAGGATCACGGGCGGGCCAGGCAAATCGCCAAAATGGATATCCGCTGTTAACCCTTGCTCTATAACAAAATCTCTCAGGCGGTGATCCGGGCGGAAGCGAATCCGGTTGAACACCACGCGCATGGCGATCCAGGCGGGGTTGGGAGGGAGCAGTTCAGCTTTGGCCGCGGTAAACCAGGCGGCTTCTAACAAGTCCAGGGCTTCGGGGGTGAAGCCGTGCAGCCCTAGAAAGGCAGAGTTGATAGCGCCAATGGAGGTTCCTACCAGCAGGTCGGGGCGAATCCCGGCTTCGAGCAAGGCGCGCAATGCCCCAACCTGTAGAGCACCCCGGGCGCCGCCGCCAGCCAATACAAAAGCCAGCTTGGTGGATGGTCCCTTTTTCATCTCGTCATTCAATTCGCCGCGCCAAAGTAAACACGGCGAATAAAAATAGTACCAGGCTAAAAGCTGCCAGCGCTCCCAGGTCAAGTGCAGCAGTTGCCCATGTTCCACAAGAAAGTGCGGCGCGCAGGGCCTCAACGGAATAAGTCAGTGGAAACAGGCGGGCGAGAACTTGCAGCCAAACTGGCATGGAGATCAGCGGCACAAACACGCCGCCCAGGAACATCATCGGGAAGCGAATGAAATTTGCCAGCGTTTGTGCCTCAAACACCTCCTTGACTGCCACTGAAACGAACGCTCCCATCGCGGAAAAAGCGGTTGCCGAGAGCAGAAGTGCCAGGACCAGCATCAGCCAATTCGTCCCTCTTGAACCGAATATAGCCAGTGAAATAACCAGCACCACCAGCGTTACCGTCAGCCCAAAAGCCATGCCGCCCAACAGCTTTCCTGCCAGCAAAGCGGGCAAGCGCACCGGTGCAAGCAGTAACCGTTCCAGCGAGCCGATACGCCGCTCGAAGACGATGACAATGGCCTCCATCGAACTCGTGCCAAACAGGATCGTCAACGCCAGCAGCCCGGGCACCAGGGCGTGTAAATCGCCCGGATTGCGAATGGCAAATGCCAGGATGAAGGCAAACGGAAACAGAATGCCCCAACTGATGTTGGGCGCTTTGAAATAATAGGCTTTCAAGTCTTTCAGGGCAATGTAGAACATGCCACGCAGATCATCCGCCAGCATTTCCGCCTCCTTTACCGCTTTTCTCAGACAACATCACCTCGGCGCTCAGACCGGTCAGTTGGACGAATACATCCTCCAGCGTTGGGCGCAGGGTTTCTACCGCCAGCACGCGCCGCCCGCCGCTTTCGCTCAAAAGGCTTTGGATGGCGGCTTCAATGCCATCGCCACATTCGACTCGTCTCTTTTCAGGTTGACCGCCCACTCCTGCCA
>Ga0315268_10002668_pt1 | contig 19965 bp, 18 predicted proteins | sample C1_top_MG_FD_204535 | JGI IMG/M metagenome (GOLD analysis project Ga0315268, IMG submission 204535) | Sediment microbial communities from Yellowstone Lake, YNP, Wyoming, USA - C1_top | ecosystem: Environmental > Aquatic > Freshwater > Lake > Sediment | place: USA: Wyoming | collected 2017-08-01
TGGTGGCAGGCGTTGCTGACGATCGGGCTGGGCAACCTGATCGTGCTGGTGCCGATCCTGCTCAACGCGCACCCCGGCACCAGGTACGGCATTCCGTTCCCGGTGCTGGCGCGCTCGTCGTTTGGCACGCTGGGCGCCAACCTGCCGGCCGTGCTGCGCGCGCTGGTGGCCTGCGGCTGGTTTGGCATCCAGACCTACATCGGCGGCGAGGCGCTCAAGACTTTTGTCGAGGCGCTGTGGCCGGGCTACGGGGCGCTGGGCGCAGGCTGGTCGCTGCTCGGGCTGACGCTGCCATCGGCGATCACGTTCTTGATTTTCTGGTCGCTCAATATCTTGATCATCTACCGTGGCATGAACGCGGTGCGCGTGTTCGAAAACTGGGCCGCGCCGCTGGTGCTGGTGATGGCCGCGGTGCTGATGGTGTGGACGGTCAACCGCGCCGGCGGCCTCGGACCGATGCTGACCCAGCCCTCCAAGTTCGCGACGCTGGGCGAGTTTTGGAAAGTGTTCGTGCCGTCGCTGACCGGCATGATCGGCTTCTGGGCCACGCTGTCGCTCAACATCCCGGACTTCACCCGCTTTGGAAAAAGCCAGCGCGAACAGATGCTGGGCCAGACCCTGGGTCTGCCGACGACGATGGTGGTGTTCTCGGCCATGGGCGTCGTCATCACCAGCGCTTCGCACGCGATCCTGACCGGCGTCGACGTCAGCAAGCTGTGGGACCCGGTCTTCATCCTGGCCCAGCTGACTTCGGCCACGCCACCGCCCGGACTCGACGCACCGCTGATCGCGTCGTCGACGGTGCGCGTGCTGGTGGCGGTGCTGTCGCTGTTCGGCGTGGGCGTGGCCACGGTGTCGGTCAACATCGCGGCCAACGTGGTCAGCCCGGCCAACGACTTTGCCAACCTGGCGCCGCGCCGCATCTCGTTCAAGACCGGCGGCTTGATCACTGGCCTGCTTGGCATCGTCATGATGCCGTGGCAGCTGCTGGCCAGCGCCAGCGCCTACATCTTCAACTGGCTGGTCGGCTACTCGGCGCTGCTCGGCCCGATCGCTGGCATCATGATCGTCGACTACTGGCTGCTGCGCCGGCGCGAGCTCGACGTGGCCGACCTGTACCGCACCCGTGGCCGCTACGCCGGCATCAATCCGTGGGCGGTGGCGGCGCTGGTGGTCGGCGTGCTGCCCAACGTGCCCGGCTTTCTGCACAGCGCCGGGCTGTGGGACCGGCCGGCCAACTTCTTCGACACGCTCTACGTCTACGCCTGGTTTCTGGGCTTCTTTCTCGCTGGCGGACTCTACTTCGGGTTGATGAAGTGTTGGCCGGAGCGCGCCTTTGCGCGGGCCACCGGCAGACCGACGACCTGACAGGGACGTGCCAGGTAGCGCTCCGGCGCAGGGCGGCAAGAGGATGCTCGATCCCGATCGGACCGCAGAGCTGGTGGCCGCGGCGCGGCAAGGCGAGGCCACGGCCTGCACCGAGCTGGTCCGGGCATTCTTGCGGCCGGCCTACGCGGTGGCGCTGAGCGTCCTGCGGCGGCCAGCCGACGCCGAGGATGTGGCGCAGGAAGCGCTGCTGGTGGCGCTCGACAAGCTGGACACCTGCCACGATCCGCGCCGCTTTGCGGGCTGGCTGCTGACCATTGCACGACGGCGCGCGCTCAATGCGCTGGCCAACCGCACGCTGCGCGAGGGGCCTGCCGACAGCGCGGTGCGCGAGGCCGCCAGCAGCACGCGCTGGCCAGAGCAGGTGGGCTTGAGCGATCGGCTGCTCAGGGCGCTCGACAAGGTGTCACCGCTGCAGTGCCAGGTGGTCCTGTTGTGTGATCTGGAGGGGTGGACCCACGTCGAGGTGGGCGCGGCGCTGGGCATCTCCGAGCTGATGTCGCGGCAACACCTGTTCAATGCGCGGCGCACCCTGCGCGGTTTGCTCGCGGACGAGAAGTCGGGCGAGGTGCAACATGGCCGATGAGAAGATCGATTTTTCGGCGCTCGATCCGGCGCAGGACCCGCAGCGCTGGGAGCAGCTGATCGAGTCGGTCAGCCAGCGGGCGCTGGCCCAACGCGCGCGGCCCAATCCGTTGCTGCTACAACTGTCGTCGTGGGCGCGGCCGGCGCTGGCGCTCGCTGTGGGTCTGGCGATCGCGATCTGGTGCGCGGCGCTGCTGCTGGGTGCTCGGGATACATCGACCAACGTGACGCGGGTCGAGGACCCGGTTCAAGCGCTGTGGACCTGGGCGGCAGAGGACGCGATCCCGTCGTCGGCCTATCCAACCGATCTGTTTGGAGGCACCGATGTCGAGTGACCAGGCGCCGCGCCAGGTCGCGCTGGTGACCGTGCTGCTGCTGCTGGGCACGTTTGCGGCTGGCCTCGGTGGTGGTGTCGGACTCTACCGCTGGCTGTTCGCGCCGCCACCTCCGCCGCCGTCGCCGCAACCTCACGGTCGGCCGCTGCCAGGACCGATCGGCGAGCTCGACCTGAGCGTCGATCAGCAGCAGCGCGCGCGCGCGATCCAGGAGCGCTATCGGCCGGAGTTCGAGTCGGTGATCCGCGAGACCTTTCCACGCGTGCGCGCGATCAGCGACAAGCTGGACCAGGAGCTGCGCGCGCTGCTGACGCCCGAGCAGCAGCGTCAGTTCGACCAGGCCAAGGCGCGGCGTCCGCCGCCGCCTCCTCTCGCGGCGCCCGGATCGCTGCCGGCGTCGGTTGCAGCGTCGGCGCCGTCATCGGCACCGGCGCCTGCACCTGCACCTGCTGCACCGAAGTCGGCTCCGTCGTCACTGCCGGCCGCTCCCGCTTCGGCACCGCGCCAGTAGTGCTGCCCCGTTGCCGTCAGTACAGGCTGAGGTAGTGGTGCAACTCGTAGCGGATCTCGACGCAGCCGGTCGCGGTAACGGCTGCCGCGATGCGGGAATGCTGCACACCCTGGAACTCGAGCCCGGTCGCGACCGCCAGCGGTTGCAGCATGGCGCCGTCGATGTGCAGCGCGCCGGCCGAGGCATCGACCAGGCACTCGGTGAAGGTGAGTCCGCCGGCGTGATGGTTGATCGGTACCAGGGTGTAGACGCTGGCGCCGTCGACGGGCGGGGTCCAGGCGACGTCCACCGCGGTCGGGCTCATGTAGTCGCCGGTCAGGCTGCCAGTCAGGTCGGCCAGTTCCGGCGGGACAGCAGTCTCGGCCAGCGTCACCACCTGGTCGGCCCAGGTCAGGTGCAACGCGAAGCGATCGCCGGCGAGCGTGATGGCGCCGTAGAAGTTGCCGGTCACCTGGTCCGCGGCGAAGTGCTGCTGCTGGCCGCTGGCGCTGAGCGCCAGGTCGACGTTCAGCACCGGCAGCGGCGCGTCGGCGCAGATCCGATCGAAGCTGCACACCTGGTCCGAGTCGCAGGAATCGCAGTCGAGGCCCGACGTGGCGACGTGATATCCGCATGCCTGATCGGATAACGCGTAGTCGCCCAGCCTCGGGTCCGCACGATCGAAGAGCTGACCCGACGCGCTGTACGATCCGCTGCTGCCGCTCACTCGCACCAGACCCACGCGCTGTCGTAGCGGGCATCTGGTACCCGGTACTGCCTGGTAGATCGTCGCATCGCGGGCAGCGTCGCGGCCTGCATCGGTCGCAAACTGATCGGCGCCACTGCTGCCGTCGCGCGCTCCCGCACTGTCGACCTGGTCACCGCCATCGCTCGCAGCCTGGCCGTCTGGCAATGACTCGGCGGGCGGGCAGGCTGTCAGCACCAGCAGCAACAGCGCGATCGCGGCCACCACCGATCGCGGCTCGAGTCGTGACGTCAGCTGTCGTGTCATGGTCCGATGGTACCGTAGTGGCGGCGGCAACGCATGCGCAACGGCCTTGAGCGCCGTGGGGGATGCCGCTAGGCTCGTGCTCGAAGCACACACGACCAGACAGGTGGAGCCATGAACAGCCGAGGAATGCGGTCGCTGGCGATGGTGGTCGCGGTGGTTGTCGTCGCGCTGACCGCAGTGCAGTGCAAGAGCAAGTACTGCCCGCCGGACACATCGCAGATCGGCTACCCGCCGCCCGACGGCAAGTCGGTGGTCTGCATGAAGCGCATCGAGATCGACGGCCTGGGCAAGGAGGTCCCGCACGGTCCATTCAAGAAATGGTTTGTCGACGGCTCGCCCGCGGTCGACGCCACATACAGCGAGGGCAAGAAGCAGGGCCACTACATCGAGTGGTGGGAAAAGGGCGGCAAGACCAAGATCGAGGCCGACTACGTCAACGACGTGCCCGAGGGTACCTACACCGAGTTTCACGAGAACGGCGTCAAGCGGTTCGAGGCGCATTACAAGGATGGCAAGCTCAACGGCCCGTACACGACCTACTTCGTCGACAGCAACAAGCTCAAGCAGACCAACTACGTCAACGGTGTCGAGAACGGCACCAAGACGGAGATGTGGCCCAACGGCAACAAGAAGGTCGAAGGCGTCATGAAGGACGGCAAGGCCGACGGCATCTTCAAGGAGTGGTACGAGAGCGGCGCTCCCAAGACCGACATCGAGTACGCCAACGGCGTGACTAACGGCAAGTACTGCCTCTATTTTGGCAACGGCCAGATCTCGATGCAGGCCACCTACGTCAACGGCAAGAAAGAGGGGCCAGCCACCGAGTGGTACCCCTATGGCAAGCTCTCGGCCAAGCACATGTTCAAGAACAACGAGTCGGTCGAGTACAAGCAGTTCGATCCGCCGCCGGCCGACTGGGAGCCACCAGCGGATTTTCTTCAGAAGCAAACGCCTTGTCGTTGACCCTCAATCGCCAAGCCCACACGCCAGCTTTTTTCGCCAGCGCCCCCCGCGCTTGACAGTGTACGCCGGAACTATTATTTAGGACTCCTAAATAACGGATCGGCGTATGAACGAGCAATCCAGGCGAGCGGCGCAGCTGGCGGAGCAGGTCCTGGGCGGCCTGGCCGCGATCGGCTTGGTGCTGCGCGGCGCCACGCGCCAGAGCCACCAGCCGCTCAAGTTGACGCCGACCCAGGGCCGGGTGCTCATGCTGCTGTTGCGCTGCGGAGCCCGCGGCGCCCGGCTGGGCGAGGTGGCGCAGGCGCTCGGCGTCAGCGCTCCGACCGCGAGCGACACGGTGGCAGCGCTGGTGCGGCGCAAGCTGGTCGCGCGGCGCAACGAAACCGCGGACCGGCGCGCCCTGAGCCTGGTGTTGACCGCGGCCGGAGCGCGCGCTGCGGCTGCGACCACTGACTGGCCGACGCCGCTGCTGGCGGCCGCCGGCGCGCTCGACGAGGACCAGCGACACGCGCTGCTCGACGGAGTGGTCGCGTTGCTGCGCGATTTCGAGCGGCGCGGTCTGCTGCCGGTGGCCACCCTGTGTCCAGCCTGCGCGCATTTCGTGCCAAACGCCCACCCGGGACCTGCGAAACCGCACCACTGTGACTATCTCGCTATCGATATCGCTGCCGGCGACGTGCGCATCGACTGCGCAGCGCACCTGCGCGCCGATGCCACGCGCCGGAAACGCAACTGGAACGCCTACGACGCTGGCGACCGCCAGCGATCGCACAAAGGAGGCAACAGATGATCGGTACCACTGCCCTGTTACTGGCCATCAACCTGGCAACGCCGGCCGCGGCCAAGGCCGACAGCTGCGTCGAGTGCCACAGCAAGGTCTCGCCCAACATCGTGGCTGACTGGAAGCTGAGCAAGCATAGCGGCAACGACGTCGGGTGTGCCACCTGCCACGGCAAGGACCACAACAAGCAGGACGATGCAGCCAAGGCCGGCATCCCGACGCCCGACACCTGCAACCAGTGCCACCCCGATCAGGTCGGGCAGTTCAAGAACGGCAAGCACGCCATGGCGTGGGCCGCCATGAACGCGATGCCGACGATCCACGCACAGCCGATCGCGATGACCGAGGGGATGAAGGGGTGCGGTGGCTGCCACAAGATCGGTCTCAAGAGCACCGACGAGATCAAGGCGATGCGCGCCAAGGGCGAGAGCTTCGGCACCGCCTCCTGCGACGCTTGCCACACCCGGCACCTGTTCTCGGTGACCGAGGCCAAGCAGCCGCAGGCATGCCAGACCTGCCACATGGGCTTCGACCACCCGCAGTGGGAGATGTACTCGGGCTCCAAGCACGGGGTACGCGCGCTGCTCAAGCAGAACAAGACCCTGCCCGAGAGCGCGGCCGCGCCGACCTGCCAGACCTGCCACATGCAGCAGGGCCACCACGACGTCGACACGGCGTGGGGGTTCTTGGCCGTACGGCTGCCCATGCCCGAGGACAAGCAGTGGGCCGCGGACCGCGCCACCATCCTGCAGGGGCTGGGCGTGCTCGACCTCAAGGGCAACCCGACCGGCCGGCTCGACGTGGTCAAGGCGGCCCGGGTGGCCAAGCTGACCCAGGAGCCGTGGCAGAAAGAGCGCGACGAGATGCTCAACACCTGCAGCCAGTGCCACGCCAAGTCGTTTGCCAAGGGCCAGCTCGACAAGGGCGACAACATGATCAAGGAGGCCGATCACCTGATGGCCGAGGCGATCCGCGTGGTGGCCGACCTGTACCAGAGCGGCACGCTCGCGCAACCCAAGGGCTACGCCAGTCCGTTCCCGGACCTGCTGACTTTTCACGACGCGCCCACACCGGTTGAGCAGAAGCTGTTCGTGATGTTTCTCGAGCACCGCATGCGCACGTTCCAGGGCACCTTCCACGCCAATCCCGACTACGCGCTCTGGTACGGTTGGAGCGAGATGCAGCAGGACCTGACCGAGATCAAGCAGCTGGCCCAGGAGATGAAGGCCAAGGGTCCGGCCAAGGGCAAGGGCAAGGCGAAGACGGGTTGAGCACCTGCGTGCGGCGCTGGCGTCGAGGTTAGAGCCGGGCTACGACCGATCTGTACCGTGGCTCGGAGGATTGCATGCAGGCTCGCTTCGCGCTCGTGTTGCACAGCCACATCCCGTATTGCCGTCGCTCGGGCACCTGGCCGGCGGGCGAGGAGTGGCTGTTCGAGGCCATGCTCGAGACCTACCTGCCGCTGCTGCTCGTGCAGCGCGGCTGGCAGCGCGACGACATCCCGTCCTGCATCAGCGTCGGCATCGTGCCGGTGCTGGCCGAGCAGCTGGCCGACAGCTACCTGCAGCAGCGCTTCGGCGAGTACCTCGACGACAAGGTCCAGCGCGCCGATCGCGATCAGCAGCGATTTGCCAGCGACCCGAAGCAGCAACAAGTCGCGCACCACTGGCACGCGCGGTTCTGCCGGTTGCGCAGCGCCTGGCACGAGGAGCTTGGCCGCGACCTGCTCGGCGCGTGGCGGCAGCTGCAGGAAGCTGGCTGCTGCGAGATCATGACGTCGGCAGCTACCCACGGCTTCTTGCCGCTGCTCGAGCGCGACTCGGCGATCCGCGCGCAGGTGGCGGTCGGCGTCGAGACCTATCGCCGATTCTTCGGTCGCGACCCGCGCAGCTTCTGGTTGCCCGAGTGCGCCTACCGGCCAGCGGTCTGGAGCCAGGCTGAGCAGCGCGAGCGCACCAGCATCGATGGCTGGCTCAGGGCGGCCGGCCTCGGTCAGTTCGTCGTCGAGGGCGTTGGCATCACGTCGGCGCAGCCGCTCGATGGGCAGGACGACGACGCAGCGCACAGTCTGTACCGCGGCCACCGGCTGGCGTCGGGCATGGTCGTGTTCGGCCGCAACGAGGCCACTGGCAAGCAGGTCTGGTCGCCAGCCGGCGGCTATCCGGGCGATCCGCACTATCTCGAGTTTCACCAGAAAGATCCCGAGTCAGGTTTGCGCTACTGGCGGGTCACTGGCAGCGACGACAAGGCGTTGTACGATCCGGTTGCCGCGACCGAACGGGTCGACAGCCATGCCCACCATTTCGTCGGACTGGTGCGGCAGGAGTGCGAGCGCGCAGCGCAACAAGGCGTCGCAGCGCCGGTGGTGGTGGCGCCATACGACTGCGAGCTGTTTGGCCACTGGTGGCACGAGGGCGTGGACTGGCTCGACCGGGTGCTCCGGTTGCTCGCCAGCGACGACACCGTGCGCAGCGCCAGCCTGAGCGAGACTGCGGCGCAGCCGGAATGCGTGGGGCCGACCATCGCCATGTCGGCCAGCACCTGGGGGCTCAACTCCGACGACACGGTGTGGCGCAACCAGCAGCACGGCTGGGTCTGGCCACTGATCAACGACAGCAGCCGGCAGATCGAGCGCGTGCTGGCCCAGGCGCAGAGCCGCGGTCAGCCGCACGATCAACGTGGCCAGCGGTTGCTGCGGCAGCTGTGTCGCGAGCTGCTGCTGATGCAGGGCAGCGACTGGCCGTTCTTGCTGTTCACGGGCCAGGCAACCGAATACGCCAACCAGCGCTTTCACCATCACCACCAGCGCTTGCTCAAGCTGCTCTGGGCGGCCGACAACCTCGACGACACGGCGCGGTTGAGCGACCACGATCTGCAGGAGTTCGAGGAGATCGACAACGCCTGGCCCGACCTCGACTGGAAGCTATTTCTGGCGGACGGCCAGTAGCTATTCGCGGTAGCGCGCCACGATGGCGCGCGCGATCGCGCGCTGGCCGTCGTCGAGCAGTGGCTCGATGCTGGCAAACGCCTTTTCATCGTTGTCGTCGACCAGCTGCTGCAGGCGCACGCGGATTCGCGGGTCGTCGATCGCGTCTTCGGGCCGGCATTGCTTGCTCGAGCACACCGTGCATATGCGGCCGCCGCGCGGGACACGCTCGCGCTGGACCCGGTTGGTCGCAGTGCCGGCGCCTGGTCCCTGCGGCAGGGCCGCGGCCGATGCGCGCAGCTGGGCCTCGGCCGAAGTGCGCAGCTGGGCATTGGCCTGGTGCAATTTCTCGTCGACCGCGGTCAGCCGCGTCACCTGGTCAGCGGTCAGCACCAGCTCGGCGCGGTGTTCGATGAGCGCCGCGATCGACGACCGCGGCAGCGGCTGGTCGTTGACGGGGCGCTGCGCCGGGCGTTCGCTGGCGCAGGCCGCAGCAAGCGCCGCGATCGCGACCAGCACTGCCCATGAACGAGCGCTGCGGTTGGCCATCGGGGTCTGTTCTCCAGCACATCGTGCCGCGGCCACGCCAGGCGTGCCAACAATTTCGTGCGCGCGCTACTTCGATTTGAGGCGGGCAGGTCCGATTTGGTACGCTTCGAGCAGTGCGGGGCGGGTGGGTCCCGGTGATGATGCAACGTTGCACAAGTCTCGCTTCGCTCGCACTGCTGCTTGCCGCCTGCCCGGTCGGCGTACTGCACCCCGACGCGCCAGCTGATGCCGGTCTCGACGGCGCCAGCGTCGGCGACGGAGCGATCGACGCTGCTGCACGGGACTCCGGGCCGGTCGACGCGACGGGTCTCGATCTGCTGGCGACCGATCGTGCGGCCCCGGCCGACACCGGCAACCTCGACCACGCGGTGGCGACGGACGCAGCGCCCGGTATCGATCGCAATGCGCCCGACGTTTACCGCTTTGACGCCAACGAGGATTTTCACGCCGGGCCATTTCGCGTGCTGTTCGACAACAGCACGGGCGAGCAGGCCGGCAACGCGGACTGGGTCATCGACGACAGCGGCCGCTATCCTGCGCCGGCTGACCCGAGCAACGAGACGTCGTGGCGCGGCGGCATCTCGAGCTGGGGCTTTGCGCTGCACCAGAGCGGCCGCTATCAGCTGGAGACGCTGCCCGACACCGGTCGCATCACCTTTGGCGACAACGGCAATGCCCAGGATCTCTCCAACTACGACGTCTTCGTGGTGTGTGAGCCCAACAACAGCTTCACCGCCGTCGAGGTGACTGCGTTGCTGGCGTATGTGCAGGCGGGCGGCGGTCTGTTCATGGTGGCTGACCACGGCGGCGCCGACCGCGACAACGACGGCATCGATGCGGTCAAGGCATGGAACGCGATCGCCGACAACAATCAGAATCCATTTGGCATCCGCTTCAACAGCAACAGCTGGACCCAGGCCTGCAGCAACCTCGTCGACGACCCGCGCTCGCGCGTGCTGCACGGTCCGTTTGGCGAGGTGACTTCGGTGACCTACTACGCGGGCAGCAGCATGACCATCAGCCCTGTCGCCAATCCGACGGTGCGCGGTCTGATCTTCACCAATGATCAGTACGGTCGCCAGGGCGACGGTTACGTGGTGGTCGCGATCAGCAGCTACGGCAGCGGCCGGGTGGTCGCGATCGGCGACTCGTCGCCGGCGGACGACGGAACGGGCCGCTCCGGCGCGGATCTGCAAGATGGATGGAATGACGCGGCTGGAACGAATGCCGAGCTCTTTCTCAACGCCACGGCCTGGCTCGTGCACGACGGCATGTCTCCGTGAAGCCGTGACGCGCTCACGCAATTGAGTCGATGGTCGCCTGGGGTCTCTCTCTCGATTGAGTCAACTTCCGGCTCCGGCCCCCCAGCCGGGCAATTAGATTCTGGGTGACGACGATGTCAGTTGGCGCCAGTCGCGCGAGGTGGGCATCGAAACTACAACAGCCCAATCATCCGGCGGGGGGCCGGAGGAAGCCTTCTTGGCGTTCCCTTCAGGAACGACGAGAAGACTTCCGCAGATCAGCGGGGCCCCGCCGAAATTTGTCTCAACTGAGGAGTTGCCCCAGCCGAGAATTGACTCAACTGAGGCGAGCGAAACTCGAAGTGCGTTACTTGTTACGCGGCCGCGAGTTGTACCCGCGCTCGTCGTAGGGCTGCAGCTTGTCGAGCCACAGCGCCTCGAGCGCCTTGACCTCCTCGTCCAGGTCGTGTCCCGGCTCGCTGCTCGGTTCGATTGTGTCGACGACGGCAAATTCGAATTGCTCGGCGCCAAATCTGTCAAAGTCCTGCTGCAGCGCGCGCGTCATGTGGCTGTGCCACTTGAGCTGCGCCTGCTGGCTGTTGAGCACGCCTTGCACATTGTGCCCGCTGCCGACAAAGACCTTGCCATTGGCGCGGTTGGTGACGACGAAGACGCCGGCGGCCGGTGGATTCTCGCGGTACTGGCGCTTGAGCTCGGACTTGCGATCCATGACCTGCTCCGCGGCTGCCCGCTCACTTCATGCGGCTGAACGCCACGCTGCCGACCAGCACGGTGCTGATGCCAAACGCGATCAGCACGGCCAGGTCGAGCGTCGGCGAAAAGGTCGAGCGCCCGAGCATGGCATAACGCGCAGCGTCGACCGCATAGGTGACCGGGTCGACGTAGGAGAGCGCGCGCAGCCAGCCCGGCACATTGTCCAGCGGGTAGAGCGCGCCGGATAAAAAGAACAGTGGAAAGACCAGAAAGGTCCCGATCAGCTGAAACCCCTCGAGGCTCTCGAAGAAGGCGCCGATGGCCAGGCCGAGCGCGACGAAGCCGATCGCGGTCAGCAGCACCACCAGCAGCGACAACGCCAGGCCGGCCGCGGTGTAGGAGACGAAGAAGCAGCCGATGCCGATCAGCACGGTCGATTGCAGCAGGGCGTCGGTGCAGCCGCCGAGCACCTTGCCGAAGAAGATGGCGACGCGCGAGACCGGCGCCACCAGTATCGCCTTGAGCACGTCGATTTTACGATCCCAGATGATGTAGACGCCGTAGAAGGTCGAGGTGAACAGCACCGACATGATGACGACGCCGGGGAAGATGAACGCCTGGTAGTCCTGGCCACCGACGCTGACCGTGCTGCCCACGCCGCTGCCAAACAGCAGCAGCCACATCAGCGGCGACACGATTGACGACACCACGCGCGAAACCTCGCGCTTGAAAACGATCAGCTCGCGCCGCCAGACCGCGAGCACGCCGTCGAGCTCGCTCATCGGTTGGACCCCTGGCTGGTGATGCGCATGGCGTCGTCGAGCCAGGTCGATGACGCGCTCTCGTCGCGGATGTGGCGACCGGTGTACTTGAGAAAGACGTCGTTGAGGGTCGGACTGCGCACCTCGACTGTCTCGATCGGGCCGAGCGCGCGCAACAGCTCGGGCAGGTTGTGCGACGCTCGCTCGACCGTGATGGCAGCAGTGCCGTCGACCTGTTTGACCTGCTTGACAAACCCGAGCGTCTTGAGCGCGACCTCGTCGATGTGGGCGGCCCGGATGTAAACCATATCGCCGCCGATCTCCTGCTTGAGCGCGGCCGGCGTGCCCAAACGGATCACCTGGCCGTGGTCGATGATGGCCAGCCGGTGGCACATCAGCTCGGCCTCCTCCATGTAATGCGTGGTGAGCACGATGGTGGTGCCCTCGGCTTGCGCCATCTTGCCGATGTACTCCCAGATCACGCCGCGGCTCTGTGGGTCGAGACCGAGCGTCGGCTCGTCGAGAAACAGCACGCGCGGCCGGTGCAGCAAGCCGCGCACCAGCTCGAGCCGTCGCTTCATGCCACCCGAGTAGGTCTTGACCAGGGTGTCGGCGCGCTGCTCCAGGTTGACCAGCTCGAGCAGGGCGTTGATGCGCTGCTTTCGTTCGGGCCGCGGCACGCCGTACAGCTGCGCGCTCAGCTCCAGGTTCTCGCGGCCGGTCAGGATGCCGTCGAGCGACAGCTCCTGGAACACGATGCCGACCGACTTGCGCACCTGTCCCGGTGCGCTGGCGATCGAGTGGCCATTGACCTCGGCCGTGCCGCTGGTCGGCTTGACGATGGTGATCAGCATGCCGACCGTGGTGGTCTTGCCGGCGCCGTTGGGGCCGAGCAGGCCGAAGATCTCGCCCTGCTCGACGGTCAGGTCGAGCCGTTCGACGGCGGTGGTGGTGCCGTAGACCTTGGTCAGCTGCTCGGTGCGAATGACGGCCGGCATGCGCGCAAGTTAGTCACAGCGGCTGGGCCGCGCAATGCGTAGATCAGCGATCGGCGGTTGCATCGCAGCCGTCGTCGGGCCAGATCTCGGTCGGGGAGAATGCGCATGGCGCGCCGGGTGTCCCATCACAGCTGGGGATCTGCGACCGCCTTTCTGGCACGGACCAGGCGGCTGGGGGCGGTCGATCTGCTGGTCGTCGCTGGTGTGGTCGGCGCAGCGCTGGCGCTGCTCAGCGTCGGCCGCGAATGGACCTCGACGCTGCAGCGCACGGTCGAGATCGATCTCTCGCCGACCGCGCTGCCGCGCTACACGCTCTACTCGCTGGCGCGCGGACTCTTTGCCTACGTCCTCTCGCTGCTGTTCACGCTCGTCTATGGCTACTGGGCCGCCAAGGATCGCCTGGCCGAGCGGGCGCTGGTGCCGCTGCTCGACGTCTTGCAGAGCATCCCGGTACTCGGTTTCATGCCCGGCCTGGTCATCGCCCTGGTCACGCTCTTCCCGCATAGCAACATCGGGCTCGAGCTGGCTGCCGTCGCCATGATCTTCACCGGCCAGGTCTGGAACATGACGTTCAGCTACTACTACTCGTTGCGGTCGATCGCACCCGACCAGCTCGAGGTGGCGACTTCGTTTCGGTTCAGCTCCTGGCAGCGGCTCAAGTGGGTCGAGCTGCCGGCGTCGGCGATCGGGTTGGTCTGGAACTCGATGATGAGCATGGCCGGCGGTTGGTTCTTCCTGATGATCAACGAGGCCTTCGTGCTGGGCGACCGCGACTTCCGGCTGCCCGGCCTCGGCTCGTACATGTCGGTCGCGGTGGCGCGCAGCGACGGTGTGGCCATGGTCTGGGCCGTGCTGGCGATGGTCGGTATGATCGTCGGCCTCGACCAGCTGCTGTGGCGGCCATTGGTGATCTGGTCGCGCCGATTTCGGGTTGAAGACTTCGCATCGTCCGGCGAGCCGATCAGTTCCTGGCTGCTCGATCTGCTGCAGCGGTCGCGGCTCGTGCGCTGGCTGGGGGCGCGGCGCGCGACGCGCGCTGTGCCCGGGCCGCAGCGGCCCGACCGTGGTCCGGCTGCCTGGATCGAGCGCCTCGGGCCGTGGACCTCGCGGCTGGCCACGTTGGCGCTCGGGCTCATGCTGGCCGGCGGCGCCTATCGCCTGGTGCTGCTGCTGCTGCACGTTGCGCCGCGCGACTGGGCCGGGATCGTCGCCGCGGCCGGTCTGACGTTGCTGCGAGTGATCGCCGCGACTGCGCTCGGTACGCTGTGGGCGTTGCCGGCGGGCCTCGCGATCGGGCTCTCGCCGCGCTTGGCGCGGCTGCTGCAGCCGGTGGTGCAGGTGGCGGCGTCGTTTCCCGCGCCGATGCTGTTTCCGGCCGTGATCGCGCTGCTCGGCGCCCTGCACGTCCCGATTGGAACCGGCAGCGTGGTGCTGATGCTGTTGGGCACCCAGTGGTACATCCTGTTCAACGTTGTCGCTGGTGCGACCGCGATCCCGGCCGACCTGCGCGAAGCCGCGCGCAGCTATCACTTCGGTCTTGGCCAGCGCCTGGGTCTGCTCTACGTGCCGGCCGTGCTGCCGTACCTCGTCACCGGTTGGGTGACCGCGGCAGGCGGCGCCTGGAATGCCAGCATCGTCGCCGAGTACGTTCAGTTCAAGGGCCAGACGCTGGTCGCCCGGGGCATTGGCGCGCGCATCAGCGAGGCGGCGGCTGCCGCTGATTTTCCAGCGCTGGCCGCGGCAGTGACCGTGCTCGCGGCGCTGGTGGTCGGGTTCAACTACTTGGTGTGGAAGCCGTTGCACCGGCTGGCAGCCGAGCGTTACACGCTGGCCAAGTGAGGATGCCATGGTCGACGTCGGACCCGAGATCTTGTGCGAGGCGCGCGGTGTGTCGCACGAATTCAAACTGCCCGACGGGCGGTCGCGCAGCATCCTCAAGCAGATCGACCTCGTCATCCATCCGCGCGAAGTGGTGGCCTTGCTCGGACCGTCGGGCTGCGGCAAGAGCACGCTGCTGCGCATCTGCGCCGGGCTGTTGCTGCCGACCGCCGGCGCCGTCACCTGCCGCGGGCAACCGCTGACCGGCCTCAGCCCGGGCGTCGCCTTCGTGTTCCAGAGCTTTGCGCTCTTCCCGTGGCTGACCGTGCGGCAGAACGTCGAGGTCGTGCTGTCGGCTGCTGGCCGGCCGGCCGAGGCGATCCGACGCCGCGCCGACGAGGTGCTGGCCGCGGTCGGGCTGGCCCCCTTTGTCGATGCCTTCCCGCGCGAACTCTCCGGTGGCATGAAGCAGCGCGTCGGCATCGCCCGCGCGGTGGCGGTCGAGCCCGAGCTGTTGTTCATGGACGAACCGTTCAGCCAGGTCGACGCCCTGACCGCCGAGACGATGCGCGCCGAGGTGATCGATCTGTGGTCCAGCGCGTCGCACATTCCGTCGTCGATCGTGCTGGTCAGCCACGACATCAAGGAGGTGGTCTACATGGCCGACCGGGTGGTGGTGCTGTCGGCCAATCCCGGGCGCATTCTCAGGATCGTCGCCAACCCGTTGCCGCGGCCGCGCGACTATCGGTCGGAGTCGTTTCTTCGCCTGGTCGACGAACTGCACGACATCATCACCGGGCACGAGATGCCCGACCTGCCGCCGTCGCCCTCGACGGCGTTCGAGCCGCTGCCCGAGGCCAGCCCGGGCGAGGTGATCGGCCTGCTCGAGTACCTCGACGCGCGCAGCGGGCAGGAGGACATCTTTCGCATCGCTTCCGAAACCAACCGCGAGTTTGGCCGGGTGATCGTGGTGGCCAAGGCGTGCGAGGTCCTGGATTTCGTCGACACGCCCAAGCGGCTGGTCCGGCTGTCGCCCGACGGGCGCGGCTTCGTTGCCGCCGACACGGCCGGCCGGCGTGCGATCTGGCGTGACAAGCTGATGGAGCAACGGTTCTTTCGCGATGTGCACGCGCTGATCGAGCGCCAGCCGAACCGCCGCGTCAACTCCGAGCTGTTGCAGGAGATCATGGCGATGAACATGCCGCAGGAGAACCTGGCGACCATGTTCGAGACGTTCGTGCGCTGGGCGCGCTACTGCGACTTCCTGATCTACGACGCTGCTGCCGAGGTGTTTGTGCTGCCCGAGGCACGGCCCGCCGCGCGGCCGTGAAGCGCGACCGGCCTCACCTCGGTCATTCGGTCTCGTCGAGCAACCGGGCGATGCGCGCCAGCGTGGCGTCGTAGTCCTGCCGGCTCTGCTCGAGAAAGAGCCGGTTCGCGAGGGCATTTGCGGTCATCAGCGTCGGAAAGTGCTCGACCAGGATCAAGTACCACGGCCACTGCGGTTCGATCTTCGCCGCACCCAGCGCATCGGCGGTGCCGATCAACCACAGGCCGGGCTGCAGGATGCTCTCCAGCGCCGCGAACTCGAGGCCATGGCGCTCGTCGTCTGTGCGCTGCTGCCGCAGCTGGTCGCGCAACGCCAGCAGCTGCTGGCGTCGCGCGCTGTCCGGGGCAGCGGCCGGAAGATCGGCGAGCGCGAGCGCGGCCCGCGTCGAGTAGGGACGCAGCGCGAGCTGCCTGCGGCTGCGATCAGTCTCGGCGCTGCGCAGCACAATGCGGATGGCGGGCCGGTCGAACAGGACGCCGGCGCCCGCGCGCAACAGGTACGCTTCGCGCTGGTTGGCGACCAGCGCCCAGGCAAACGGTTGCAGCTGGGTCGGCCGCAGCCACTGCGCGACCAGCGGATCGAGCGTGGCTGGATTGGCGGCCATCACCTCGGGCGGCAGCTGCAGTGTGCCCTTGCGCATGCGGTACGAATCGGCCGCGTCCTCGGGGTCGCGCAGCGCGAACACGGTCCAGGCGTCGGCCGTGTGCAGCAGCGCCTCGATCTCGCGGTCCGGGCCAAACGAGAAGCGCAGCCTGATCGGCGAGCAGTTGAGGCTGAGATCGGGCGCCTCGACCCGCAATCCGACTCGGCGCTGGCCGTCGCCGTCGACGACAAAACCAGCATACGCGCGGTCGCGGCTGGGACTGATCGCGGGCGGAGCATGCAGCGGCAGCAGGTCGGCCTCGGCGATCGCCTCGCTGGTGGCGCGAAACTGCCAGACCGGGTCGTTGAGCTGCTTGAAGTAGTAGCCGGCGCTGCCGTCGGGCCCCAGCCCCTGCACGCGCAGCTCGCGAGCCGCGTTGCCCTTGCCGTTCTGGATGATGGCGATGTTGCGGCCGAGCCGACCGGTCGCGCCGACATCGATGGCGGGCTGGCGCGCCCACTCGGGCGGCGGTAGACCGTGCGTCTCCAGCTCCGTTTTCGGTTCGCTGCCCGGCACGCCGTGGCGCCTGACTTGATCGAAGTAGGCAAAGCGGAACATCGGCGTGCTGCCGTCGGTGTCATAGTCGTAAAAGCGGGTGAACATCTCGCCGGCCGCGCTCAGCGCGAACAGCGTCGAGGCGGAGCCGCTGAGCGACTCGATGCGCACGCGGCCGCGCACCGGGCCGCAGATCTGGCGACTGAAGTCGGGCGACACCCACGGGTCCGAGTAGGCGATCTGCTGGCCGTCCTGCTTGAGCGCGAGCACCGTGGTGCAGCCCGAGCGGCCCCAGTTGAACTGATTGCCGTATGGATCCTCGTAGTATTCGACGTTGCGGTGGCGGTTGCTGAACGCCCAGCTTCGGGTCGCGGCCGGCAGCTTGAGCAGCGACGTCAAGCCCAGCTGCGGCAGCCCCCACTCGTGGGTCCAGCCGTGCTCGTCGGTGCGATAGAGGTAGCCCTCGTCCGAGATCGCCACCAGCCACTGATCGTCAGCCGACAGCGAAACGATGGCGTGCGCGGGGTGCACCGGCTTGTCCTCGCTGGCAAAAGGCAGACCGGTGCCCTGGTACAGATGCCAGTCGTCGCGGCCGGCGAACGGCCCCTCGGGGTTGGCCTTGGTCCAGATGCGGCCGTCGTGGACGATGTATAGATAGTGTCGCGTCACCGAGCGCGTCGCCGTGTTGACGAAAAAGCGTTCGGGCAACGCAGGCGCGCGGCTGCTGCCCGGCAACGCGCCGGCCACCGCCAGAGTCACCAATACAGCCAGGTTGCACGGGTTCATCGGTTGCCCACCCTCGGCCGATACATTAGGCGACAACCGGTTGGCGATCGACTTCGATTCTGTTACAGCAGGGCCAGACTTTTTTTTAGGGAGACACCGATGCACCTGCGATTTGCCCTGATCCCGTTTGCGCTGGCGCTGCTGTTCGCCTGCAACCAGAAGACCGAGACCACGCCTGCGGCCACTGCCGCGCCAACCGCGATCGCGGCGGCCAAGCCGGTCGCAACAGCAGCGGCGACGACCCCGGCCGCGCCGCAGGCCGAGCACGACTGCGCGCTGGGCGCCGGCACCGAGCTGGCCAACGACAAGGTGGTCACCAGCAAGACCGCCGACGGCAAGACGCTGCTGCATGCGGGTGCCCAGTTCAGCGACGGCGTTGCCGTGACCACGTCCGAGCTGCTGGCAGCGCCCGACAAGTTCGCTGGCAAGAAGGTGCGCGTGAAGGGCAATGTGTCGGCCATGTGCGTGCACGCGCGCGCCTGGTTCGCGTTGGCTGCCGACGACAAGAGCGGCCAGTTCGTGCGGGTGATGACGGCGCCCAACTTCCTGGTGCCCCAGGACTCGATCGGCAAGAATGCCGAGACCGAGGGCGTGGTCGAGGTGACCGAGGTCGACCCGAACCAGGCCAAGCACATCGCGGGCGAGCACAAGCTGGGCGATCCGGCCGCGATCACCGGTCCGGTCAAGCAGGTCGTCATCCGCGCCACTGGCGCCGCCTTCGCCGGCTGAGCAGCGACCCCGTCATCGGTTCATGAGCTGGCGCAGACCGCTCGTCTCACTGCACCGCGACCTGGGCTTCTTTGCGCTCGGGCTGACCGTGGTTTATGCGGTGAGCGGGCTGGCCACCAACCACCGCGCGCACTGGGACTACAACTACGCGACCGACCGGAAACAGATCGTGGTTGGCGCACCGGCCGCACTGCTCGGCGTCGACGACGGCACGGCTGCCCACGAGTTGGCGCGTGCGCGTCAGGATGAGCTGGTCAGCGCGATCGGCCGCGCGCTGGGGCGTGGCGACGTGCCGCTCAAGGTGTTCTGGCGTGGGCCCGATCGGTTGAGCCTGTTTTACGCCGAGTCCGAGCGCGACGTGGTCGACTACCTGCCGGCCAGCGGGACCGCCGAGTGGACGCGCAAGACGCCGCGGCCGATCCTGCGCACCTTCAACATGCTGCACCTCAACGAGAAGCGGCAGGTCTGGACCTGGATCGGCGACAGCTACGCGCTGATACTTCTTTTCATGGGCGTGTCGGGCGTGCTCATCGTCAAGGGGCGCAAGGGGCTCAAGGGCCGCGGCGGCATGTACCTGGTGGCCGGCATCCTGCTGCCGACGCTGGCCATGATCCTGTTCGGCTGATGCTTGCACGCGCCGCGCGCTGCGGTTGCTCGCGTGGTACAATCAACAGGATGCACCATCCCCTCGCACTCGCCACGGCCATGCTGTTGGCGGCCGCCATTGATGGTTGCCAGGTCGCCGCTGTGTCTGGCGCAACCTGCGAGAATGTCAGCGACTGCGCGGCCAACGAGGCGTGCGTCAATGGCACGTGTGTCGGACCGACCATCTGCAACACGGACGATCAGTGCCCGTCCGGCCAGATCTGCGGCGGGTCGGGTTTCTGCGAGGCCGAGCCGGACCTGCCCGACACCTGCACCGTCACCGCCAACTGCCCGATCAACGCCTACTGCAATACTGCGCTCGAGCAACCGGCCTGCGTGGCGCTGCAACCTGGCGCCTGCCGCGAGCAGTCGCAGTGCAGCGGCCAGGTCTGCTCGGCCCTGCCGGGCGGCGTGGGTCGCTGCGTCGACTGTCTGCGCAACAGCGATTGCCCCTCCAACCAGTGCCTCTCGACCGGCACCTGTGCGCCGGGTGGCAATGACGCGGGTGTCCGTCCCGACGCGGCCGCGGGCTGGGACGCCGGCAGCGGCGGCGACGATCCGAATTGTGGCGCCGATTCCCAGCGCTGCTGCGGCAGCGGGTCATCTCAGCAGACGCAGTGCGACAGTTCGAACATGCGCTGCCTCAACGGCTTTCCGGGCGCCAGCGACGCCTATTGCTGGCGCAGCTGCAACGCCGTGCCGTGCAACACCCTCGAGGGCAACAGTGGCTGGTGCCACATTTCGAGCTCGGGCGACGGGTCATGCCAGGGCGTGCAGG
>Ga0315268_10002669_pt1 | contig 19965 bp, 8 predicted proteins | sample C1_top_MG_FD_204535 | JGI IMG/M metagenome (GOLD analysis project Ga0315268, IMG submission 204535) | Sediment microbial communities from Yellowstone Lake, YNP, Wyoming, USA - C1_top | ecosystem: Environmental > Aquatic > Freshwater > Lake > Sediment | place: USA: Wyoming | collected 2017-08-01
CCACGCCGGCGCGTGCGAATGTCCGCGCTGCGCTGCCATAGACGAACGCGAGGGCAGCCACGCGGGATCGTTGCTGGAACTGGTGAACTACGTGGCGGAGAAAATTGAACCCGAGTTTCCGAACGTCTGGGTAGACACGCTGGCCTATCAATACACGCGCAAAGCCCCGAAGTCGCTGCGCCCGCGTCACAACGTGATCATCCGGCTCTGTTCCATTGAGTGCAACTTCGCCAAGCCGCTGACCGACCCGAGCAATGAACTCTTTGCGCGTGACATCCGCGACTGGCACCGGCTCACCGGGCGGCTTTACATCTGGGATTACACGACGGACTTCTCGCACTACCTGCTCCCGTTTCCAAACTACTTTGTGCTGGGGCCGAACGTGCGGTTCTTCCACCGCAACGGCGTGGTCGGACTGTTCGAGCAAGGGGCGTATCAGTCGTTCAGCAACGAGATGTCGGAACTCCGCGCGTGGGTGCTGGCGCAGTTGCTTTGGAATCCGGATCAGGACGACCGGAAGTTGATCCGCGAATTCGTCGAAGCCTACTACGGCAAACCCGCCGCGCGTTTCATTTTGGAGTATCTCAAACTGATCTCCAAAGCGGCGCAGCCTTACTACGTTGGCATCGGCCACCCGGACGCCAGCCCGTATCTGCGCTTCCCGACGCTCGAGAAGGCGGAGCGGCTTTGGCAGCAGGCCGAGGATGCGGCGCGCGGAAATCCGGATCACCTGTGGCGCGTGCGCCAGGCGCGGCTGCCGATTGGTTACATGTGGCTGTCGCAATGGGTGGGTTTGCAACGCGAGTGCCGCGAATTGGGGCAACAGTGGCCGGTCAATCCGTCGCGCAAAGCCTGCGCGGCGCAATGGCTGACGACGGTGAACGAACCCGGGCCACTGGGCTGGGCGCCCATGAACATCATGCGGGAGTCCGGCCAAAAGCCGGCGGATTTCGCCGCGCAGGTCGCCAGCGATCCGGATGAATCGTTCTACGAAACGCCGCAACGTCGTGCCAGCACGGTTATGCGGGACGACTTGCCGGCGGAGGAGCGGAAGGTTGCCATCAGCGTGCAGGATGACCGCGCCATCGTTTTCAGAGAACCAGATTGCGCGCGACTGGTTGCCGATTCTCTGGCGTCCGATGGCGTGGCCATCCGGATGATCGCCGGTTCCGACGGTGCGCGCGGTGCGATGGAAATTCACGGCGCTTTGCTGCCGCGGAACTTTCGCCCGGGCCGCTACCAGGTTTACTATGTGGCGCGCGTGGAAACGGCGGACGGCGCACGGGCGGATGCGCCCGCGTTCAAAACCCGGATTGCCAATCCGATTTCGGGAAAACAAACCGACCATCTGATAACGGTCGGCGAAACCGTGCCCGGATACCGTTCCTACCTGGTTGGGAATGTCGAACTCAACTCCTATTCGCGTCTCTGGATGGGTCACGCTCATGACGACGCGGTGAAGGCGGTGTGGTTCGACCGCGCGTTCCTCGTGCCGGTCCGTTAGCAACTTGTTGAAATGCGTCCTCGTCCAGCCTGGCCGCAGATCTCGAATAGACCTTTCGCCCAGGACAGAGTTTTCGCCACAGGTATTTTGAAATTGACAAACCTGCCGGAATTCAACCAGCGTGTTCATGCCGAGTATCGCAGTGGCTGTCTCTCGTGACCGGGAGACAAAAATCAACCAACATAGAATACAATTATGAACACAAAAACGATTATTACGACGGGGGCGGTATTGTTGAGTCTGTTTGCGGTTCAGTCCAAAGCTGGCACCAACGAATTCGCGCCGTACAGCGATGGATTCATTCGCGATTGGCTGGTATTGGCTCCCATCCAATTGGCATCGGACAGCGACGGGGCGGAAGCCATCAACAAAGATCAAGTTGCGGACGAAGGGCTTCTGAAGCCGAAAGCGGGAGACAAGGTCACGGTGGGTGGCAAAGAATTGGCTTGGAAGAAAATCAAAGCCACTGACTATTTTTTCGACCTGAATGCGATCCTTAACAAGGACACCGAAAAGACGGTTGGCTACGCCGTTACTTACGTTCGAGCCGACGCGGAGCGGAAGGATTTACAGTTGAAGATGGGCAGCAATGACCAGGGGAAAGTGTATCTCAACGGAAAAGTCTTGCTGAAAACCTCCGAGCCACGCCCGCTGGATCAAGACTCCGACGTCGCCCGCAACGTCACGCTTAACAAAGGAGTGAACGTGGTCGTTTTCAAAATCTTCAACGAAGGGAATGACTGGCAGGGCTGTTTGCGTTTCACCGAAACGGGCGGCAAGGCCGTCACCAACCTCGTCATCCAGTTGGAGCCATAAGTTGGCGCGCTTAAGGTGCGGCTCGGGCCGACGGGGCCCAGCGCACCAATCAGGCTAAAGAGCAGGACTGGCAGGCGCAGGGCACGGCAGCCGTCGAGGGGCCAACTGAGTTAAAAGGGTTGGTCCATGGAGGCGCGAGGGAAAAGTTTTACGCGCTGAAAGTCGGCTGGTTGCGGTTTCGTCGCGGTAAACTTGCGGCTTACACGTGCTCACAGTTCTTAACCAAGACAGAGCAGGAAGATCACATGTCGCTAAATCGAGAAATCAATCGTCGGCAGTTCATTACCACGAGTGGAAAAATCGGAATCGGTGTGGCCGCGCTGGCCGGCGTCAAGAGTTGGGCGGCTGCGCCGAGAATCATTGGCGCGAACGAGCGCATCCGCCTGGCGGTGTGCGGCGTGCGCAAGCGCGGCTTTGATCATGTGCGGTTGTTCTCGGAGATTCCCAACGTCTCGATCGAGGCGATCTGCGACATTGATGAAAACGTTCTCCGCGACCGCGTGGCGAAAATGGGGGAACTCAAACTACCCAAGCCCCGGACCTACACCGATGTTCGCAAGCTGCTGGAGGATCAGTCCATTGACGCCGTGTGCATCGCCACGCCGCATCACTGGCACTCGCTCATCGCGATCTGGGCGTGCCAGGCCGGCAAGGACGTGTATGTGGAGAAGCCGTGCTCGCACAACTGGTGGGAAGGCCGACAGTTGATTCGCGCCGCCAAGCGCTACAATCGCATCGTCCAGCACGGAACGCAGACGCGTTCTTCCGAATCGGCGAATGAGGCGATTCAGCAACTCCACAAAGGGTTGATCGGTGAGGTTTATCTGGCGCGTGGCCTGTGCTTCAAACGACGGAACACCATCGGCCACGCGCCGGTCGAGTCGGTGCCGGCGGGCGTGCATTACGATCTTTGGACCGGACCGGCCCCGGTGCATCCGTTCACGAAGAACCGCTTCCACTACAACTGGCACTGGTTCTGGGAATACGGCAATGGCGACATCGGCAATCAGGGCGTGCATCAAGTGGACATCGCGCGCTGGGGTCTCGGCGTGGGCTTCCCGAACAAGGTCACGGCGATGGGCGGCCATTTCGTGAACGACGATGATCAGACCACGCCCAACACGATGGTTTGCGCTTTTCAATACGACCTGCCCGGCGGCAAGCGGAAGATGATCGAGTTCGAGGTCCGTCATGGCATCACGAACCGCGAGGCAGACATCGGCACCGAAAAACTTGGCAGCGGCAATCAAGGACCGAATGTCATCGGCAACATCTTCTATGGCGCGGATGGCTACCTCGCACTCGGCGACGAGGACACGGCGAACGCGTATCAGTTCTGGCTTGGCTCGGAAATGAAAGCTGGCCCGACCGGTCACAAGGGCGGCAGCCGCTATGCCTTCGCGAACTTCATTAAAGCTCTACGCAGCCGCAAACACGAGGACATTGCGGCGACCGTCGAGGAAGGACACATATCCTGCACGCTCGTCCATCTGGCGAATGCTTCGTATCGCCTGGGGCGCTCGCTGAATTTCGATCCCGTGAAGGAAGAAGTCATCGGCGATGCCGAGGCGAATCGCCTGCTGCGCGATGCGGACCGCGGCTATCGCAAACCGTTTCGCATCCCGGAGCATATTTGAACCCGACATCTGAAACAGAACTTCGCAGCCGGGGTAGGGGCATCGCAGCGCGATGACCCTACCGACTTCGTTCATTCCGCCGCGTAGGACGGCACGTAAGTCTTTCGCCGCTGCCGTCCAGTTGACTCCCGTGGTATTTTGCGTTTCAGCTCAAACTTTTTTGTTCGGTTTGAGGCTTCGGCGGGCTTTTACTGGTGGTTGAACATGACGGAAAGCCAAACCTTGCTCGCCGAATACGCCCGGAACGGCTCGGACGCCGCCTTTCGGGAATTGGTCGCCCGGTTCGTTGACCTGGTCTATTCGACGGCGCTCCGGTTGGTCGAGGGCGACACGCATCGAGCGGAAGACGTGACGCAAACTGTCTTTGTGGACCTGGCCCGCAAGGCACGGACGCTTCCCGAGGATGTGAGGCTGGGCGGTTGGTTGCATCGGGACACCTGCTTGGTGGCGGGCCACACCCTGCGGGGCGAACGCCGTCGCCAAGCCCGCGAAAGGCAGGCCGTGGAAATGAATGCGCTGCAAAACCACTCCGAGGCGGACTTCTCCCAAGTTGCGCCGCTGCTTGACGAAGCCATCAATGAACTGGGCGACGCGGATCGCACCGCCATCCTGCTCCGGTTTTTCGAGCGGCAGGATTTCCGCGCGGTCGGTCAGGCGCTGGGCAGCAACGAAGACGCCGCGCGTATGAGAGTGACGCGCGCCTTGGAGAAATTGGAAGGCTTCCTAAAGCGCCGGGGTGTCACGACGAGCGCCGCCAGCCTCGGCGTGGTGCTCACGGCCAACGCCGTCCAAGCCGCACCCGTTGGTTTGGCCGTCACCATTTCAACCGCCGCCGCGCTTGCCGGAACAACCCTCGCAGCCACCGCAACTGCAACCGCCGTCAAAACCATCGCCATGACCACACTGCATAAAACCATCATTGCCGTTACCCTCGCCGCCGCCGGTGTTGCCGTCCCGATCTGGCAGCAGGCACGAATCAACCAGATGACCGGGGAGAAACGCGAGCTTCAAGCCCAAGCGGACGAAGCTGCGGCCCTGCGACAGGAAATCCGGCAACTTCGACAAATCAAACCCGACCACAACCAGGCGACCGGAAGTGTCGCTCCCCATCTGGCCGTTGGGCATTTCGACTGGCGGATGGTTGAATCGGAAGACTACCGAAAGTACATCGCCAACCTGCGTGCTATCGGCTGCCCCGAGGAAACCATTCGCGACATCGTCCGTGCGGATGTGAACAAACTATTCGAGTCACGCCGCGCCGCCCTCCAGACCTCCACGAATAAGTACGAGTATTGGAAGCCGGGCGCCCCGCTCGCCAGCATGTTGGACAAGGAACAACTAAAGCAGGCCCGGGAGTTGGCTAAAGGGAAGCGGGAGTTGCTCACAGAACTTCTGGGTGCAGCGCCTGATGAGAAGCAGGAATTGTATTCGGGCATCAATCCGTATGAGAAAGTGCTCGATTTTCTGCCGGCGCCCAAGCTGGCCAAAGTCGTAGAGGCAATGGAGGAATACCAGATTAAGCGGGCGGAAGCTCTACCCGCTGGCATACGTAACAATGAAGAATTTGAAACCTGGCGGAAGCTCCAGCTTGAGGAAGAGACCGGGCTGGCGCAAATCCTCACGCCGCAGGAGCTGGAGGACTATCTGCTGCGCATGTCGAACACGGCCAACCGGCTTCGTTCCCAGATCACTGGTTTTCAGCCAACGGAACAGGAATTCCGTGAAATGTTCAATGTGATGCGCCAGTTTGACGACGTGTTTGGCCGGCGGTTTGATACCCCGGCCGAGCGCGAGCGACAGGCGGCGGCGGAACGGGAACAGGAAGCCCAGTTCAAACGCATTCTGGGCGAGCAGCGTTATCAGGAGTACTACGCCGCGTGGCAGAAGAGTGTGATGCCGACCAGATGACAGTTTTCACAGTAATCCACGCAAAAGATAAATTTCATCTGCTCCGTAGCAACGGAGTGGAATATCCCTTGCCTGTGAATGGTGAATGGATCAGTCCGGAGCATTGACACAAAACTCTTTGGTGTGCGACACTTTTGAGGGTGCGAGCAATGTAGCGGAATGAATACCGCGCCCCTGCCGCGTTTCGCCGTTTTCTCAACTGCATCGTTCAGAAGTGACCACCGAATTCGTCATGCGACGCCGGTCAATACGGATTCGACGGCGTCATTTCCCAGGCCTTGACGGTTTTGAACTGCGCTCCACCGCCAACGGCGAACAAAGCCACACCAAGGCTATCCTTCCGACCGGGATACACCCGGCGGCCGATGGCTTGGCGGTCGTTGGCAAAAATTTCCACCACCGACTTATCTACGAAAACCCGGAACTTCAAGGATTCACCCGGCCACAGAGCAAAAGGCGCGCGCTCCACAACCTTTCGTCCGTCCACCCCGCTGTGAGTTGAATCGAAAACCAGTTGCCGGTCTGCGGCGTCGTAGTACAGCAGCGTCTCCTCCGTACCGTCAGGCGAGGCACGGACTTTCAAGCCGCAGCGCTGGGCGGTGCCCGGTTCAATCTCAAGCTCCAGTTCGCACGATTCGCCCGCCACGTCTTCGAGCAGCTTGGTCGCGTCGGCGGCGAGGCTGACTCCGTTCCAGGATTTTTCATTCATGCGCAGGGTTTCCAGTTCCTTGACCGGTTGCAGGCGCAAAGTGCCGTCATCGCCGAGCCAGAGTGTGCGCGGCAAACCATAGACCCCGGACCAGCCTTTCGATTTATCGCCGCCCGGATTGTCCAACAACCACGACCACATGATCTGACGGCCCTGCGCATCCAGCAATGCCTCCGGTGCGAAATAGGCGTTGTCCACCCAGGTCATGCGGCCATGCTGGTCCGGGTAAAACCGATCATTCCGGTAGTCGCCGATGTAATATTGGCAGCCCTTGTTGTGGCTGATGAAAAGCAGCAGGTGCTTTCCGCTGGGCGGTCCGCCGGCGGAACTCGAAGGCAACGGCAGGAAACTGGGGCACATGTTGTCCTCGCTGCGGTCGGTCCACTCGGGCTTCCGCTCGTAAAACACATGCAGGTATTTCCAGGCTTTCAGATCGTCGGATACAAAGAGGTAAAGGCGGTCGCCCTGCTCGGTGAGAGGAGCGTCGAGAACGCGCCCGATTTTGTTCAGGACAAGCAGATTGCCGGTCAGCATGTAATAGCGTCCGTCCTTCTTCCAGATGTTCGAGGGATCAGCGGAGCCGTAGAAACTGCTCTTCCCGTCCGGCCCTTTGATTTCCGTAACTCCCATTTCCGTTGATTTGATGACCGGATTGGCATCCAGTTTGGTCCATGAATCGAACTCCGGCCCGCGGCTCTTTGCCAGCCCGATGCCGCGGGCGCCCCAGAGCATCCAGTAGGATAAAAAGGCGGTCCCGTCGTCGTCCACGAAAGCGCCGCCGCTGAAACAGCCCTCGTCGCCGTGGCCTGGCCCGATGGCGTCGGGATGGTGCCGCCAGTGAACCAGATCGTGGCTCGAAATGTGGCCCCAGCAGAACCCCGATCCGCTCCGGTTGTAAAGATACATGAGATGATAGCGGCCATTGTGGTAGAATGCGCCGTTCGGATCCCCAGGCATTCCCATGTCTTCCGGCACACAGAAGTGGTAACCCGGCCGATAGGGATCAGCGAGGAATCGTTCCCGCAGCAGCCGCGCCGAACGAATCGCCCCATCCGGAACCGGCCCGGTAAACGACCAGGCCTTCGGCGTGGAAACCAAGTCGCCCGTTTCGCTGCCGGAACAGGTGGCAATGACCGTCGCGCCTTTTCCTGCCAGGACGAGGCAGCCCCCCTCGAGGCGAACGTCGCCGATCAATTTGAACTCATTGAAACGGCCGGTCTTTTCCCGCAAGCCCTCGTCGGCAAACGACCACCAGGCCCAAGGTTTCAACTCCGGCGAGACCTGGCCGGGGCGCAACGCGGCGATCTCCTTCGCCTCCAACGGGCGATCATAAATCCGCGCGTCCTTGATGCGCCCCTCAAAAGAATTGTTGGGATCCCCCGCTTCCATGTGCCGGCGACCGAACAGGACGACCGACTCCGGCCCGAATTTCGGTGTCGGATTGGTAGCCGTGTATTGGACGTAGAGTTGTCCGTCGCGGTAAGCCGTCACCTCGCTCCCGCGATAAACGAGGGCTATCTGGACGAATGTCCCGCTCGCGATGGTTTCCTGCGGCCAGGAATCCTGCTGTCTCAGAGTCCGCCTGAACGCCTCGCTCCCGGGCATCCACCGCCGGGGCGTGATCTCCGCGAAGACGATCCCATCGAAATGCGAATCACCATCCTCAATCGTCAGTGCGCTGCCCGCGTGTTGCGTGAGATTGGATGGCGAAGCCCACACCACGAGCGTCTTGTCCTGCAGCGGCTCGGGGGCCGCATCGGCGCCGACGATGGAGAGGACCGCGACCGTAATCAGAGTGAGGCTGCTTTTTATGACAATTTCCCGGTTATGCAAAACGGTTCGATTCAACGAGGGTTCGGCTTGATCGCGAAGTCCGCTGGCTTCACACCGGCCGCGACCTGGATTCCGCCCAGCAGGTGTTGCAAGAACAGCGGTTCGGTGAAGCTCGCCTCGGTGTGACCCAACGCGGTGTACCAAACGCGGCCTTGGCCGATCCGCTTGCACCACGCCACCGGATGATCGCCATGCATCGTGCCGCCTTTGTAGGTGGACTCGTCGAGCGAGGCGAGCACGCGCACTTTGCCGCGCGGACTTTCGATGAAGTTGTACCATTCGTCCCGGCGCTCCCATCGCTTGGGCAACCCCACGGTCGAAGGATTCCGCGCGTCTTCAATATCAATCGTTGCCTTGACGATGGATGAGTGGTTGGTGAACCGCGCGCACAACGTCTCGCCATACCACGGCCAGCCGCCTTCGGTCGCCACGTCGCCGGCCACGGCGGCGTGAATGCCCACCAGTCCGCCGCCGCGTTCGATGAACTCCCGGAACGCCGTTTGTTGCTCGTCATTCAGAATGTCGCCCGAGGTGCTCAGGAAGATGACGACCTTGTAGCGGGCCAGATTCGCGGGCGTGAACCAACTCGCGTCCTCCGTCGCCTCCACCTGAAAATGGTTTTCCGCGCCGAGTTTCCGGATGGCAGCGATGCCGTTGGTGATCGAGGCGTGCCGGAACATGAGCGTCTTGGAGAAGACGAGCGCGTTGAAGCTGGCGCGCGGTGACGGCCGCAGCGCGCAACCGGCCAGGCAAACCACCAGCAGCGTGGCCAGCGAAAAGAGCATCTTTGAAGTTTTCATATTGCGAGCAGTCTTGGCCTGACGTTTTCCGATGTCAACCGCCCTTCTCGCGTGAATTGTGGCTCAGTGGCGCGGCAAATTTGTAGCTGCCCGAGCCGACTTCGAACACCGCGTTGCCTTCCTCCATCCGCAGGAATTTCACGCCAGAAGTTGAAGCGGCTGGTTTTCCGCTCTCGATCACTTCCGCCACGCCTTTTGCCGGCAGGTAAACTGTCGCGGTTGTGTTGGCGGGAATGTTGACGGCGAGCGCGAGCTTGTCCTTTTCAATTTTCCAAGTGCTGGCGATCGGGCCGTGGATCGAATCGTAGCGGGCGTTGGCCCAGGTCACGCCGCCGCCGGGACGCGGACGAATGACGAAATGTTTCCAGCCCGGATGCTGCTCGTCGGGTTGGATGCCAACGATGCTCTGGAACATCCATTCGCCCACCGCGCCGAACGCCCAGTGATTGAATGAGTTCATGCCTGGGTCCTGGAAACCGCGACCCTGCACGTAGCCGTCCCAACGTTCCCACATCGTGGTCGCACCGTTTTCAATCATGTAACCCCACGACGGAAACGTGCGACTCGTTATGAGCTGCCAGGCCTCGTCGTTGCAGCCATTGCGCGTCAATTCGAGCATCAGGCAGCGCGTGGAGAGGAAACCGGTGGAAATGTGCCCGTTGTATTTGCGAATGCCCTCGCGCAGATGCGCAATCGCCTGCGGGCGCAGGTCGTCGGGCAACAAATTAAAATGGAGCGCCAGCGCGTAACCCGCCTGCGTATCGCCCGGCAGGCGACCGTCGGCCGCGACGAACGCCTGGTTGAAGGCGGTCTTGATGTCGTCAAAAAGTTTGCCGTAGCGGCGGGCGTCCTCGTCGCGACCGATCGCTTTGGCCATCTTCGACACCAGTTCGGTGGAGTGCGCGAAATACATCGTGGCAAAGACATCCTTCGGCACCTCGCCACCTTTGGCGGGCCAGCCCGCGAGTTTGAGCGTGTCCGCATTGAGCCAGTCGTTGTAAGCATTGCCCCGACCCTTGCGCCAGATGAGGTCGGGGTTCTGGCCGCGAATGTATTCGATCCACCGCTTCATCGAATCCAGATGTTCTTCCAGCAGGCGCTGGTCTGCGTAGTTCAGCCACGCGCGCCACGGCACGATCACGCCCGCGTCGCCCCAGGCCGGAGTGCCCGTGAAGTGCTTGTTCCGGTCGTAGGGATGCGGTGAAAAATCCGCGTAACGACCGTCATCCGTCTGCGCGTCGCGCACATCGGGAATCCATTTCTTGAAGAAGGCGGCCATGTCCATGCCGTAGCACGCCATCTGGGCGAAGGCCTGAATGTCGCCCATCCAACCCAGCCGTTCGTCGCGCTGCGGACAATCCGTCGGCACGCTCATCAAGTTGGCGCGCTGGGTCCAGCGGATGTTTTGCCAAAGCCGATTGAGCATCGGGTTCGAGCAGGTGAACTGGCCGACTTCCGGCGACGAAGAGCAGAACACCCGGCCCGTAAGCGCAGCCAGCTTCGGCTTCTGCGCCAGACCGGTGACTTCCACAAAGCGAAACCCGTGATACGTGAAGTGCGGCTCGAAAATTTCCGCCCCGCCGCCGCGCAACGTGTAGCGGTCCACCTCGGGCGCGCCCCGCAAGTTGGCGGTGTAGATCATGCCGTCGTTGTTGGTTGCTTCGGCGTGGCGGAGCGTGACCGTGGTGCAGGGCGGCCCGCTCAGTTTCAGACGGCACCAGCCGACCATGTTCTGTCCCATGTCGAAGACGAACACGCCGGGCTTTGGCTCGTTGAGCGCGATGGGCTTCAACTCCTCGACGACGCGGATCGGTTCGTTGGGCTGAGCAACAAGTTTGGCTTTGATTTCGGCGAGCACTTCCACCGGCTGCCAGGATTTCGCATCAAACCCCGATGCATCCCAACCCGGCATCTCCCGACGCGCGTCATAAACCTCACCGTCGAGCGTGTCTGAACTGCGCACCGGACCTTCCTTGGTGGCAACCCACGAGCCATCCGAGGCGACCGTCAGCTTCTGTCCGTTCACCAGCTCGATTTCCAATTGCGCGAGCAGATACGGTTTTCGCCCATAGACCCCGCGCAGTTTTTTGAACAACCCATCCGACATGCCGAGCCGTCCGGCATACCAGCCGTCACCGAGCAGCGCGCCGATGACATTGTCGCCCGGACGCAGCAGCGCGGTGACATCGTAAGTCTGATACTGAACCCGGGTGTGGTAATCGGTCCATTCCGGCGCGAGGATGTGGTCGCCGACGCGGCGGCCATTCAGGTGGATCTCATACGCGCCGAGCGCGCTGGCATGAAGCGTTGCGCGCCGGACTTTGGCGGACACCTCGAAGCGCTTGCGCAGCATCGTCGCGGGTTGGGCGTCGTATCGCTCCGCGTCTTTGTAAGTCTTGGGCGGAATGACCGGCGGCAACTCGGCGCGGTCCCCAATCCACCGGGCCTGCCAATCCTTTGCCTCCAGCAAACCCATCTGCCAAAACGCCGGCTCGCTCCAGGCGGACACCCGACCACCCTTGTCCCAGACGCGGACTTTCCAGAAGACTCGGGTGCCGGAGCGGAGCGGTTTGCCGGCATAAACGATCTGGATGGTCTGGTCCGACTCGACCTTGCCCGTATCCCAGCAGTCGCCCTGATTTTTGCGCAGGGCTTCGGGCGAGCTGGCCACCAGGATCTGATACGCCGACTGAACCTGTCCGTGCGCTTTGGAGTCGAGCGTCCAGCTTAACCGTGGCTGGGGCGAATCAACACCCAGCGGGTTGACGAGATATTCGCATCTCAGTCCTTCAATTTTCAGGTCGCGCGCCTGTCCGCAGGCAGCGGCGAAGGCCAGGACCAGTGACAGGGTGATTTTCGCGATGGGAGTTTTCATAAGGGAACCTTGGGAAACTGTTTTTCAGAGTTGGGTTGAAGGTTGATTATCGTTCACTTGGCGGGCGGCTCGACCATCGGCCGCACGGTATGTTTCACCGGCCACGAAGCGCGCGTGCCGTCGTTGACCAGGCCAATCTTTTCCAGCGGAATGCGCTGGAAACCGAGCTTGTAAGCGGGCGAGTCGTTGCGGAGTTGAAACTTCTCACGCTTGGCGTCAACGAAGCGCGGGTCTTGACCGACCAGATTGTCCTGAAGCGTGACGAACGGTTTCGCCGGCTCCTCCAGGTCATCCCACTTGCCGCCCCAGCTGACGTTGCGGGCGATCAGGCTGCCGGTCGGCGATGCGGGGTTGTGGTCGAGAATGCCAACGAGCTGCGGGTAGCGTGTGCTGTAAGGCGGCTCGTTGAATCGGATGCCGTTCAGCGTGCCTTTCTCGCGGCCTTCCTTGATCAGGTCTTCCGGCATCGCGTGTGCCCAACCCGTGCCGCGCGAGTCCACGTGGACGGCGGGTTTGCAGTCCACGAAAATATTGTTCTCGATGGTGTTGTCGTGGCCGCCACCGATGAACGCCGCTTGCGTGACTTTGTAGAAGAGGTTGCTGGCAATGGTGGTGCCGGAATACATGTCGTCAAGGTATACGCCGACGCAGCCACGGCCCTGGAAGCCGTTGATGTGATGGAGGTAGTTGCAGCGGAGAACCGTGCCGCGCATCGTCCAGTTGCGGCCAGTGTAGATGGCCCCGGCATCGTTGGACTCGTAACAGACGCTGTGAATCTCGTTGAACTCGATGAGATGGTCGTTGCCGCTGAAGCTCATGGCCGTGTGCGGGGCATTTTCAATCAGGTTGTGGGCGGCGCGGTTGCCGACGCCGTGGATGGCAATCGCCGGCTGATATGTCCGGTGCCAACGGCTCCAATGGTGAATATGATTGTTTTCGGCGTAAAGTCCCGCCGGAGCAAGCGTCGTGCGGTCGCCGCCGTTGATGATGATGCCACCGTCGCCCGTCGCATAGATGTCGCAACCAGTCACACCGCTGGCGCTGCCGCCCGAAATGTTCACTGCCCAGCTTCCGTGGTTGCGCAGTGTGCAGCCGATGATCTGGTTTCGCGTGCCACCCTCGATGGTCACCGCCGTGCCGCGCGACGCTTCCAAAATGAATCCGCGGATCGTGACGTGGGAGACATCCTTCATCGTCACCAACGTGGGCAAGATGGACACCACCACGTTGCCTTTGTCCAGCGGCGCGGGTGGCCAGAAGTAGAGCGTCCCCGTTTCGCGATCCAGATACCATTCGCCAGGCTGGTCCAACTCCGTCAGAAGGTTGAATCCGTAAAACCATTGGCCCTTGCGGTAGCCATAACCGTGATCCGGCGGGGACAGTTCAATGCTGTGTTTCTCCGGGTCAATGGATGCGATATGTTGTCGCTGTTCGGCCCAGTCCCAAAACCAGTAGCCCAGCACCCAGGCGTCCTTTTCCCCCACCCACCGTCGAGGGCGGTCGCCTTCGTAAACAAACTTTCCTTCCTTGTACCCTTTGAAGCCCCACGCCTCCACCGGCGTGCCGCCCAAGACGTCTGCGATTTTGATAAACCCGTCGTTGGGATAACGCGCGAGCGTCATGGGCCTATCTTGAAAGAACACTTCCAGTCCGGGGCCGCCACCCGCGCCCCAGCCTTCGCCCGGCTGGCCAAAATCCGTGACGCCTTGCGCGCGCAGATCGGCTTGCAGCACCTGGCCGCGCGCGGCAGGCTCCAGCCGCTGAAGCACGCCCGGGTCCGTCACGGGCTTGAATCCGGTGATCACCTTGCCACCAACGAACCGGACTTCTTTTCCCTTGCGCGCGCGATATTGCACCGGCGCCGTTTCGGTGCCGGAATCCTCCGCGTTCAATTCGAACGCTTTGGTTCGTTCATAGACGCCGCTGCCCAGCCAGACCGTCACACCGCCCGCCGGCAACGGCCCGGCTTGCTTCAGCTTCCGGATTTCATTGCGGGCGCGTTCGAGGGACTGGAAGGGCTTTGCCTTTGTTCCCGGATTGTCGTCACAACCGTTCGTGGCGACATACAGCGACCTCGGGTTGTTGCCGCCATTGGCGACGCCGACCAAGTTCGTGACGAAGAGCAGGGTTGCGAAATAACGAAGCAGTTTCTTCAGGGAACCTCCGGAAACTGCTTTTCGAAGTTGGGATGACGGAGGCAGTTCGGTTTTTGGCGCGGCTGGTTTCATGGCGGCTTGTTCCGTTGGTGATTGGTTTTCGGTCGTCTCTGTTTTTTTGATCTTCACTTTTCAGGCAGCGATCCGTGGCGGCAGCTTCAACCGCACGATCTTTTTGTAACGGGCCAAGTTGTCAATCAGATTGATCAAACTCGTTGGTCGCCGCGTTGCGCCACTCCTCCCTCTACTCAATCTCCAACCCTTGCAGGATGGCCTCATGCTCTCCGGTTGCCCGCAACTCCACCTCAATCTGGCCGGCTCCATTCGGCGATACCAACTCGGCCCGTAGCTCCGCCGCCATGCCCGCCTGTCCGGCGGCGGCGGCCGGGTCCCAGCCGGCCCACCAGACCCGGCCATTGATCGCGATGTCCATCGGCCGCTGGCCCGGCGCAGCCAGCCACAATTCGGCAAACTTGAGGCGCGCGGTGTGCAGGCCCGGCGCCACGGCCACCCGGTAACGCAGTACCCGGCCGGTTCGCGCGGTTCGGTAGAGGGCTTGGTCATACAAGGTCGGGGAGGCTTGAGCTACAGCTACATCATCTCCCGCCTCCAATACTCGCCCGTCTTGGCCCGCTTGATCCGCGCTCCAGATAAACCCGTTCCAATCCACAAATTCCTCGCTGGCGCCGACGTTGATTCGCACGGCCCGCTCCGCCCCCCCTTCGGGCAACACCTCAATGGCTTGGACCAGGGCTTCCCCGCGCGAGTCAGCCACCGGCTCCCAGCCCGCCGTAAAGTGCAACTCCAGACGCCCCTTCTGGTTCGGCACCAAGTAGCGCAGAACCTGCTCATGGGCCTGACGCGGGCCACGGCTTATCCAGCCGACGTCATAATTGTGCAGCACCGGCGCGTTGTTGATTGTCAGATTGAACGGACGCTGGAAGAACCACTCGTGCTCCGGTTCGGCCAACTTGAGCCGCACCGCATACAGTCCCGGCTTGACCGGGATCGAATAGCTAAAGTCCGTACCGCGTCGGCCGGCCTGATATAGGGCTTGGTCGGCCAAGGTGGGTGTGGCATTGGCAATCGAGGCTTGGGAAGAATAAGATTTGCCACCGTGGAAGTAACGATCGGCCGCCCAACGCTGGCCGCTTTGGTCAACATAGTCATGCTTGGACCCACACCAGATGCGCACGACTGAGCCGCCGACAGCCCCTTGGGATTCCGCTTGGTAAACCAATCGCGGCATCCAGGCCAGAATGGCGTGCTCCGGCTGGTCGTTGCGGTCCAGGACAAAGCGCAGCAGGTCGCCCTGGTCCACCTCGAGCGTGAGATCGTGGGTTGCTCCCACCAAATCTTGCAGTGGCGCCGAAGCCCAGCCTTGGGCGGGCCAGACCTGATGGGTGCCGAGCAGGATGCGCACACGCAGTCCCTGACCCAGCGTTTGGCGGTAGGCATCCTTGAAGGCCCGGCCCACCACGTGCAGACGGCCGGTGTTCGAGGCTCTCCAAGTGCGGACACAGAGCGTGGTAGAGGAGGCTTGTTGCCAGCCGCGACCGACGCGCGCCGCACCCGCGCCTTCCCAGTAGCCTTCGACTCCACCCGGCTGATTGGGAGTGCCGCCCAAATCACCAGCGGGAGATTTGGCCGGTGGCACCCAAGCCATGGGCGAAAAGGTCTTGCCATCGGTGGTGGTTTCTGTGGACCAGCCCTCGCGACCATTCTCCGCGAAGTGCCCGCCCAGCGTGGAAAAAGTCAGCGGCTCATCTCGGAGCGGTTGGGCGACAGTCCAACCACTAACGTTGTCATCCCCATCGATCGTCTGCACCGAATATTTTGCCTGGGGATTCCAGCCGGGGGAATGATCGAAATAATAATGACCGGTGCTGACTCGGCCGAGCACCTTGTCATCACGTTTGACCATATAGCCGCTGATCCAATTGTCATCGGTGCCGGGTGACCAAAAAACGGAGACGCCGCTGTAACCCAAATTAACCTCGCGCCGCGATAACACCCTTCCTGGAGCGGTGGGCGGGATTTTATCATTCCCCCCTTGTGGGCGACCGGGCAGACCTAGGAAGATCAGTTCGCCGGGCTTTTGGTCTTGGATCACGATGCCAGTTTGCATCAGATCTTTTCCAGTCCGGCGGATCGTTTGCTTGGTCGAATCAAAGCCAACGACGTATTCGTGCTCGGGCCGCAATTCCACCGGACGGATCGTCACTTCACCTTTGGCTAGATGCTTGAGAATAATGCAAGCTTTCTTGCGATCATAACTCGTCCGCTGTAGGTAATAGAACTCGGCGTCGCCGGAAACGCCGGGGTGGAAGAGGTAACTCCAGCGTCCCGCCACCCCTTCGCGCAGCAGGTAATGGTAAAGCTCGACGTCCCGGCGCATCGGCTCCCGGTCTTCGTCCGCCAGTTGCACATACCAGGAAGGAACCATGGAGAGCTGGTGGCGGGAGGTTTTGAGGTCGTAGCGCAGGCCGTTGTGCAGCGATTCCAGGACATCAACCCACTTGTCCGGCGTTTCGAGATACGACAAGTAATAGTTGGCTTCGGGTCCGCGCCCGAGGTCGGAAAGGTAATTCACATCCCCCAAGCGCTGGATCTCGAACTGGTGGGCAAAACGACTGCCGCCGTCGCACGTGTGATACGAACTATGCGGGTTGCGGGTCAGGAAACTTTTAATCCGGTTGCGATAGGCCTGATCGGCGGGCAGATCGAAGCGCCCCACGCCATCGGTGCGGAATTGAAAGTCCCCCCACGATCCCACCTTGGTATCCATCAATCCGTCGGAAGGCCGGCCCGCGAACCAGAGGATCCACTTCAAGTCCATTTTCTTGTAATAACGCAGGGTTTGGGCAAAGTCCGGCCCTTCATAGGTGGGTGAGAAAACACTGCCGTAATTATCCGGGATCGGCCAGCCGGGATACTTCGACCAGCCGGCGTCATCCCAGAGCATGTCGAAACCAATCTTACGCGTGAAATCAGCATCCATGTCCAGGTTGGCCAGGCGGGCGGTGAACTGCTCCTGCAAGTTGCGCGAACAGGCAAACCACGGCACAATCCACATCGGACGCGCGTAGAATTCGGGGTTGGTGTAATCCCACAGGTATTCGTATTGCCACCGGTAAACCCGCGCACTCATATCGTCCAAATTTTTCTGGAAGGTGCCGAGCGTAACCACCGGCATCTCCAACCGCTCACCGGGCGCCAACGTGCGGTTGGCTAAAGAAGGCAGACCAACCCCAAGAATTGCCGGCCCTTGGGGATCGTGATCCAAGCTCATCGTCCAGGTGCCGAGGTAATCAAGCGCCACGAACCAGCCGTCGCCGGGATCCTTTTTGCGCTGTAGCGCCAGCCAGCTCACATAGTTGTCGGTCTTTTCACCCAGGATGGCGTGATGATATTTCTCTTGGACGGGGGCACTGCGCAGCACTCCGGCGTTGGTCCGACTGGTGCCGCCACACATCCAGAAATTGGTGAAAGTAGTGGCTTCATAGCCACGCATGCTGAGGGTGAGCGAGGATGGGGCTTTGAGCGTGATCGGACCGGTCCCCGTGTTTTCAAACGTCACCCATTGGCGGAGAATCGGAGTGCCCGGATAAGCCACCACACGGAGATGGACGCGCAGGGTTTCGCGCTTGAGAGTGAATTCGAGCTGAACGGCCGGCCGACCGCCGGCATTCACTCGACTGGCCTCGCCTCGCTCGACGGCCCACTGGTTGAAGTCCTGCGGCAACCGGCTAATGGCTTCCACCCGTTCTTTGATCCGAACCATGCCGAGCCTGGCGCCGCTCCCTGAGAGTAGTTTCGGCGTGCCGCTGATCGTCACCGTGCCGTTGGCCGGAGCCTTCCAGGCACGAATCACGGTGTAGGCGTTTTTGAGGCCATAATGGGTGGCATTGATCGTGGGCGCTTCCAGGGGCGCGCGATAGCCCACGGGCATCCTGATTTTTTCTGGCACACCTGCGGCGGGGTTGGCCTCCACCGTTTCATCCATTAAATCCAGGCATCCGTTTCCAGTTGACTGAAGGTAATAGAACCAAATCGGCCCTTGGTTAAGCGCCGGATCATCGGACGAGAGATAGGTTTTGCCGTCCTGATAGGCCACCGTGTTAAGCCATTCGATACTGGCATCGCTGGCATCGCCAGGGCTTAAAGCACTGAAGCCGATCAGATCACCCGCTTCGACTTTCAGACTGATCTTATCCTCCGCCGGAGCGACCGTGGCTTGGGCCGGGAGCGTCTTACTCCAGATCGGCTCAACCGAAAACCTTCCGCTAAACGGCTCACTATCGAGCGCCAAGGGCGCCCCTGCCGTTTCGTCGTTCACGTACTCGCGCGCCGGGTTGGTCAGTTTGTTTTTGTAACTGTTCAGCCGGAACTGCCCGCCTTTGGAGTCGAAGCCTTGCTCGATGGCCGACGTGCCAATCGCCCAGCTTTGGCCATCGGCGCTTTGGCGCGCGTAAGCATCGCCCACGATGACCTCTGCGGCTGATGAATTGGCGCAGATCCCCAAGCCCAACAACACGCCGAGGCAACCCCAGTTCAGCCTGGCGGAGACTTTCGTTTCGATTTTCATGACGTTTGATCGTTCGTGGCTGATGGGTTGTCGGTCATTTCTGGTTTTGATCTTCGCTGTTCAGGCGGCGATCCGTGGCCGCAGTTTCAATCGCACAATCTTTCGGAGCGGACCAGGTTTTAGTTCAGGTTGCTCAGGTCGATGGCTGCCGCGTTGCGCCGTTCCCTGCTTCTCGCGCCAGTGTTCATCCCGTTGAAGCGGGGTGTTAAGGGATCACCGTGCCGTAGTTCCACCGGTGTTGGCATCGAACACATTGGTTCCCGCGTTGGCTGTGGTCATCGTGATGGCGGAAACTTGGACCCCGAGTGTCCGCGCATCGTCGGAGCCGGCGGTCAATTCCTTTGGCACCCAACCCTGCGACCGGAGTTCGAGCCGAAGCCGGTCGCCGGCGGACGGCGGAATCTCCGCCACGATGGCCGCGCCGGCTTTGAGTGGCGCAAGTTGCCGACCGTTCAGATACAAACCGGCGTCCGCTGAAACCGCTGCTTCCGGTACCTGCGCCTCGATCTTGATCGCGTAGCGTTCGCCGGGAATTACGGGCAGCGTCAACTGCGAAACCGTCATGGACCAGCGGAACGATTTCGCCCCGCCCTCCCGACCGTGCCAGCCGCGCAGATAACGTCCGTCGCCCACGCCGCCGACCTGCACCCGATAGTTCGCGAGCGCCGCCGGCGTCCACTGGAGAGAGTCCGCTTCGTTGAGCGCGATCTGCGCCCGGGTGCCGGCATGATTCTCCACCTGAAAGCCGCCGGTCGCCTGGTTTGCCGTGAGGATGGCCGAGGTCACGTTCGAGCCGATCTGCACATGGAGGTTTTCCTCGGCGAACGTGCAGCCCTGCACGATTGCCTTGCCGGCGTCGAGTTGGATCGCCGGCGAGCCGACGCCGCGGTTGTCCCAGTTCACGAAATTGCACGCGCTGGCCGTGAATTGCCCAACCGCGCTACGCATCCACACGCAGCGATCAATCGGTCCCCAGAACGAACAGTTGACGAGGCTGACCTTGCCCTCGGCACCCGGCTCAATGTCGAGGCAAACGGCGTTGGTGCTGCTCCAGCGCCCCACGAATTCGCCGTTGGAAATCAGCAAACCGGGCGGCTGGGCTTGTTCCACCACGACCGCGCGCTGACAGGAATCGGCGC
>Ga0315268_10002670_pt1 | contig 19964 bp, 7 predicted proteins | sample C1_top_MG_FD_204535 | JGI IMG/M metagenome (GOLD analysis project Ga0315268, IMG submission 204535) | Sediment microbial communities from Yellowstone Lake, YNP, Wyoming, USA - C1_top | ecosystem: Environmental > Aquatic > Freshwater > Lake > Sediment | place: USA: Wyoming | collected 2017-08-01
AGGGCTACAAGTACGAGGACATGAACGGCAACGGCATCAAGGACCCGGAGGACACGGGTGTGGAGGGCTGGTATGTCTATCTCAAGTTGGGTGACGAGCTGATTCGCACAAACAAGACGGACGCTAGCGGCCACTACAAGTTCTGCGGTCTAGGACCTGGGATTTACACAGTCACGGAGGAGAACAGAATCGGCGAGTGGAAACACACGAACGCCTCATCGTATACCTTCCGGCTGATCTCGGGCGAGAAGCATGTGGTGCCTGCATTCCTGAACTTCGAGCTTGGGAGCATATGCGGCTGGAAGTGGAACGACCTGAATGGCGACGGGATCTGGCAGAAGGGCACGGAGCCGGCGATTGTCAAGTTCCCTGTACACATGATCAAGGACTCGCTGCCGGACCTGACTGCGTATACCGACGAGAATGGCAAGTTCTGCTTCACTGGACTTGACGCCGAGACGTACTACCTCTATGAGGACCAGGAGGAGGCATTGGCCATGGGCTATGTCCCAACGAACACGACTTGGGCCATAATCATCATGACCTCCGGCCTGCACAAGGTCCTTGACCCGTGGGGGAACTTCATGCAAGTGCATGTCCCCGTGTTCAAGTACGAGGACATGAACAGCAACGGTCACTATGACAACAACGATGTCCCGCTCAAGAACTGGACGATCTACCTCCAGAAGTGGAACGGAACTGATTGGGTCAAAGTGGACGAGAACGTGACCCTCGAGGATGGCACGGGCGAGTTCATCATCAACACAGGTGGCGACTACAGGCTCGTGGAGAAGAGCGTTGCTGGCTGGACCCAGTTCGAGCCGGAGGATGGTTACTACGATCTCCTCGACGTGCAGTCAGGAGACCTGTTCGGCGAGTTCCGGTTCGGGAACTACCGTTCGATAGCCATTGATGGCATGAAGTTCTGGGACTGGAACGTAGACGGGCTCAAGAACGATACCGAGGGCGGGCTTGCTAACTGGATCATATGGATCAACCGCACCACCGCTCACCCCGACTGGGTGAATGTATCGAAGCAGACCAATAGCTTGGGCGAGTGGTCCGCGCTTGGCTTGCCCCCAGGAACATATATCGTTTCCGAGAGGCTCGAGCTAGCGCCGCTGCCAGGATGGATTCCGACAACCGTGACTCAGCACACTTTCACGGTTGAGAGCGGCGACTCGCTAAGTGGGCTCGACTTCGGCAATGTCGTCTACGGCGTCATAGAGGGCTACAAGTTCTATGACAAGAACATGGACGGATACAACGACACTGGTGATGAGCCCGGACTGCCAGGCTGGAATGTCACCTTGAAGGGCACGGATGATCACGGCCAGGTTGTAGATCGTTGGACAATGACTGGTGCTCTAGGAAAGTACCGGTTCGACAACGTGCAGCCCGGTCAATATGTCATCGATGAGGTCATGCCGGACGCCAGCTGGGTGTCCACGACCGGGCCGCAGCCCGTTGACGTAAGCGGTGGGATGTCCTACTTCTATGTCAGGGTGGATATCGGCAACGTCCAGTACGCCAAGATCTACGGGTACAAGTTCCTCGACACATACAGCAAGAGCTATCCGTACTGGCCCAATGGCATCAAGGACCCGGACGAGGTCGGCATACCATACTGGAACATAACCCTTCAGGGCTACACGGATCTGGGCGATTGGGTGAACCGCTGGACTCTGACCGCGGATGGCCCGGATGAGGAGGACTATGGGAACTACGAGTTCGACAATGTCCTGCCGGGCATGTACTGGGTCAACGAGACGCTCCTGAAGGGCTATGCGGCCACGAGGCCGATAGCGAACCTTATCATGGTTTATCCGTTCCCGCAAGGCCCCGTCGAGATACCGATCTTCTTTGCCAACCTCTTGCCGAACAAGGACCCGCAGGTTCCGTTCGCATTGCACAGTGGCTGGAACCTCTGGTCGACCCCAATGATGGTGAAGAACGGGCTGACGGCGAACAAGCTGGCGACTGCGATCGGCTCAGGCTGCCTGATCATCTCGAAGCTGGACAAGGCAACCGGGCAGTACGTCTCCTGGGTATCCGGATGGAGCGACCCGCTGACAGAGGACTTCGCGATCCTCATGGGAGAGGGCGTGTTCATCTACGCCAAGGGACAGACCTCGTTCGTCTTGGATGGCGAGTTCACGAGCACGAGCAGCGCCAGCCTGGTCAAAGGCTGGAACCTGATCGGCTGGAATTCCCTTGTCCCGACAACGGCGAGCGCGCTGTTGTCCAAGGTCTCTGGACCTGGTGCCCTGATAATAGTCGGCCTTGATTCGTCTGGTCAGTACCACTCGTTCGTCAAGGGCTGGAGCCTGCCGGAGGACGACTTCCTGGTCTCTGAGGGCAGGGGATACTTCATCTGGGCCTACGGAGCGGCAACAGTCCCTCTCGGATAGGCGAAACATCTTCAATCTAGGCGGCGTTTTTCTTGCCGCCATGAAAACCTTTAAACTACTTGCCCGACATAGGGCCCGACCACAAAGGAGAGGTAGGTTCCAGTGGACTCTTTCGCTTTCAATCTCAGGGTCAAGAGATGCGTTTCAATAGTTGCATCCTTGGCTTTCATTCTGACTGCTATTGCGTTCGTTCCGGAGCATGCTGCTGCGGGCCCAGGGGATCCCAAACTAGTCGTTGGGACCGTGAGGGATCAGGCGGGAACTCCCGTGCAAGGAGCCCTCGTGATTGTCAAGATGTTCGAGGGGACGACTGAGAAGTCCACTCACTCTGGTACTACCAACAGCCTTGGACAGTACACCACCACTTTCGCAGGTGGGGAGTGGCTCGTGGGCTGGACTATAAATGTCTCAGCAACCTACAGCTCTCAAACCGAGACGAACAGTGCAACCTGCGACGATGCGCCCCTCCAGACCGTCGATGTGACTTTCACGTTCGAGATACCTGAGTTCGGCACTACGATCGGCATTGTTGTTGCTGGTCTTGCGTTGGGCGTTGTGGCAACTACAGTCCTCTTCAGAAAGCGTCAGCAATAGCGCCAATCTGAGGAATTGCCTCATTGGCGCAACCTCTTTCACAAAACTCGTATTCTCGATACTTGGCGCATTGGTTTGAAATATCTGTAGTTCCATAGTCTACATAGTCAAAGTGATGCACTCTAGGTGATGTGATGTCGATTCCCCCCAGTCGATCACGCCCAGGTATGAAGTCAGCCATTGCAGCTGTATCTCTCTGCACAGTCGCTCTTCTGGTGGCCTCGATGGTGGTCCTTCCGTGCGCGAGCGCAGCTCCCGGAACCTTTCCGAAGTGGGTAAGGGGGACTATCTGGGATGCCGCACACAGGCCAGTTAGTGGTGCCCAGGTGACTGTCCAGAGCATCAACGGCACGACCGTACTCGATACGCAGACGGACACCACCAGTGCTGAAGGCTACTATTTGGTGCAATTCCAGGCTGGCAAATGGGACACGAGGACTGGGAACCATTTCAACATCACAGCCACATGCCCGTCTGGCCAGGGATACAATACCACGACCGTAGATGCTGAGAATACTCAATGGCTCAATGTCACGTATGTATTCGAGATCGCTGAGTTCGGGAACACGGTTGGGCTGCTCGCGACTGCTGGCATATTGGGTGGCGTGGCCGCAGTGGCGGTCGTTTGTGTGCGAAGACGCTAGACTGTTCGGCATGTTGGATTTCCAAGATCCTGCACTGCACCCGTCAGGCCTTTGGTAAGCTCGCCAGGTATCTATCCCATGACCCATTACTGTCGATGATAACGGTACAACAGCCTTGATATACGGTTCCAGTCAAATTGAAGAGCGGAGATGGTGACTACTGTACAGAAACCTCCAACCACAGATGGCGTACCGAGACGCCCCCACCCCCGAATCAGGAGCGTCGGTCCTATTCCCGCTCTCCAAGGCTATCTCACTGATATTCGTTCTAGTGCTCCTGCTTTCTTCTCTTAGTATTCCTCTAGCCGCCGGGACTCGGGGGAACGAACTCATTTCGACGGAGGCGTTCCAGACGACCCTTGACTCGGATCAACTGAGTCTGCAGACCCCTGATTGGTCCTCCCATCACTGGGACTGGCGGGCATTGCAGGACGATTCGGGCTATGTGAGCGTGATTGTCTGGTCAGAGTCCATTAGTACTTTCCAGACGAAGGTCTCGCATGCTGAATCCCGTCTCGGATATGACATCTCAAACGACGTTGAGAGGGTTGCTGGCACTTCATCACTGTTTGCGATCAAAGAGCGGTTCACCTCCACCATCCAGGGGTTCTCCGCGAAGATCAAATTGGATCTCTTCCAGGAGCTTCTCGCTTCAGATCCCTCCATACAGGCGTATCCGGACCTGCCCGTGAACGCCACGGCGCTTGATAACATCCAGCAGATCGGCGCAGATCAGGTCTGGTCCCGTGTCGATTCAGGCGGTCATTCGGTCACCGGATATGGTGTCTCGATCGCTGTCATCGATACCGGGATTGACTACATGCACCCCGATTTGGGCGGCGGGTTTGGACCAGGATTCAAGGTTGTCGGGGGATACGATTTCTATAATGGTGATGCGGACCCGATGGACGATAATGGCCATGGCACACACGTCGCGGGCACTATCGCAGCCAATGGAGTGATCAAGGGCGTCGCCCCCAACGCCACGCTGTATGCCTACAAGATCCTTGGTGCGGACGGCAGTGGCAGCATGAGCGGGATTGTATCGGCCATTGACGCCGCACTCGATCCCAATGGGGACGGGTCTACCGCAGATCATGTTGACGTTATCAGCATGAGCCTCGGTGGACAGGGAAGCTCAGATGATCCTGCATGCATGGCAGTTCAGAAGGCCGTTGACGCGGGAGTCGTTGTCGTGGTCGCTGCCGGTAATGAAGGACCGGCGATGAGAACCGTAGCGTCTCCTGGTTTGTCATCCTATGCGATCACAGTCGGAGCAGTGGACGCTTCCGGGAATCTCGCAAGCTTCAGCTCCCGTGGCCCGACGGAAGATATGCTGATGAAGCCCGAGGTGTCTGCGCCCGGCGTCGCGATATACTCTACGGTCCCGACTTCTGGTGCCAGCCACACCTCGCCAACAGGATACATGAACATGAGCGGCACCTCTATGGCGACCCCGCATGTGAGCGGTTCTGCTGCTCTTCTCATTCAGCTGCATCCGTCATGGACGCCTGCCCAGGTCAAGTCGGCACTCGTGACATACGCGAATCAGATTGACGAATCGCTCTGGTCTGCGGGCTCCGGAGAGATCTGGGTGCCCTCGTCAGCTGACGCAGACTTGTTTTCCTCGATCCCCCTTTTGGCCTACGGCATGGGTGACGCGGGCTCGAAGTCATCTACTATTACGAACCTGGGCTCTGGAGTCACTCTCTCAACATCATCTTCTGACCGATTTGGCCTGACAGCAGACGGACAGAGGTCCGTAGCCCAGTGGACCAATGTGTCTTCCGCCTCTCCTTCCTCGATAACGCTCGGCTCTGGCGGTCAAGGCTCTATCACGGTCAGCGTGGATGCCAGCTCCGATGTTCTGGCCGAAGGCTACTACGATGGCTGGATGCAGCTCACAAGCGGCTCGAGATCCTTACGAGTTCCCTTTGGATTCATGGTTCTGAGCCAGGTAACCGTCCATGTCCTCGATGTCTCGGGCGCGGAAGTCTTTGACCCCTACGGCGGCGTCTGGGTTTACGATATCCCAGATGCGAATGTGGCATTTGGGATCAGAGGAGATAGTTTGCCGTCGCCTCCAGCTACATTCATGCTCCCATCGGGAACATACTCCGTCCATGCACTTGGACACCATTTGATCTACAGCTATTCCGACCCTTACATCCTGTCCGACAAGTTCACGATCGGCAAGTTCAGCACTTCCGACATCTACATTCACATGGCCGACGCGCATAAGATGGAGCTGAACCTTACGACCAGCGGCGGAGAGCCGATCTACATCAAGGACTACAGGACCTATGTCAGGCATGTTGGAGCGAGGAACGTGTCCTTCGACGTGACCTCCACAGACTACTCGGTCACGGGGTCCGAGATATTCGCGCTTCCGAGATCGCTCAGCATCTATGTGAGTGACACGCTCGAGACTGTTGGCATATCCATTGCAGGCCTCTCCTACTCGCCAGCCATGTGGTCCTTCATGGAACTCAACTGGCAGCACTGGTACGAGTATACGAGCGGGACGTCCACGAGATTCATGATGGAGGCGAGTGCCGACCTCGAGTACCTTCTCTCGTGGGAGTACAATGGCGTGACAACCTCAACTCCCTCTGTTCTATCCTGGGATGAGAGCTCGTCTAGGAAGTATGTCACCAAGTTCGACATTCCAGGGACTTTGACCGATCCGTGGTGCAACTGGGGCGACCACAGGTCCTCCGGGGGCGATGCCGTATTCTGGGTCCGCAGGGACACCGATACCTCCCTCAACCCGTTCTATTCGGGAATGACAAGGACGATCTTTGTCAAGGGAGTGTTCACGGACATCTACTACCCCGGCGATGTGCTGAATGGGTTCGCAGAGACGGAGATGTACGCTTCCGACTATGACTATCTCGTCCGAGCGGCGACTATTTCCGAGATATACCTCCCGAACCGCAACTTCCTGTCGCCCCTGCCTGCGACCACGGTGAACAGCCGCGTTGGCGCGGGCCCGTTCTTCTCGGCCTTGAGGACCGAGAACACGAATGATTCGATGTTCCTCTTCCAGCCGCTGCTCCGGGACCAGTCCGGCGCGAAGATAGGCATGATGTCAACTCCTACCATGTACCTCTACAAAGACGGCCTGATGACCGGCATAACGCTTCTTTCGGATTTCGTAGCCAGGCCGGATGCGGTGCGCGTCATCGGCCTATCTGGTCCTGGAGATTACACCGTTTCAATAGACACGTCTCTATCGAGCCAGGTTTCGAGCGAGGTGCTTACTGAGCTCGGGTTCTCGGTCCCAGCGATCGACCGCGATCCGCCTCGGATACTCGGGCTCGATATGTCCCAAAGGTTTGTGCCCGGACAACAGATCCCCGTGCATTTTACGGCGTACGATTCCGACTCGACATTCACTGCAGAGGTAAGATGGAGGAAGGCAGGGGATACCTCCTGGATACCGCTGACTCTCGTGACAGTCTCTCCAGGGAACTTCACATCCGCGATCCAGACTAGCGTGGGTGATGATGCGATCGACCTCTTTGTGAGGGTCACAGATAGCACTGGTAATTTCATCCAAACCACCATCCACGATGCGTCTCTGAAGCAGGTTCCAATCAGGTTCGACCTCGACCCCTCAACGGATATCCTCGAGTACAAAGACAGGGGGTTGCTGATTAGCATGTCGGGCTACCTCACGGATTCTTCGGGGCAGCCATTGAACGCCCTCGGCGGCGTCCCGATAGAGCTGATGGCCAACGGAAAGAAGGTGGCAATGCTCCTGGATGAGCACATGCTCTCCGGATCGCACTCGCACGATGGCATCATCTCGTTCGACTGGTACGTCAATCCAACGCTGTTGTTCACAGGTCCTGACCAGACGGTCAGTGTCACTGCCACGATCGACCTGGGCATCTACGAGCCCATGACAGTCACTTTCTCATTGTACTCGATTCCATGTTTGGATGTTGCCCCGGTGATATCTCTTGTCTCGCCGACAAACAACTCCCTGATCGCTCCTGGCCAGACCCTCGATCTCTTGATAACGGACGATGGCACCTTCTCAGCTGAGTACTCTGTTGACGGTGGGGCCTCCAATCCCTTCGGATCGCCGTGGGACATCACCACTGCTTCATGGACAGATGGGGGCCATGCACTTCGTGTATCGGCGACGGACGACGATGATCTCACGGCCACAGCCTCTTTCACATTCACGGCTGACGCTGTCGCTCCCCAGCTCGCGATCCTCAGCCCGACCGACGGCTCGCAAGTGCCCATCGGATCAACGCTCGTTATCAGCGCATCTGACGCGCACCTGGCCCAAGTCGTGTACTCCCTTGATGGCGGCTCGGATCATGCCATCGCGCCTCCGTATCAGGTCGACATGTCCTCATGGCTATTGGGGACGCATACTGTGAGCGCGACTGCCACTGATGCCGTGGGCCATCAGACCAACGCCACGACGACATTTGAGATAGTGGACAGCACGATCGTCGTGTCCCTTCTGAGCCCGGCTAATGGCTCAGTGATTCATTCAGGCGTGGCAATCGTGCTATCGATATCCAGTGCTGGAAGTATATCCTGTGAATGGTCCGAGCAGGGCGTGTCGAGAACTGTGTCCCCGCCGTATGAGATTTCCACGACTGGATGGCTGGAGGGCACCCATAACATCATCGTAAATGCATTCGACAATCTCGGCGGATCCTTCGAGCTCCCCGTAACGATGGTCATAGACGACACCCCACCCGTTGTGAGCCTTGTCTCTCCTGAATATGGGTCTTTCGTCACACAGAATGATGATATAACTTTCACCGTCGATGATTTGCATTTCGAGTCTGTGAACTGGACCATTTGGGGTATCTTCCAACAGAGCACATCGAGGGGCAATATCGTCTCCCTGTCAGGGTTCACGAATGAGGGATACTTCACACTCGATGTCACGGCTATTGATATGGCTGGCAACAGCAAGAACGAGCTGTTCTCCTTTGCGATGGACATATCACCGCCGCGCCTGTCCATTATCGGAGTCCCATCTGGAGGGGCGATTGCTCCTGGAACCCTTCTAAGCATATCCGCGCTCGATGAATTCCTCTCGACAGTAGCGTGGGGCATCGACAGCTCCGCCACGAATGCCATCACCGATCCGTATCAGATAGACACCTCGGGATTCTCCTCTGGCTGGCACATCCTCAACGCGGCGGCAAACGACTATTCGGGCAAGAGCAACTCCACGAACCTATCTTTCTATGTAGATACCTCACCTCCTGCAATCGTGACCGATTACCCAGACCACTTCCACGAGAACTCCACGCTGGTTGTCGTTGCACGCATTACTGATGACTATGCCGTCTCAAACGCATCGGTCGTCTACGAGCTCCAGGGCGGAGGGACTTCCTCCATGCCCATGAACTGGACTGGATCGTCATACCAGGCGACGATACCGTACGCGCAACTCTGGGATGGGATGGTTGTGCACATCTATGCCCGCGATACCGTTGGCAACGATGCGGACTCTCCATCCCTTGCCATAAGCGCAGCTCCGGGACCCCCCGACGAAGGGAACGGCCACAATGGCGGAGCTGTCTCATTCTTCACGAGTTGGATAGGGCTTGTTTCGATAGCCGCGGCTGTCGCCGCCATCGCAATTCTAATCATACTATTCTATTCAAGGCGCTCAGAGCAGGATGAGGAGTACGAATCTGAAGGGCCGGCTGAACCCACTCCAGGTCCCCAGCTCCACAAGCCGTCCACACTCGCCCACGCCTATGCGTCGATCAGGCCGGCTATTCATCCGGCAGCCGGGGCTCGCCCGACCGCCCCTGCTGTGAAACCTGTCTCGCTCAGATCCGAACCAGCTCAGCCTGTGGTGACAAGTAGCACACCCGCGCCCAGGGCTGCTCAGGAGTCTCCTCCCACCGAGGAGGAGGATTTCATAGCGAAGGAGCTCGCTGAGCTCCAGCAGCAGGTTTCGTTGCTCCGGCAGGATGTCGTCAAGGCGATGATGAGGGCCGAGACCATGGACCAGCAGGATTCGAGGCGGCTTTCCAGACTGAACCTCAAGAAACTCATCGACTCAGAGGAGGAGAAGTAGGCACTCATCGGGCATAGAGCACTCCCTCACTTGACCGGCGAGGGAAGAGGCTGCGTCGGTGCTGGCACGTTTATCTCGGGCTCCTTCTTGTCGAGCCATCTGACGATCACCACCCAGAAGACTGTTATGAAAGCGACGAATATGAGCACGCCCAAGTAGGAGTGCACAGTTGCGAGCGCAGGATGGCCCCACGCTATCCCTGTCATGACGGTGATGACCATCCTGATGATGTTCGCTGCCCAAGTGAGCAAGAACCCCACGCCGAGCGCCGCTCCTATGTACCTGTCGACCTTCCTGTACCTGGCCAACACGAACGCGAGGAACGCCGAAAAGAACAGCCCTGCGGAGTAGAGGCCGCTGCAACCGGTTCCGATGCCAACCCTCAGCATCACGCCATTATGCTCGTATTCTATGATGTTCGACAAGCCAGGACCGTTGAGGTCGAGGACCGAATGCGCGCGGAATCCCAGTGTCTGGAGGATGCCGACCACAGGTTTTGTCACGATGTAGTACTCGGCGTAGCCCGTGATTTCGCCGGATGACTCCCCAGACAGTATCTCGTATGCTCTCCAGATGATCACGAATACTATCGTCAGAAACATCAGATAGAGAACCACGAAATCCTTCACCGGCTGTAGCTTCGAAGGGCCTGAGAGGTAGAGCACTAAAGAGAGCGAGAAGAGTGTGACGATGAAATCCTGCATCTGCAAGTCGGTCGAGCCTGCGACTCCGATCTTCCATGCAGACCATAAGAGCAATATAAGGAATCCCAGGAACGGGATAATGATGGCGACCTTGTCCCTGGGAACGAATCTGGACATGATCACGGTCAGGAGCCCGTCCCTCGGGGGCCCTTGTCTAGTCTCGAAAGCCTTCAACGAGAAGAACGCGACGAGTATCCCCAGCGCCACAAGAATCAATTCTATCAGCAGTGCTGAGTGGCCGCCAATGTAGTGACTGTAGAGCGCAGCTGCGACCAGAAGTGAGCCCAACAGTAGGAGCCATTCCCTACGGAATAACACGCCGCCACCCAGTCCATAGCATCTATATAACCATAGCCATTTTCAGGGAGCCAGTCCTGAGTGCCGTTTAGGACCGCCGAGTTCACTGGCGTGTCTCGCTAACCCTCCGCTCCGTATCGCTCTCCTCTATCAGTCACAACTCAGCATCGAGGTTGAGTGAAGGAGGGAGCGCTCGGTTCGCACAGGCCGAAGAGCCCGAAAGTTCTCACGAAGACTGCCCTGATGAACGAAACTGGATAGGGGTGTATCAGCGCAGTCTGCTCCGGTGTGACGGTGAGCACTTGGGGATGTCGACTCTCTCTTTGAACGGCAAGTCCCAGTCTCGGATATGCCCCTCGTATGTCGCGCAAATCCTTACAGGGTCTGATAACTGAAAAACAGGCTTGATATACGCTCCTTCTCGAATCTTAGATTTGAGATGGTTGACATTGGTCAGTACCCTCTATCCACCCACGGCGGTGCGAGGTGCCGCCACCAACGAATCAGTTGCGTTCCTAATCTATCGATTCTCTAAGGCAATCTCGATTCTATTCGTTGCGTCTCTCGTCTTTTCTTCCTTGAGCCTCCCTATTGCTACCGGGACCAATGCTGAGGTTCAAACCGCTACAGCAGATTCACAAAGCGCCCCTTACGCTGACCAAATGAATCTGCAACGGCCAAACTGGTCTGCACACCATTGGGACTGGAGCGCGCTCCAGGACGAATCAGGGTTCGTTGATGTCATTTTGTGGACTGAGTCTACGAGCAGTTTCAGGACGGAAATCTCGCAGGTCGAGTCCGACCTCGGGTACGATACATCAGATGGCATCGAGTGCATGTCCTGCACGTCTTCGGTGTTCACCGTCCGCGAGACCTACTCGATTAGCTTCCCCGGACTCTCTGCAAAGATCAAGCTCGATCTCCTCCAGGAGCTTCTCGCTTCGGACCCCTCCGTAGAAGCATACCCTGACCTACAGGTGAATGCAACCGCACTCAGCAACATCCAGCAGATCGGGGCGGATCAGGTCTGGTCCAGGGTCGACGCTGGGGGCCATTCGGTCACCGGATATGGTGTGTCGGTCGCTGTGATAGACACTGGGATCGACTACTTGCATCCGGATCTAGGAGGCGGGTTTGGACCTGGGTACAAGGTTGTTGGCGGATACGATTTCTACAATGGCGACTCGGATCCGATGGACGATAACGGCCACGGAACGCACGTCGCTGGTACCATCGCGGCCAACGGGGTCATCAAGGGTGTCGCACCGAATGCCACATTATACGCCTACAAGGTGCTGGGTTCGGACGGCTCTGGAACTATGAGTACAGTAGTCTCTGCGATTGACAAAGCGCTCGATCCAAATGGAGATGGCTCGACTGCGGATCATGTGAATGTCATAAGCATGAGCCTCGGCGGCACTGGGACATCTGATGACCCTGCTTGCCTGGCAGTGCAGAGAGCGGTCGCTGCAGGAGTCGTCGTCGTTGTCGCAGCAGGCAACGATGGACCTTCCATGAGGACAATCTCGTCTCCTGGCCTGTCATCCTATGCGATTACCGTGGGAGCAGTTGATTCCTCAGGCAACCTCGCATCTTTCAGCTCCCGTGGTCCGACTGAAGACATGCTGATGAAGCCTGAGATATCCGCCCCGGGTGTCTCCATATACTCTACCGTTCCGTATTCCGGTGCGACCTATAGCTCGTCAACAGGCTACATGACTATGAGTGGGACCTCAATGGCGACACCACACGTCAGCGGCTCAGTGGCTCTCTTACTCCAGTTGCATCCATCCTGGACTCCAGCGCAAGTCAAGTCCGCACTTGTGACATATGCGAATCAGATTGGTGAATCGCTTTGGTGCGCAGGATCGGGCGAAGTCTGGATTCCGTCGGCGGCTGATGCAAACCTCTTCTCCTCAATCCCACTCCTGGCCTATGGCATGGCCAACGGGACATCAGAGAACCTAGTAGTGACAAATCTAGGATCTGGAGCAACATTCACGACATCCTCCACCGACAGGTACGCTTTGACAGCTGAGGGGGTGAAGCCAGCAAACAAGTGGACAAATGTGTCGACAGTCTCTCCGGCTTCTGTCATGATCTCCCTGGGCGGTCAGGGCTCGATAGCCATTAGAGTGGATGCCAGGTCTGTGACTATCCCTGAGGGTTATTACGACGGATGGGCGAAACTAACGAGCGGGTCCAGAACTCTCCGAGTTCCATTCGGATTCATGGTGCTCAGCCAGGTTACTGTCCATGTTCTGGATCTTTCCGGAACAGAAATCTTTGATCCTGTCGGAGGGGTATGGGTGTACGATACTCCGAACGCAAACGTCGCGCTCGAGGCTAGAGCAGCCACCGTTCCCTCACCTCCCGCCACGTTCTTGATTCCGTCGGGTACATACTCCGTCCAGGCCTTGGGACATGTGATGATCTACACTTACTCAGATCCATACATCCTGTCCAGCACATTCAGCATCGGGAAGTCTAGCGTTTCGGATGTCTACATCAGCATGGCGAGCGCCCACAAGATGCAGCTCAACCTCACCACGAGCGGAGGAGAGCCGATACTAGTGAAGGACTACAGAACCTATGTCCGGCATGTGGGTCCGAGGAATGTCTCCTTCGACCTAGGCTCAACGGAATATGCGTTCAGAGGGTCCAGCATTTTCACACTTCCTACTTCAATGTCCATCTATGTCAGTAATACTCAGGAGACAGTTGGCATATCTATCTCTGGACTCTCCTACTCCCCTGCTATGTGGTCTTTCATGCAGCTCAATTGGCAGCACTGGTATGAGTACGTAAGCGGCACCTCTACCAAGTTCTTGATTGATGCAAGCGCCGACCTCGGATATCTGCTTTCATGGGAGTATAAGGGAATCACAAGTTCGACCTCTTCCACTCTGGCGTGGAGCGAGAGTTCATCTAGGACTTACTTGACGAAGTACGACATACCAGGAACTCTTACCGACCCTTGGTGCGATTGGGGCACTCACAGCGCCTCCGGAGGGGACGCTATCTATTGGATGCGCAGAAATACTGTAACATTCCTCAATCCACTTTTCTCTGGAATCACAAGGACGGTATTTGTCAGCGGAGTTTTCTCTGATGCCTACTACCCTCTCAATGCAAAGCGTGGGTTCGTTGAGACTGAGATGTACAATGCAGACTATAACCATCTATTACAGGCAGCGACAATATCTCAGGTATACCTGCCTGACCGCAATTTCCTGTCGCCTCTGGCAACGGCGAACGTGAGCAATCGTGTTGGCGTTGGGCCGTTCTTCTCGGCTGTTTGGACTCAGAACACAAACACATCGTTGATTCTATGCCAGCCATTGCTGCGAGATCAGTCAGGCGCCAAGGTATGCATGATGTCCTCGCCTAGCATGTATCTCTACAAGAATGGTCAATCAGCTGGCATAACTCTGCTCTCCGAGTACGCAGCGAGGCCTGATGCTGTCCGCATAGTGAGCCTAACCGGCTCCGGCACATACACGATCTCGATAGACACTCCCCTTTCCAGCCAGGTATCGAGCGATGTCCTCACAGAGCTCGGGTTCACGGTTCCCTCAAACGACCGCGATCCTCCAAAGATCGTTGGAGTGTACTTGTCCCAGAAGTACGTCCCAGGACAGCAGATAGCAGTCCGCCTTGCGGGCCATGATAACGGTCCGAGCATGATTGCTGCAATCAGCTGGAGAGAGGTGGGCAGCGTATCTTGGACCCCGCTGACCCTTTCCAGCGGTTCCTCTGGGAATTTCACAAGCTCGATCCAGACCAAGACCAGTAGCAGCGCAATCGACCTGCTCGTCAAGCTGACGGACGGCTCAGGCAACTACATCCAGAGCACGATCAGAAATGCATCCCTGAAGCAGGTGCCGATTAGGTTCAGTCTCTATCCCTCGACTGACACCCTTGAGTACATGGATGGCGCAGTCCCCTTGAACATGACAGGATATCTCACAGATGCCTCGGGACAGCCGCTGAACTCGATCGGCGCGGTCCCGATAGAGCTTATTGCCAATGGCAAGAAGGTCGCGATGCTCCTGGACGAGCACATGCTCGCTGGATCCCACACCCATGATGGCACTATCACTTTCCAATGGTATGTGAACCCGGCGCTCATATTCTCAGGTCCAGATCAGTCCGTGGTTGTGACCGCAACTGTCGACCTCGGCATCTATCAGTCCATTACTATCACATTCACGCTCAAATCGATCGCCGTGGTCCATGCCCCGCCTCATATTACACTAGTCTCACCAACGAACAACTCGTTGATCGACGCTGGTCGATCGATAGACATATTGATAGCGGACGATGGCAGCTTCTCTGCGGTGTACTCGGTAGATGGGGGAACTCCCGTTGCGTTCGGGTCTCCATGGGACGTGAGCACGACCTCTTGGACAGATGGAAGCCACACTCTTCGGGTGTCGGCTACAGACAATGAGCTTCTCACTTCCACTGCTTCCTTCACATTCACCGTTGACAGAACCGCTCCTCAGGTGGCAATCCTCAGCCCCTCCGATGGCTCGCAGGTGCCAATCGGTTCAACGCTGGTCATAAGTGCATCTGATGCACACCTCGCTCAAGTTTCGTACTCGCTTGACGGGGGCTCGGGCATCGTCTTGTCAGCTCCGTATCGGGTTGACATGTCCTCTTGGTCTTTGGGAACACACAGCGTGGTCGCCACTGCCTTGGACTCACTGGGCCACCAAGCGACAGCATCGGTCAGTTTCGAGATAGTCAACGGCACAGTAGTCGTATCACTTGTGAGCCCGGAGAATGGCTCAGTGATCCATTCAGGTATTCCAGTCAAGCTTTCCGTTTCGGGCATAGGGACTATAACCTGCGAGTGGTCCGAGCAAGGCGTGTCCAGGCCAATCTCGCCACCCTACGAGATATCCACAACGGGCTGGTCCGATGGCGCTCACAACATTGTGGTCAGCGCATCAAACAATTTCGGCGGGTCCTGTGAGCTCCCCATTACGATGATTGTCGACGACACGCCGCCCTCTGTGACCCTCGTCTCTCCTTCATACGAGTCCTTTGTTACTTCAAACGATGTGATCGAGTTCGTTGTTGACGATCCACACTTTGTATCCGTAAACTGGACCATCTTGGGCGTGCACCAAGAGAGCACGTCAACGGTAAACATAATCTTCCTTTCTCCGTTCACGCACGATGGTCATTTCACGCTCTATGTCACCGCAGTTGACATAGTCGGGAACTGCAAGAACGAGCTGTTCTCGTTTGAGATGGATACGATGCCTCCAGTGGTGTACATCCTGGGTGCGGCTTCTATGGGGGCGATTGCGCCAGGTGCTCGACTCAGCGTATCGGCTTCAGATGAGTTCCTGTCGACAGTTGGGTGGGGTCTCGACGGCTCCGCTACAATTGTAGTATCTGATCCTTATGAGATTGACACTTCCGGCTTTTCATCGGGCTGGCATGTTCTCAACGCCTTTGCAGATGACTATTCCGGCAAGAGCAACTCCACCAGTCTCCGGCTGTATGTTGACACGACGCCTCCCGCGATTGTCGCGAATATCCCTGACCACTTCGATGATACTTCCACGTTGGTCATCGTGGCGGACATAACAGACGATTATGCCGTTTCAAACGCATCGGTCGTTTGTGAACTCCAAAGCGGAGGGAGCCTCTCAATACTAATGAGCTGGACAGGATCGGATTACGAGGCAACGATCCCGAGCAGCCAGCTCTGGGACGGTATGGGCGTGCACGTGCACGCTGGCGACACTGTAGGCAACGGCGCGGACTCTCCCACTATATTCGTCAGCGCCATTGCTGGTCCACCTGGAGATGATGGCGGCGATGGAGGCGGCGGGGACCATGCTGGTATCATCTCATCTGTCGCGAGCTGGTTTGGGCTCCTGTGTCTGCTTGCGGCAATCGCTGCGATTTCAATCATTGCGATCCTGATCGTTACGAGGCGATCACGCGAGGCTGAGGAGAAGTACGAGCCGATGAGAGCAGCAGAATTCGCCCGCAGGCCACTGGCACAGGGGGTACACAAGCCTGCGCAGGCGTATGCGGTCGCGAATTCCTCGCTGGCCCCTGCTATGGCGCATCAGACTCCGTCGATTGTTGGATACCGTTCACTCAAACTCAGGCCCACCCCACGCGAAGTCACGGGCGCGGGACCCGAGCCCAAGATCGTCGAGATTGTGCCGCCTACCTACGAGGAAGACTTCCTAGCTAGGGAGCTCTCGGAGCTCCAGGAGCGGGTTTCCATGCTGAGGCATGATTCAGTCAGGTCGAAGGGAAGGGCCGGAACTATCGACCAGGGGGCGCCTCTTCAGCTCTCGGGCTTGCGCATGAAGAAACTCCTGGAGTCAGAGGACTAGAGACAGGCTTCCGTGCAACTGTGCCGTGTGCTCTATCGGGCGAATTGAACCTATTGACCCGCCTCTTCGGGGTTCTGCTCTGCTTCGTTCCCCTCTATCATCTCCAACTCAGCATCCAGATTGAGTGCAGGGAGAGGTGAGAAGGTGAGCGCTATCGCTCCCACAGCTGAGGCGAACAGCAAGATCGCGACCTCGGTCATTGTAGAGATTCGGGCAGCGAACGCAGGCTGCACCAGTCCAGCGACGGCCACTGTAATCGGCACAGAAAGCAGGCCCAAGACGGCGTACACAGAGGTCACAAGGGAAGGTCTTCTTCGCACACTGATATCCTCGTCCTCCGCCGACAATGCGAGCCAGGTCAGCACAATCACTGGCAGGAACAGGCCAAGGATGGCTGTCATCAGTGAGCTCGTCTCTGTCAGCGTATAGATGTCAGTTGAGGCTCCCGTTGAGGCGGCTGCGACGAGCATTCCAAAGACGGCCGCTGGTGTGTACTTGTTCAGTAGCCCAGCTATGACGAGTATGTCCCCAGCGAGAACGCCGATCAGCGTTCCGAAGTTCGCTTTCGAGAACGCGAGCATGGCCACAGCGGACAGGATTGCGAGCGAGCAGCTCACGGTTAATCTCGTTCTAGGGTTCAAGCCAGCCCCCTCCTGACGCTCCTGATTATGTAAGCTGCGGTGTCGGCTGGACCGATCCTGAGGTACGACGAGCCGAGCCCCCTGAGCCGCCCCTCGACCTTGAGGCACTCGGCGATGTTGCCGTACAGTCTTTCGGTCTCTCCGACGTCGACGCTCCTTCTAAGGGCCGCATACCAGTCGTCGTAAGTATGAATCACAAGCATCTGGTCGCCTGTCCTATCCGCCAGTTTCGCGGCAGTGAGAACAGCGTCCCTTGACGAGCCCAGGTCGGAGACGATGATGAACAGGAGCTCTTGGCCTTTCCTCCGAGCCATGATCCCCCTCATCGCCCTCTCGAGGCCGATCCCTCTCCCTTTTCCATCAGCTCTCAGCTGCTGGACCGCCGACAGGAATTCCCCCCCTTCTTTTGTGTGATTTGCGGTCATCTGCGCGACGCTGGGAGTTGCTGCGACCTTTGAGGTTTGATTTCCTGGGGGCGCTTCGGTGCTCGTTAGAGATCCAGGCGCTTCTCTGAGGACCTTCACGATCTCATCGAAATGGTGCCTTGCCAAAGTTGGCGTGCACTCCTGGAGGACGGAGACCTCATCGAACAGCGCCACGCCCACCTGGTGATAGCTGCTCAGCAGGACCTTGGACATCTGCATGGTCAGGTCGACGGCGTGGTCTATCTTCGGCTTGCCCTCAGCATCGATGAGGCGCATGCTCCTGCCACAGTCGACGAAGATCATGGTCTGGAGCGCCCCCTCTTTCTTGTAGGTCTTGGTCATGAGCTCGCCGGTCTTCGAGAAGGCCTTCCAATCTATGTCCCGGCCTCGGTCTCCTGCCACGTACTCCCTGATACCGTCGAACTCGAACTCTCTAAGGACAGGCGCGGGCGCGCGGGAGGCCCCAGAGTATTCGAAATGCTCCTTGCCCGCAATCTTCCTTGCGATATCGAAGCTCTCCCTTCTCGTGTGAGCCGTAACGACAAGTCTGCTCGGAATCGTAACATCCTCCGATAGCAGTCTGAACTTATCCTTCAACTCCAACTTCGTTTCAGTGATTTCGTGCTTTCCTCTTAGCTTCGGCACGAAAGAGTAGTTGAACGATGCAATTGTGGATGGCGGGATGGACAGTTCCACGCGCCTGTCCCCAGCGGCTATCTCCGCCTCTGGCTTGATCACATCCTCGAAGGTGCCCTTGATCGCCACTGATCCTCTGTTCAGAATATCCACTCTTATGCTTGCGGGTTCATTTGCGAAAACCATCTTGTCGAGGATGGCGTGCGTGACCTTGAGCCGCATCCTGCCGATCTCCCAGCCGAATCTCACTCTCGAGTTCACGAACATGCACGCAAGCGCCAGGGCGATGACTACCCAGGATAGGTTCATGAAGAGCATGCCCGCGAATGCGAAGGAGATGCAGGAGACCATGAGAAGCTTGCCCAAAGGTGAGGTGCGCACAACAGGTCACCGCAATCCGATGGTCACTTCTCCCGGCTCTTGAAATCGCTCTTGGGCACGGGTATCTTCGACAAAATCGTGTCGGTTATGCTAGCCCTCGTCAGTCCTTCGAGCTCTGCCTCAGTTGCCAGAATCAGCCTGTGGTCGACAACCTTGTGTGCCATCGCCTTGACATCGTCGGGAATCACATAGCTGCGCTCTGACAGGTAGGCTTTGGCTTTCGCTGCAAGAAGCAGGTGTATGCCTCCTCGCGGGCTCAGACCCAGCTCGAGCTGTTCTACTTCCCTCGTTTCCCTCATGAGGTCCCGCACGTAGCTCAGCACGCTAGAATGGGCATGGATATTCACCACGGCCTCAGCCATCTGTTCGACCTGCTCCCTGCTCAGCACCTTCTGGAGGCCACCGATCCTCTCGCCTCCGAGCTTCAGGACCCCGATCTCCTCCTCTGCGCTGAGGTAGTCCATCGTGCTCTTGATCATGAATCGGTCGATCTGTGCTTCCGGTAGCGGGTAGACTCCTTCCGTCTCGATAGGGTTCAGGGTCGCGACAACGATGAACGGGTTTGGGAGGTCGAAGGTGTTTCCCTCGATTGTGATCTGTCTCTCCTGCATCGCCTCTAGTAGGGCCGACTGGGTCTTCGGCGGGGCTCTGTTTATCTCATCTGCTAGGACCATATCCGCAAACAGAGGGCCTTTCCTGACCTGGAACTCCCCCGTCTTCTGGTTGTAGAAGTAGTGGCCTGTGATGTCCGCAGGGAGGAGGTCCTGAGTGAACTGGATCCTGTGAT
>Ga0315268_10002671_pt1 | contig 19961 bp, 18 predicted proteins | sample C1_top_MG_FD_204535 | JGI IMG/M metagenome (GOLD analysis project Ga0315268, IMG submission 204535) | Sediment microbial communities from Yellowstone Lake, YNP, Wyoming, USA - C1_top | ecosystem: Environmental > Aquatic > Freshwater > Lake > Sediment | place: USA: Wyoming | collected 2017-08-01
GCCTGACCCAGCTTTTTTCCACCGAGGCCGAGGATTTCATGCCCGGGGCTATAATCTGCCAGAAGGACGCGCCCGGCGACAGCATGTACCTGATCAAAAGCGGCAAGGTCCAGATCAGCCTGCCCACCGACCAGGGCGACGTGGTGCTGGCCGAGCTGGGGCCGGGAAAATTCTTCGGTGAGATGTCCCTGCTGGACAAGGCCCCCCGTTCGGCCAACGTCAACGCGGTGGAGCCGACAGAACTGTACATCCTGACCCGCAAGCACATCGCCTACCTGATGGACAAGGAACCCAAGATCGCGGCCAAGATGATGCTGGCCATGTCCCGGATCCTGTCGGCCCGGATCAGGGTGATGGACGAGCGGATCCAGGACTCTTTTGCCACGGAATAGCCCCGTCCAAAGGCCAGAACAGGTCCCGGTCGGTCAGTCCCAATTTTTCGGCCATCATCAGCGAATATTCCAGCCGGCACATCCTGTCAGCCCCGTGCCCGTCCGATCCCAGCGAAAATTTCAGACCGGCCTCTTTGGCCATCTTTGCCAGCTTAAGGTCCGGTACCTGCCACCGGGAGCTGAGCTCAATGGCCAAATTGCATTTAAGTGCCAGTTCCACCAGCTTTAGCCGCCATTCATTGGTGATGGCGTCCTTTTGTTCCCGGAAGTTGCAGGGCAGGAGGCCGGGGTGGGCCAGGATGTTGAAGGAATATTTCCGGGATTGCCGTTCGATCACCTCCAGCATTCCCTCCAGCAGCAGCCCCAGGTCCCCTTCAATGATCTTGGGATCAAAGAAATCAACCTGCCCCACCGAATGTATCCCGCCGATCAGGTAATGGCAGCGTTTCAGGTCTTCTCTCGGGACTGGGATCTCCCGGCCCAGGTCCAGCTCCACCGCCCAGTAGACTGGCAGGTCTTGGATGGCCGAGAGGTATTCTTCAAACCGGTCTTTGCTGTCCAACTGGAAATTTCCCGGACCGCAGTGATCGGCCAGTCCCAGCCTGTATCCCTTGCCTTCAGCTATTCGAAGGACCTCTTCGGGCTTGAGACGGCCATCTGAAAAAACTGTGTGAGTATGTAGGTCGGCAATGATTTTAATCATACGATATTTAATGATAAAGCTAAATCAAGCCAAAGTCAAACAAAATATGAGCATATTTTGCTTGTTTTTTCCAGCAGTTTGGGTTATCCTATATTCCACATGAATTTTACTGATTTCCTAAAGATAGCATTGCTCTGGCCATTTTCCCTGCTTTACTGGCTGGTGGTGGAACTGAGAGCGGCTGCCTATAAATGGGGGTTGATAAGGAGCCGTAAGGCAGCAGTACCGGTGATATCCATCGGGAACATCGCGGCCGGCGGCACCGGCAAGACCCCGATTGCCATTCACATCGCGCAGATACTGAGAGACAACGGTCTGCGTCCGGCGGTGCTGTCGCGGGGATACAAAAGAAAATCAAAAATCCAAGACCAAAAACAAAAAACACTGGTGGTCAGCGACGGCATCTCGGTCCTGTGCCCGGCCGAGGAGGCTGGAGATGAGCCGTTCCTGATGGCCACGCGGCTGCTGGGAAAGAATGATAGGCCGGGAGCAATTGTGATCGTCGGCCGGGACCGGGTGGCAGGGGCGGCCAAGGCAGTGGAGCTGGGGGCGCAGGTCATCGTGCTGGACGACGGGTTCCAGCATCTGCGGCTGAAGCGGGACCTGGACATAGTCCTGCTGGACAGCCAGAGGCCCTACGACAATGGCTGGCTGCTGCCGGCCGGGATGCTGCGAGAGCCAAAGAGCGCGCTGCGCCGGGCCGATGCCATTGTGCTGACCAGGTGCAACAACTTGAATTCAGAATTCAGAATTCAGAATTCAGCGGCCGCGGTGTTTAAAACCCGGCATAAGACCGGACAGCCGTACCGTTTTGCCGGTGGTGCTGCTCCCGGCCTGGAAGCCCTGAAGAGCTCTAGCATCATTCTGTTTTCCGGCATCGCCAGGCCGGAGTCCTTTGAGCAGAGCGTCAGGCAGGCCGGGCTTTCCTATTCCGCTCATTTGAAATATCCGGACCATCACCATTACCGGCCAAGCCACCTGGCACGGATATCAAAGCAGGCCGAAGGCTGCGACTATCTGATGACTACCGAAAAGGATGCGGCCAGGCTGCCCCACGGCGCTGATCTTGGAAAACCTTTGCTGGTGCTGCCGGTGGCAATAGAGTTCTTGGACGGGTCTCAGAAACAAAAATTTGAAGAAATTGTTCTGGATAGGGCGAAAATAAAATGACGCTGGAAGAATACCAGAAACTGCCGGACGAAAATCTTTACGGTCTGATTGCGGAACTGAAAAGCAAGAAGGACGCAGTGTTTTTGGTCCACAATTACCAGTCCTTGAAAGTGCAGAGGATCGCAGATTTTCTGGGCGATTCCCTGGCCTTGGCCCAGGCCGCGGTTCAGGCCCCGGCCAAGGTCATAGTCTTCTGCGGGGTGCATTTCATGGCCGAGAGCGCCAAGATCCTGAACCCCGGCAAGAAAGTGCTGATGCCCGACCGGAACGCCGGCTGTCCCATGGCCGACATGATAACCGCCGAGGCCCTGATATCTGCAAAAAAAGAGCATAGCGATCCGCTGGTGGTGGCCTATGTCAACAGCTCGGCGGCGGTCAAGGCCCAGAGCCACATCTGCTGCACTTCCTCCAATGCGGTGAAAGTGGTGAACTCCCTGCCCCGCGACCGGCGGATCCTGTTCATGCCGGACAAGAACCTGGGCGCTTATGCCGCCAGATTATCGGGTCGGGAGCTGATACTTTGGCCGGGATTCTGCTATGTCCACAACCGATTCACGGCCGATGACGTTAAAGCCGCCAGGGCGGAGCATCCCAACGCCAGACTGATCGTTCATCCCGAGTGCCGGCCGGAGGTGGTGGAGCTGGCCGATGAAGCGGCTTCGACCTCCGGGATGGTTAAAGCGGTCCGGGAGCAGACCAGGATGAATGAGTGGATAATCGGGACGGAGATGGGCCTGGTGGACCAGCTGGCCGGGTCTTATCCCGGCAAAGGGATATATCCGCTGTCCCGGGATGCGGTCTGCCGGAACATGAAAATGACCACTTTGGCCAAAGTGGCCTGGGTGCTGGAGCATGAGGGAAATGAGGTCAGTCTGCCGGGAGAGACGGCAGAGAAAGCCAGGGAGGCTTTGGAGAGGATGCTGGCAGTCTGAGACGGGGAATGCCCAGATCGTTGATTTACATCTTGACTTAAAGCCGTTTTTTTGGTAAACTTAGATTCTATTTGATTTTATCCGGGCCTGTAGCGCAGTTTTGGTAGCGCGCCTGACTGGCAGTCAGGAGGTCAGGGGTTCGATTCCCCTCAGGTCCACCAGCATTCACCAGGGGGTCATAACCACGCTTGTCGGTTTTACACAAACCGGTCAAAAATTCAATTCAACAAGCGTAAGATATTTTCCACAATCAGGGCACAAGTATCAACGCTTGTGCTCATATTTTTATCCGGAGGCTGAAATGCCCAAAATAGTCAAATGGCTCCTGTGGATTTTAGTGGGCTTTGCCCTGTACATGTCCATTAAGATAGTCTTGCCCTACATACGATTTGCCGACATCAAGGGAAAGATGGAGGAAGCGGTGCTGGCTGCCAATGCCGAATCGGACATTAGCATAGCTATGAAATTGTCGGAAAATGCCCTGCTGGACAAGCTTCCGATAGCAGGTGATTACTTTTACCAGGTGGTCGGGGAGGACGGCAAGAAGTTCCTCTATGAACCGGAGGATCCGGATCAGGAGAAAGAATACCTGGAGCTGGCCAAGCAGTACTTTCTGGAGCACATGACCCGCACTCCTCAGGGACTGGAGATCGGGATCAGCTATACGGTGGAGATATACTTCCCGTTCGACATCTATACCCATAAAATCAATTTTGAGCATAAGGAGGGCGGAACTCAGCAACCGTAGCCCTACATAACGGCCTTAACCGGCAGGTACTGGTACTGAACCAGAACTATGAACCGCTCTCGGTCTGCAACGCCCGCCGGGCCCTTCTGATGCTTTACCGCCAGAAGGCGGAGGTGGTGGAACAGAGCGAGCATCTGGTAAGAAGCCTGCGCCAGAAATTCACCGTGCCCAGCGTGGTGCGGCTGAACTGCTATATCAAGCGTCCCCGCCAGAACGTCAGGTTGAGCAAGCAGAACATAGTCCGACGCGACAATCGAACCTGCCAGTATTGCGGGACCACCCAGGGCGCAATGACCGCCGACCATGTCATTCCCAAAAGCCAGGGCGGGGAGGACAGCTGGGAAAACCTGGTCTGCGCCTGCGTGGCCTGCAACAATAAAAAAGGTGACCGTCCCTTAAATCAGGTCAAAATGAGCCTGATGCGCCGGCCGAAAAACCCCCACTATATAACATTCATCCAATATCATCTGGGACTGCCGGACCAGAGGTGGCGGCCCTACCTGTTCTTGGGCAACAACCGATGAACAATGAGTTATTGAACATTGACGCTTCGCCATAATAAAATAATGCTACCAGCCTTGGCCGTTATTTTAGGCGGGGCGTTGCTTTTTGCCCCCGGCGAAGCGGCCAAGGCCAAGAAGGCCAAAACCTCAAAAAGCCGGCAGTCTGTGGTTTACATGCCTAAGCCCACCGGTGACATTCAGGACGACCTGGACAAGCTTTTCGATCAGAAGCTTCCCCGGCTGGGACGGTGGGGCATAGCGGTGATGGACCTGGAGAGCGGGGACATCATCTACCAGCATAATTCCCAAAGCAAGTTCATCCCGGCCTCCAACGCCAAGCTTTTTACCACCGCGGTGGCCCTGGAGCAGCTGGGTCCCAACTATTCTTACCAGACCGAGATCTTCGCTCTGGGCGAGATAGATTCCTCCGGGGTGCTTCATGGCGACCTGATCATCAAGGGGTCAGGGGATCCCACCATCAGCGAGCTGGCCCTGTTGGAGGAATGGGCCGACAGCCTGAGGTCCCAGGGCATCACTGCCGTGGACGGTGACGTCATAGGAGACGAGGGGAATTTCGTTCCCGAGAAGATTGTCTCAATGGTGCCCCGGGCCACCAACAAGATGGTGAAATCCAAGAAACGGATGGCCTGGCAGATCTCGGGGCTTTCCTACCGCGATAACCTGGTGGCGGTCACCATTTCCGGAGGTCAGCTGGGGAAACCGTTAAGGGTCTCCACCGACCCTCCCATGACAGTCAAAATAAAGAACCTCAGCCGGACCATCAAAGGAAGCAGCGGCACCGTCACCCGCAAGGTCAAGGATAAGAGCGGAAAACTGGTGGCCAAGACCCGCAAGGTTTATTATACCGGAAAGGCTTACGCCAGCTTTGACGGCGAGGCGCTGAAGATTACCGGGAAGCTGGCCCAGGGCTCCAGCAAGAGATTCCTGTTCGTGGCCAAGGATCCCCAGGGACACTTTGCCCGGGTGTTCGCTGCGGTGCTGAAAAACAAGGGGATCGAAGTGACCGGCCAGGGCCTGGCCCTGACCGACAAGCCCTTGGCCCTGAAACAGCAGGCTGAGCTGATCTACGCCAATTATTCCCCCCCGCTCTCTGAGATAATAAAGGTCATCAACAAGAACAGCCATAATCTGTATGCTGAGGCGCTGCTTAACACCATCGGATCCGAGATGGGAGGAGAAGGCAGCCGCCAGCAGGGCTCCATGTCCGAGAGGGCGATTACAGAGCAGATGGGACTGGGGACCATTGACCTTTATGACGGCTGCGGCCTCTCCCGGCTGAACACGGTCTCCCCCCAGCAGGTGGTGAGTCTGCTGAAATTCATGTCCAACCAGCCCTACTGGGAGGATTTTTACAATTCCTTGGCCATCGGGGGAATAGACGGGACGCTGATAAGCAGGCTTTCCGGCCCCAAGGTTTCGGGGAGGGTCTATGCCAAGACCGGCTCCATTGGCGGGGTCTCGGCCCTGTCCGGCTACCTGACCGCCAAGAACGGAAAGATGTTCGCCTTCTCCATCATGGTCAACAATATCTACCGGGCCAAGCTGGCCCGCAGGATAGAGGATTACATCTGCCAGATGCTGGTGGAATATTTAGGGTAGGGCGGGTCGCTTAAGGAACAAACAAATAATAAAAGGGAGGAACAAAGCCCATGCTTAAAATGTATTTCAATTTTAAGGATGTGTTCCGGGCGGCCCGGCTGGGCTTCTCGCCCAAAAAGATCTGGGTTTTCTTCTGCGGACTGTTGTTGGGTCTGACGGTCTATAATCTGTTCAGCTACCTGGCCCACGCCGCTGCCGGCCGTGCTTTGGCCGACACCTGGGCCATTTTCGGATTGCTGCCGCTGCCCTGGCCTGATTTCGGCTGGGCGGCCTGGATCCTGTGGTTTTTGGGCGCCGCCGGGCTGGGAGTGAGCTATATGCTGGCTTCATCGGTTGTGGCCAGGATCACCGCGGAACAGCTCACGGGAAACGAATTCTATGAGATCAAGGAAGCGGTCGCTTTTGTAAAACAGAGCTGGAAGACGGTGCTGGGGGCTCCTTTGGTAATAGTTACTTTCATAGCTTTTATCGTATTCGTACCTGGCCTGGTGCTGGGACTATGGGGCCGGATACCATATCTGGGCGAGTTGACGGTCTCGATCCTGGCCGTCCCTGTTTATCTGGTCTGTCTGTTTCTGACCTTTTTGCTGGCAGCCCTGATGGTGGCCCTTTTCTATTCTCCGATAGTGGCTGGGGCCACAAAAAGCGACACCTTCGACAACCTATTCGAGATATTTTCCGCCATGACCTCACAGCCCTGGAGGCTGGTGGTTTACAGCGGTTTGCTGAAAATGGTAGTTCTTCTGGGATTTGGAACCTTTGCCGCTTTCAGTTACTGGGCGGTGATGCTGGCTTACAAGCTGCTCGGCCTTTTTATGGGAGAGTATTTTACCGGCCTGGCCGCGTCCGCCTTCAACATGTACACTCCGCCCATGGTGTTGAACCTGTTGCTGAGTGTTCTGCAGGGCTGGGGATTGGATCAGGGATTCTATCTGATGAACACCCCGGACCTCAACTGGACTGGGCAAGTCTCAGCCTTCTTTATGGGGATGTCGCTGAACCTGGTCCGTCTGCTGGTGGTCTCCTATGCCGCCGCCGCTACAGTGGTGGGCCAGACCATCATCTACGGCATTATAGTGATGAAGCGCGACGACCGGAACATATTTGAGCGCCACGAGGAGAAGGCACCGGAAGAAAGCACTCCGGCGGTGGAGGAAGAAAAAGAACGCAAGGTTGTTAAGCTGGTAAAAAAAGCTGCGGCAGCCAAAAAGCCGGCCAAGACCAGTAAGTAAATATCTGAAGATAAATAAAAAGCCCCCCGCCCTAGGCGGGGGGCTTTTTACTGGTGACTGTAAACTGGAATAAGAGATAACCCTTTACTTCGCGGCTGTAACCTCCACGGCTATCCGGTCGGCGATGACAGATCCGTTGATAACAGCCCGTACTATCACCCAGCCGGTGATCTGGCTGGCCGGGCGTCCGGCGGTGAACATTCCGGATTGGTTGATGGTCCCGAACTGCTGGCTGGTGGGATCGGTAAGCCACTTCAGCTCGGCAGAGGCCACGGTCCTGCCCATGGCATCAGTAACCGTAGCGGAAAAAGAATGGCTGCCTCCGGCGGATACTGTAACGGTTCCCGATTCCGTAATTCTGATCTTATATGCCGAGATGCTTACCGTGGCCCCGCCTTGTCCGCCGCCTTGACCAAGCGGAACCTGGGCAATTATCATGCCCTTTTTGGGGCTGTCGGTCTGGCCGCTGGATATGAAAAACCCGTTTTGGTTTATGTGCCCAATTCCTTCAGGGGAAACTTTCCACACCACTTTTATCTCCGGCATGGGTTTGCCTTCAGGCGAGAAGACGGCAGCGGTAAACTGTTGCGATTGGCCGGGGATCAGTATGGCCCGCAACGGGTCTACTTTTACCCGCAACGGTTGGCCGAGATTTATCCTAACAGAGGCGGCCGCCTGGCCCTGGCCGAACTGCGGGGGCAGCGAGGCCACCAGTTTTCCCTGGCCGGGTTTCTGTCCGGCGGTGAATATGCCCTGGGGAGATATTTCACCCAGCTTTTCCGGGATCACCTTCCAGTTCCAGTAGGGGGGAGTGACCTGGTTGCCGCTGTTATCAAAGGCCTCGGCGGTTAGCTCCAGGGTCTGCCCCGGCCCCAGCGAGGATTGCCGGGGTTTTATCCTTACGGTATAGCGTTGGGTTCTATCTTCAACCACTATCAGCGATCTGGCCGTTCCCGATCCGTTCTCATTCTTAACCGCTGCTTTGACCATGCCCACTCCCGGTTTGTTCCCGGCGGTAAAGCTGCCGGATCCGTCTATGGTGCCCAGCCCGGATGGCTCTACCCGGAATTCCGCCGCCGCCGGCACCAAACGGCCATCCCGGTCGCGGACCGAGACCAAGAACACCGCGTTTTCGCCGGGTTTCAGGTTGGCTTTGTCCGGGGTCATCTCGAGCTCCAGCTTTTGGGATTCCTGTCTATTGCCCACGGTTATCTTGGCCTGTCCCATTCCTTTGGCCTTACCGGCCCGGACCCGGGCCACGATCCTTCCGGTGCCGAGAATTAAAGCGGTAAAATTTCCGTTCCGGTCTATAGTTCCCAGGTTTTCCGGCACCACCTGCCAGGAGACGGAGGCCTCAGTTGCCGGGCTGCCATCGAGATATGCGATCTCGGCCGATAAAGCAGTTGACCCTCCCGGTTCCAGCCGGAGCAGGGCAGGGGTGATTCTAACGGTTAAGTCTTGGGTCTTGCCGCCCACTACTCTAATCAGGGCATGTCCCAGAAATTCCTTGTCGCCGTTCCGGATGGCGGCCCTTATTATTCCCTGTCCGGATGAACTTCCGGCAGTGAAAAGCCCTTTAGCATCAATAGAGCCCAGAGAAGGCGGAAGAACCTGCCAGCGAAGGGAGGCTTGTGCCTGTCCCGGTGCCGAGAATTGGACCATCCCTCCGGACAGTACCTCGGCCGGGTTGGGCGATACTTCCAGCTGCTGGGCCATAGCCAGCCCAGAAACCGAAGCCAATAATAAAATAGCCGCGTAAAGCTTTTTCATGAGCGTTCCTCCAGCAGGTAAAAGCTCCAGCTTTTGTTGGTCTCCCGGCCTTCCCGGTCGGTCAGGGAAACCAGCACCACGTGCTGGCCCGGCGGCAGGGGGTTGGGGGCGATGGTCAGGTAATCCTCTTTGAACTGGTATTGGCCGGAAGCCAGGGGCTGGTCGTCGATGGTCACTTTTATTGCACCGGGGGATTTGACCGCAGGATAAAAAGAGGCTACGATGTTCAGGTCCCTGATCTCGGCCACGTCCTGTTCCCCGGGCCAGACCGGATATATCCGGCTGGGCTCGGTGATTCCCGGTTCCCTGGCGGTAATGTTTGTCTTTGCTATCCCGGGAATATTTCCCTGGGCTGGGACCGGTGCAGCATTTTGAATGACGGCTTGAGGGGCAAAAGTATTTTCCGGCACCGGCGTCCGCAAAAACAGCAGCGTAACGGCGGCGACCATCAGGGCCGAGGCGGCCAGCGACAGTCGGGCCGGCTGCAATCCCATGAACTTCGGCCTGGCTTCGGCCTGGCTTATCCTGGCCCACAGCCGGGCCTGAAAATGGGGAGGAAGCTCAAGCCGGGGCTGGCTTTTAAGGATGGCCTCCAGGGCTCCCTGCCCTTCGGCCAAAGCCCTGCAGTCCGGGCACTCCAGGATGTGACTTTGCAGCCGGGGCGGCAAAGTCAGTCCGGGGTTCTCCCGAATAAATAGTTCAATTTGCTGACAGTTCATTTTTTCCTCCCTGATTAACGGCGGCGTTTAAGCCGCTGAGCTTTTGGGCCAGGATCTGGCGGCCCCGCCACAAGCGTGATTTAACGGTCCCCGGAGAACAGCCCAGTATTTTGGCGATATCGTCGCAGGCCTGGTCCTCGAAGTAATACAGCACTACAGTTTCTTTGAATTCCGCCGGCAGTTCGGACACCGCCTGCCGCACCATCTGGTCCTGGGGCAATCTCTCAATATTTTCCATCTGTTCCAGCGCGCCCGGGTCGGATACTTCTTCTTCGGGAGTCCTTTCTCCCAAGCCAAAGAAAGATTTTAATTTCTGTTTCCTGAGATACCTGCGGTGGTGGTTGACGGCTATCCGGTAAAGCCAGGTAAAGAAATCCGATTCTCCCCGGAACTTGGAGTACTCCTTATAGGCGATCAGAAAAACCTCCTGAGCCAGGTCCTGGGCCAGGTCGTAATCGCCCGACAAACGAAAGAGCAAATTAAAAAGCCGCTTATCGTATCGCTGGACTATCCGGTCAAATTCTATCTTGTTTGTATCCGTCATATTGTCTTATGGTTAGAGTCGTTTTAACCGGGTATAGTTCCCGGTTCAACCATAATTATCGGGCCATTTAAATTCATCATAACCAGTTACGATCAATAGAGTTAACGGCACAAGACATTAGAAGCTGTATCCTGCATATGTCCAAATCAGGCGTTGGCGGTAAGATTTGGAGGGATCTAAAATGTCGGTTTTATTTATCTGCTTGAACCCGAGTTCCAGGGTATGTCTGGCCCCCAGCTTTAAGGTGTTTTTCAGGTATCCGGTATGTTTACGCTGGTTCGTGGCACCCAGGTCGTCGCTGAGCCGGTGATACTGGTAACCGGAGTTGATCTGCCAGGACCGGCTGGCCGCAAAACTGACGTCCAGACCGGCCGAGTGAGACCGGGTCAGCCGGTCGCTGAGGCTGGAGGAATATGAATAAAAAGGCGAAACCAGTAGCAGTTTCCATTTCATGCTTAGGCCAGTTCCCAGGCTGTGGCTTTGATAGACATAGCCGGTGTAGGGCCGGAGGTTGTAGTCAAAACAAAGGGAAAACCCGGAGAACCAACGGTCCGGTTCTGGGCAGGCGAGCCGCAGCGAAGCCCCGGCCTTGTAGCTGTTACCGTCGGCGGAATCGGTGAGCACCTTATAAGCTGAGGCGTAGACCTGGGTGCCCAATCTGTCATTCCAATCTGATTCCTGGGACAGGGCCAGTTCGTTCTTGGCCGTTTCGGCAAAGGGGTTCCCGAAGCTGTGGAAATACTGCCCCAGCGAAGTGTAACCGGCCTTCCATGTATGCCTGTCCCGGTTGAACCTGATGCCGGAGGTGTATCCCTGGCCGTAAACCGTTTGTCCGGTATCGGGCATCAGTATGGTGCGAATGAGCTCCCCGGACAGCAGCAGGCCTTTGAACGGGCAGGAAAGGGACAGCAGCATCAGACGGTTCTGCCCGGGAACCAAGGTGTCCACGGATATGATGGTGTCGGAAATGCCCAGCAGGGAGTCTGCGTATACATAGGAAGTTGTTCTGTATCTTACCGAGTCCGGCAGGGAAGCAGGGTCGTCTGATCCGGAAAAATAACCGGCTGAAAACAGCAGGTTGCCCCCCAGCTTAAGCGAACCCTGGCCTCCGTAAATGTACTGGGCAAAGGTCCGGTATCCGGTATCGGCCGGCTGGGAACGGCAGGCCAGCAGATCGATTGTCAACCTTCCATTCCGATATGTTCCGGCCCCGCCGGCCGGGGAAAGTCCGGAGAAAGCCAGCTCCGAAAGCCAGGGGTAGAACTCGCCCAGATGAAACTCCCACCGGGGATGCAAGAACTGGACCTGGCCGTGCAGGCCCTGATCGTAAGAAGGATCATAGGACAGGTTGCCGGACAGGTCAACCCGGCCCAGCATGCCCGACAGTGAAAGTTCGGCCCTGGGGAGGAAGCCGACCGGGCAGGAAAGGCCCAATCCGGCGGTGTCGATACTGCAGTCCGAGTATTGGGCGCCCAGTCCGGTCCAGAACACCCAAGGCAGGGTCAGTTCCGGAACCGCCGGTGATGCCGGAACGTAAAACATCCAACTGCGGGAAAAAACCGTGTCCGCTCTGCTCAGGGCAGTCAAAATTACATGATGCGGTCCGGGTCCGGGGGCAAAGTCCGAAAGATAATAAAGGTAATCGGCGGTGATCTGGGCCCGGGCGGTGATATCCGTTCCATCTAATAGCAGCGTCAAGGAACAATCCTGGAGATCCGAAAGCAGCAGGGATATCTCTAACGGTTCATCCCGGGGCAGGCTGGAATCAGGTAGCGGGGAGAGGATGGTGATGTAATCAAGGCCGTCCCCGGGCAAGATATCGGCGGTATAATTCTGCCCCAGCCCCTGAGAAAAGGCCATCAGCAGCAAAAGTGTCATTGAAAAGTACTTGGACATGTTTCAATGATGTCAAATTTCAGGCTAAAAGTCAAGGGGATACCGGCTGTGGGCGGTAGATATTTTTTAGATCATAAAATAGTTTGACTTTTGGGGCAAAATGGTTTAATGTAATAAGGACCCTGAAAATCATAATAACAAATGGATCATGAACTCAGTCTATATTCATATCCCCTTCTGCAAAGCCAAATGCCACTACTGCGGGTTCAATTCCAAGCCGCTGGAACAGCCGGCCGAGCTAACCAAGTACTTTCAGGCGCTGGCCCGGGAGATCGCCGGCCGAAGGACGGAGATCAAAAGCATAAAGACTATCTATGCCGGCGGGGGCACCCCCACCATCGCGCCGGCCCGGCTGATCGAAACCATGGTCAATGCCCTGCGGCCCTGGGCTCCGGAGGCCGAACTGACCATAGAGGCCAATCCCGGAACCGTTTCCCTGGAAAAACTGAAAGCCCTCCGGGAAATGGGTTTCAACCGGCTGAGCCTGGGGGTGCAGTCCTTCAATGACGGGTTGCTGAAGCGGATCGGCCGGGTCCATACCGGACTCCAAGCAGTCAGAGCCTTTGATCTGGGATCCAAAGCCGGTTTCACCAACATCAGCCTGGACCTGATCTACGCCCTGCCCGGGCAGTCAATGAATGATTGGGGGATTGATCTGGAGAAGGCCCTGGAGCTTGGCCCCCGGCACATCTCGCTTTATTCGCTGACTTACGAGAGGAACACTGAATTCCAAAAACAAAAAGCAGAAGGCAGAATAACGCCCTGCGGTGAAGAGCTTGAAGCCGACATGTACCTGAAAGCGGTGGAGCGGCTGGACCGGGCCGGGATCGAACGCTACGAGGTCTCCAGCTTCGCCCGCAAAGGATTTTGCTCAGCCCACAACGCCAATTATTGGAAGGCCGGGGATTATCTGGGATTCGGGGCCGGGGCCCATTCCCACCGGGCCGGCAAAAGGTGGAGCAACCTAAAGAACATCGAACGGTATGTCCGGTCGGTGAACCGCGGCAAGGATCCAATTGGTTTCCGTGAGACGCTTTCCCCGGCCCAGCAGATGTTCGAGGCCTTATTCTTAGGATTGCGGATGACGGCCGGCATAGATATCCAACGCTTCCGGCGCCGGTTCGGGATATCGCCACTGGACCACTGGCCGCAGCTCTGGCTCCGGTGGAAAGAACAGGGCTGGGTAGAATGGGATGCAGAACGCCTGCACCTTACCCCCGAAGGCCTGCTGCTGGCCGACGGGCTGGCTTTGGACCTGGCATAAAGGGCGATAATTGCTCTTGACATTTGCCGGCAGATTTTGTATTGTTATGGCATCGGGACGCCAATAAAAAGGAACAGCAAAATGGGATTTGAAAGCGAAAGACACGGCCAGCAGGGTCATGAGCTTTATGACAAAGGCCGGTTCGGCGAGGCCATCCAGGAATTCAGAAAGGCCATCAAGATATCGCCAAATTTCGCCGACCTCCATAATAACCTGGGACTGGCCTACCAACTGAACGGGGAGTACGAACTGGCCATCAAATCATTCAAACAGGCCATCAAGCTCAATCCCCGCTATGTGGAGGCCCACCTTAACCTCGCCATAACCCTGAACGAGCTGGGACGGTACGAGGATGCGGTCTCCTTCTTCAGCCAGGCCACCGAGGCCGAGAACATCAAGGACGGGATGACCGCCGGCATCCGCAACAGGATATCATCGGCTCACGCCGAGCTGGGCGACACCTATTGCGACATCGGCTATAATACCGAAGGTTCCGAGGAATACCAAAAGGCGCTGAAGCTGAATCCCCAGCACCACGACATCCGCCTGAAGCTGGCCAAGACCTACCTCAACCTGGAGCAGTATTACATGGCCATCGAAGAGCTGGAGGCTCTGACCAAGGCCCATCCCGACTACATCGAGGCCATAATCTTCCTGGGGGTGGCCTATCTTAAGAACGGGCAGAAGGAAAAAGCCCGCAAGCAATGGCAGGTCTGCCTGGCCAAGGATCCAGGAAATCTGAGGGCCAAGACCTATCTGACCCTGATGGCCCGGGCCGGGGAGAAGTAGCGGCTCCGGCGGTCCTGTAACTTTTTTTGAAAAACCAAAAGGACGAAGTTTTCACTTCGTCCTTTTTTCGTGTTCCAGGGCCAGCAGTTTCAGGATGTCGTTGCGGGAGTAATGCCAGAGCCCGCAGTCCTCATCGGGGGGCTGGGCCAGGCAGCCGCCCAGGCACCAGGGCAGCAGGCTGCAGATCCGGCAGTGCTGCTGGCGGTAAGGATTCCAGGCCATCCACTTGAACATCTGCAGGGAAAAGGGGTCGTCCAGCCTGCCGTTTATGCGGCGGTCCGGAAGGCCCACGTCGTTCCAGCATTTGTAAAGGTTTCCCTCCGGATCCACGATGAAACTCTGGGGGTCGGCGGCCTGGCAACAGACCGGCTTGGGACGGGGGAGGTTCAGGAGCTCCAGTCCCGAGGCAGCCAGGTCCTTGATAACATCGGTCTCCTCGTCGGTGAAGCGGGGAGCGCTCCGGCAGAAACCGTTCAGGTTGCGGCAGAGCGTTAGCGAAGGCTGTCCGGGGATTATTTTTACCGCCGCTGAAGGGAGAAGCTTGTTCCTGTTCCCTTCCAACCCGGCCAGGCTGGACAGGCAAACCGTCCGGAGCGAGGGATCGCCCGGGGTCTCCCCGGCCCCCAGGCTGATGAATATCAGATCCGGTCTATTGGACTTGTCTTTGACCATCGCCGGCAGATGGCCGGGACCCCCATTGGTGATCACACGGTAAACCGCCCGGGCCTTGAGTTTCCGGCAGGTTTCGTCCAGCCATTCTTTCAGTTCCAAAGCCCGGGGCCAGGCCAGGGCCGGCTCGCCGCCCCAAAAGGTCACCGAGAGCTCCTTAAGCCCGGGACGATGCAGCACCAGGGATTTGATCTCTTCGACGGCCCGGGAACTAAGGTCCTGGGGCTTTTCCCGGTAAGGGCAGCCGGGACAGCCCTGGTCGCAGCGGGTGGTCAGGGCTATCCACAGATCAAGCCGGGCGGGGGAGAACCGGAAAAGGTTGGAGGCCAGCTCCAGTTCCAGCATCTCGTCGGCCTGCTCCTCCACCAGGAAGCCTCCGTCGGCCAGAAGCTGCAGAGTCTGCTCCACCGCCGGATCCTTCAGGTTCATCAGATTCCTGGTGATGGGCATCTGAAGGCCTCCGTAGATGGCCGCCTGCACCTGGTCCAGGTTCAGGAAGCTCCGGCGGGCGCAGTTGTAAAGCATCTGGGGCCGGCCCCGGCGCCGGATGATGTGATTATAGCGGGAAGGCTTCATCAAATAAATGGGAAATAGTTAAATAGGGAATTGGAACCGGGAAAGAGGCAGGCAGTGGTGAGTGAGTTTGCTTCTAAAAAAGAAAAACCGGAAGTCAAACAATATATTTCCTGGCTTCCTAATAAATATTCCCGTCACTGTATGTTTCGCCAATAAAAAGCAAAAGGCCGGAAACTCCGACCTTGGTGAATGTCCTCTTGTTCCGGGAACAGCTTTGTCCGGAGTTTTATTTTCCCGGGGGTACAGTGGCGGCTGCCCGGGCCAGGTTGTTCTTCAGGTCATCCGGGCTGTCGGTATGGATCAAAGCCTCGTCCAAGGTGATCAGACGCTTGCGCACCAGTTCGGCCAGGGAGTTGTTCAGGGGCATCATCCCCTGCTTGGTGCCCATTTGGATGGCCGAGGGGATCTGGCTGGTCTTGCCTTCCCGGATCAGGTTGCGGATGGCGCTGTTGATCAGCATCAGCTCGTAAGCCACGATCCGGCCCTTGCCGTCGGCCCGGCGGGGCAGCACCTGGGAGAGCACCGCCAGCAAATTGCCCGAGATCTGCATCCGCACCTGGGCCTGCTGGTGGGGCGGGAAGACCTCCACGATCCGGTCGATGGTCTGCATGGAGTCGGTGGTGTGCAAAGTGGAAAGCACCAGGTGCCCGGTCTCGGCCGCGGTGATGGCCAGCTGGATGGTCTCCAGGTCGCGCATCTCGCCGATCACTATCATGTCTGGGTCCTGGCGCAGCACGCTCTTTAAGGCATTGGTGAAGCTGTGGGTGTCCTTGCCCACCTCCCGCTGGTTGATCTCGGCCTTCTTGTCCTGGTAGATGAACTCGATGGGGTCCTCGATGGTGACGATGTGGCAGTCCTGGTTGGTGTTGCGGGTCTCCACCATGGCGGCTATGGTGGTGGACTTGCCGCAGCCGGCCGGTCCGGTCACCAGTATCAGCCCCCGGGGCCGCATGGCCAGGTTCTTGCAGACGATGGGCAGGCTCAGCTCGTCCACGGTGGGGATCCTATTGGGCACCACCCGGAACACCAGCCCGAACTCCGACCGCTGGAAGAACACCGAGGCCCGGAAGCGGCAGAGGTTGGCTATGGAGCAGGCCATGTCCAGCTCCCGCTCCCGGCGGAACCGCTCCAGCTGCTCCTTGGTCATGATGTCCACGGCGAAGCGCTTGGTGTCCTCCGAGGTCAGCACCGGCAGTTCCACCGGCACCAGATTGCCCTGGAGCCTTAGGGCCGGGGGGGTGCCGACCTTGAGGATCAGATCGGAGGCGCCTTTTTGAAAGGTCAGATATAGTAATTCAGCCAGCTGCATCTTATCAAAATAAAATATAAAAAATAGAAGATAAAAAATGGGAAGCGGACAAAATAGGAAATGGGAGGTCAATTAAAGTTGGAAGTGGATAAACGGGAAATAGGGATGGCAGTTCTGTCCGAAGCTCGCGTTAACGGCCGATGGACTGTTCCAATTCGGCGGGGTTGGAGGACTTGGCCAAAGCGTCCTCCAGGGTCACCTGGTTCTTCTGCACCAGTTCTTTGAGGGCGGCATCCAGGCTCTGCATCCCGAACTTGGAGCCGGTCTGGATCAGGGAGTAGATCTGAGGCGTCTTGCCGTCCCGGATGACGCTGCGGACGGCCGGGGTGCCCAGCATGATCTCGAAGGCCCCCACCAGCTTGCGGCTGCCCACCGCCGGCAGCAGGGCCTGGGAAACCACGGCCTGCAGCACGGTGGCCAGCTGGACCCGGGCCTGGGCCTGGGATTCCGGGGGGTAGGTGTTGATGATCCGGTCCACGGTCTGGGCGGCGTCGGTGGTATGGAGGGTGGCCAGCACCAGGTGTCCGGTCTCGGCTGCAGCGATGGCCAGCGACATGGTCTCGTAGTTTCTCATTTCGCCCACCAGGATCACGTCCGGGTTTTGGCGCATCACATGGCGCAAACCGGAGGCGAAGGTGGGGGTGTCGGCCCCGACCTCGCGCTGTTCAATGATGGCCTGATTGTCCTTATACAGAAATTCGATGGGGTCTTCCAGGGTGATGATATGGCTGCGGCGGTTGCTGTTTATATGCTCCACCATGGCCGCCAGGGTGGTGGATTTGCCGGAGCCGGTGGGGCCGGTGATCAGGATCAGGCCCCGCGGCAGGAGAGCCAGCTCCTTCAGTATCAAGGGCAGCTTCCATTCCTCCAATGTCCGGATCTTCAGCGGTATCACCCGCATGATGGCTCCCACATAGCCCCGCTGCCTGAAGATGTTGATGCGGAAGCGGGCCACCCCGGGCAGGCCGAAGGCGAAGTCCAGCTCCAGGTCCTTTTCATAACGGCGCTGCTGCTCCTCGGTCATGATGGAATAAAGCAGGCTCTTGGTATCCTCTTCCGCCATAACCGGGAACTCGCTGCGCACCAGCTTGCCGCCGATCCGGTAAATTGGGGCCTCGCCCACCCGCAGATGCAGGTCGGAGGCTTCGCGCAGGACCAGTTCTTCCAGGAGCTGGTCCATCTGGGGGAGTTGAGGATTGCCGTTGGTCATTTATGCTTCTATAGTTTCTGTGATCATTAAGAGTAACTTAAACCGCAAAGACGCAAAGAACGCTAAGAGATATTACTAATATTTTACCAGACCCTTGTCTTATGGTGCCCGCCTACGCCAGGCTTCGGCGGTCTACAGTCCGGCAGGGATTATTGTGTGGTGCCCGCCTACGCTAAAGCTTCGGCGGACTATTGTCGGTCTCTGGAGCATACATGGTGCCGGCGGAGGGAATCGAACCCCCATGGTATTGCTACCGGTGGATTTTGAGTCCACTGCGTCTACCAGTTTCACCACGCCGGCGGGTATATTTCTTTAAGCATAGCAAAAGATTGATATTTTGTCAACGGTAAAACTCAATATTTCACAATAACAACACAATGATTTGCGGCCGGCGTGGGGCGTAATACAATTAGATGTATTTTCATAACCACAGGTTCCCCAAAAACTGCAATTGAGGGAGCTGCCCGTTCCAGGCAAGAGTTCATTTTTTCTTGACTTTAAGTCAGGGTAGGGTTAAACTTATGCGTCATGAACAAAAATCTCAACCTTCCCAATATCCTCTCGCTGGCCAGGGTAGCGCTGCTGCCGTTCATAGTGCTCTGCCTGAAATACAACCAGAACGGGCTGCTGCTGGGCTTGCTGTTCCTGGCCGTGCTGACCGACTATTTTGACGGGTTCTTTGCCCGCAAGCTGGGGCAGGTCACGGATTCCGGAAAGATACTGGACCCGCTGGCCGACAAGATCTGTATCAACACCATGGTGATCGCGCTGTGGTTGTGGCGTGGCTTTCCGCTGTGGGCGGCCGTTCTTATTGCGGTCAGGGATCTGATGATTGTGATTGGTGGATTGTTGGTCATGCGTAAGAAAAAAGTAGTGCCGGTCTCCAACTGGCCGGGGAAGTGGGCGGTGACGTTCATGGCGGCCACGATAATATGCTATTCTCTTAAATGGCAGCCCTGGGGCTTGTATATGTTGTATGGTTCGGTGGTGATGGTAGTGGTTTCCGTTGTAATGTATGCAAAAAGGTTATTCAGCTGAAAGAGTGCCATTATGTTCTTTTCTTTTTGTGCCGCCAAACAGAAAAGAACCAAAAGAAAAAGCTCGTCGCTTAAAAACTTGTGGTGAGCGGGGTCGAACCACTCTCCGGGCCTTGCTTGCGTTAAAACTACAGCAGGCCCGCGCTGTGCTTCTCGTTCCCGGCGGGCTTGTCTGAACTCGGGCTTCGGCCAAGCCCTCAAACATGCAGACAAGCTTTTTCCGCCGTCAACTGAGATGCTCACTGATCGTTTTAACGTGACAACCGGGGTGGGAACCTGGTTGATCATTCAAATCCTTTTATATTGATAGATCTGCGAATATCTGCGCAATCTGCGGATAGTAAATAACCTGTTTCTAAAAGAGGTGTAACATGTCCAGCAAGGTTTATTTTTCCGATTTCAGCGAAAGCTCCCAGCGCAACATCTACGCCAAGCTCTCCGACATCATGGATAAGATGCCGCTCTCCAAAATCGTGGCCAAGGACGAGCTGGTGGCGGTCAAGGTCCATTTTGGCGAGCGGGGCAACACCGCCTTCGTCCAGCCGCACTTTGTGCGGGCGGTGGTGGACAAGATAAAAGCGCTGGGCGCCAAGCCCTTCGTCACCGACGCCAATACCCTGTATGTGGGCAGCCGCTCCAACTCCGTCGATCATCTGGAAACCGCCCACCAGCACGGGTTCACCTACTCCTCCTTAGGCTGCCCGGTGCTGATAGCCGACGGCCTGCGGGGCGGGGCGTATGTGGAGGTGGAGGTCAACGGCACCCACCTCAAGAAGGTGAAGCTGGCCCACGACCTGTACAAGGCCGACGCCATCGTCTGCGTCACCCACTTTAAGGGCCACGAGCTGGCGGGCTTCGGCGGCAGCATCAAGAACCTG
>Ga0315268_10002672_pt1 | contig 19959 bp, 17 predicted proteins | sample C1_top_MG_FD_204535 | JGI IMG/M metagenome (GOLD analysis project Ga0315268, IMG submission 204535) | Sediment microbial communities from Yellowstone Lake, YNP, Wyoming, USA - C1_top | ecosystem: Environmental > Aquatic > Freshwater > Lake > Sediment | place: USA: Wyoming | collected 2017-08-01
GGTCAAGTCGCCAAAGAAATGCGCGTTGTTGATCCGGCTTTCCTGGAAGCCAGGGATTGGCACCCACAAGTCACGCGGGATGGAAAGCATCCCAGCCGATTTGGTCGCGGGATCAATCGTCACCAAGATCATGGTATCTGTGCGCCACGGGCCTTCCTCGTAGGTGCGCTGGTCAATGCCCAACAACAAGATATTGACGCGCTCCTTGCCTTGCCAATCTGGCAGAACAAACTCTGTGGCGATAGGAGTGGCGCCCGGACGGCGGGTAGGGTTCGGCTGGAAGGGACCGACTGTTTCCCAGTCTGCCACCACTTGACGCACGCCGGTATAGGCCTGGTAGCTGCCGAACGATCCCGCTACGAGAAACACGACAATCCACACAGCGAGAAGCAGCTTTGTGCGGTCAGGACGTTGTGCGCGCTTTGCAGTGCGTTGCGAGGACATTCCCTGTGGTACTCTTGAGAAAACTTGCCCTGGCTGGGCTGGCGAGATTATAACACACTTAGGCAGACCGGCAAGGGGGGAGCGACGAAAACGGAAAGGCGAACGACACCGTTGGGCTGCCGCCTGCCTTTCAACTTGCGCAAAGGGATGCGACCCAGAAGAGGCCGCCTGTCAGAATTTTGCAAATGCCAGGTGGTAAAATATGCACGTTTGTACAGGAATGATCCCACTTGTCCGTGACTGTTCCAAGGAAACTGGCAGGAGGTGAGACACACAAGAAAAACAAACGTGACTGGCCGCGTATCCCATTTGTCATCTGGATCAACCGATCTCAAAAAGGAGAGAAGGGGAGATGAAATACCTCAAGCTGCTATCCGTATTTACGGTCGTGGTGATGCTGGTTGCCGCGTGCACACCCGTGGCTACACCGGCACCTCCTACCGCTGCGCCCACCGCTGTGCCACCCAAGCCGACGGCGGTGCCCCCCACCGCCGTGCCGCCTACCGCCGTACCACCCACACCCGCGCCGCGCATCCTAAAGGTCGCCTCAACTGCCAGCATCACGACCTGGGACCCCAGCGCATCGTTTTCCACCGAGGCAGCGTATATGGCCAATCTGTACGAGCCACTGGTGTGGGTCAATCCGCCGGGCGCGAAGGACAAGTACAGCCCAGCGCTGGCTGAAAAGTGGGAACGCTCGGACGATGGCAAGACCTGGACGTTCCATTTGCGCCAGGGCGTCAAGTTCCACGACGGGGCCGAGTTGAATGCCGACGCGGTGGTCAAGTCCATCTCGCGTACGATCACGCTCGGTCAGGGCGCAGCGTTCATTTGGGCGCCGGTGGACAAGATAGAGTCGCCTGACGCGATGACGGTTGTGTTCAAGCTCAAGTACGCTGTGCCGATGGAGCTGATCGTGGGCGCAACGTATGGCGCATGGATCTTTAGCCCCAAGGCCATCGAAGCCGCCGCTCAAGACCCCAAATACTTTGAAAAAGGCGTCGAAGCCGGCACCGGGCCGTACAAGCTGGAATCGTACTCGCCCGATAAAGAAGTCGTGTTCGGCGCATTCAAGGACTATTGGGGCGGATGGAAGGACGTTAACCACTTTGACAAGGTGGTGATCAGCATCGTGCCCGAGGCCGTCACGCAGCAGCAGATGCTCGAAGGCGGCCAGGTGGACCTGGCGTCGTCCGTCCCGCTGGAAAACATCCAGCGGTTCAAGGACAATCCCAAGTTTACGGTGTACGAGGAACCATCCCCATTCGACTATGTTGCCTTCCTCAACACCAAAAAGCCACCGCTGGATAACAAGCTCGTCCGCCAGGCGATTGCCTACGCGGTCAATTACGACGACGTCGTTGCGATTGGCGCTCAGGGGTATGGCACGCAATCACGTGGTCCTGCTCCCAAGGGTATCTGGCCCTACTCGGAGGATGTACAGCAGTACAAGCAAGACTTGAACAAAGCCAAGGACCTGATGAAGCAGGCCGGCCTCGCGGGCAAAACGGTCAAGCTGACGCTAACCTATGCGGCCGAGAACCAGAATGAGGAGCGCTTTGCGCCGGTCCTCAAGGATGCCCTCAAGCAAATCGGCTTCGACGTCGAAATCAAGCCGATGCTGTGGAATCAGCAGTGGAAGCTGGCCAAAGACGACCCGACCAAGGCGCAAGACATCCTCTGCTTGCTCTATTGGCCCACGTATAGCGACGCCGGCGCCGACAATCTCTACGTCATGTTCCACTCGGAAAAGAAGCCGTTCTTCAACCTGGGCTACTATTCCAATCCCGAGTACGACAAGCTGATTGACGACGCGGCGGCGATCATGGTCCCCGATCCGAACAAGTCGCAGGAAATGTACACCAAGGCCATGAACATCCTGGTCGAGGATAGCCCGGCGCTGTTCCTCTACGACCTCAAGACGGTCCCTATCGTGCCCAAGACTCTGCAAGGGTACAAGTATAACCTGAACTATCCGTTCTCGACCTTCTACTACCCACTGTACACCAAATAGATCTCTCAATCTCCCCCCTTCTCTCTCTAGGAGAAGGGGGGGATGAGGCCGGATAGTGATGCGCAAACTCGAGTATGTCATCCGCCGCATTGCCATGTCCATCCTGGTGTTGGCCGGGCTGACGGTCATCACTTTTACGCTGGCGCGCGTGATCCCGGCTGACCCGGCGGCGCTCTACATCGGCCCCCATCCCAACCCGGGGGACTTGGAGAGGACACGCGAAAAGCTGGGCCTCAACCGGCCCTTGGTGGTGCAGTACGCCTATTACATGCGTGATATGCTGCGCGGCGACCTGGGCGACTCGATCGCCACCAAGCGCCCGGTGCTGCAAGAGATTGGCGACCGGTGGTCCGCCTCGCTAGAGCTGCTCTTTACGGCGATGATATTCGCAGTGCTGGTGGGCGTGCCGTTGGGAGTACTTTCGGCGCAATTACAAGGCAGTCCGTTCGACGTGGCGGTGCGGACCACCTCGATCGTCGGCGTATCTTTGCCTGCGTTCTGGCTGGGGCTGCTGCTGCAAATCGTGTTCTTTCGCAATCTGCATCTTTTGCCGCTGGCCGGGCGCTTTGATACCGACTTGCGCTTTACGCATTCCATCCAGGCGCTCACCGGCTTTTATCTGATGGATAGCGCCCTCACCGGCAACTGGATTGCCTTCAAGGATGTAGCGTGGCACATTGTACTCCCAGCGCTGACGCTGGCGGCGTATCCTATCGGCCTCATCGCGCGGATGACCCGGGCGACGATGCTCGAAGTGCTCTCGCAAGATTACATCCGCACAGCCCGCGCTTACGGCACACCCGAGTCATTCACTATTTACGTCTATGCCCTCAAAAACGCTATCGGTCCGACGCTGACTGTCATCGGGTTGACGTTGGCCTATGCGCTCACCGGCACGTTCTTTGTCGAGATCGTCTTTAATTGGCCTGGGCTGGGCCTGTTCACCGTGCACTCGCTGCTCAATGTTGATCATCCTGCCATCATGGGCATTACCTTGTTAGCGGCATCCGGTTACGTGATCATCAACCTGATCGTTGACATAGCTCAAGCGTGGATTGACCCGCGTATCAGTTTGGCATAGGAAAAGGGCATGCGTCCAGCCCCGTATGTCACCCTGAGCGGAGCGAAGAGCCTATCCTGAACGCAGTGAAGGAGTCTCTATCTCGCGTGAAAGAGACTTGTCCTGAGCAAAGTCGAAGGCCATCATGCAAGTTGCAGAGTGGTTGAACCGTCGAGGAAAGGCCGCCGAAGCTGGCGAGCTTGCTCCACGCCGGCAGTTGGCGCACATCACCTACGTCATCTTGCGCGATCCGCTGGCGCTATTCAGCGTGCTCGTCATTCTTGCCTTTGTGCTGGTGGCCATGTTGGGCCCGTGGCTGGCGCCTTATCCTGAGCAGGGCTACGGCAAGACCAATGTCGCCACGCGTATGCTGCCGCTTTCTCGCGAGCACCCCTTTGGCACAGACCGGTTAGGGCGCGACCTCTTGAGCCGTGTGATCATCGCCGCGCGGCCGGCGCTGCTGGTGTCGCTCGGCGTCGTGGCGATTGCCATCCTCATCGGCGCGCCGTTGGGAGCGCTGGCCGGGTTCGCGGGCGGGCGGCTTGACGATCTGATCATGCGCATCACCGACCTGTTCCTGGCGTTTCCTTCGCTGCTCCTGGCGATGGCGATTGTGGCGGCGTTGGGACCGGGGTTGGATCACGCGGCCATGGCGTTGGGTATCTCGTGGTGGCCGTGGTACACCCGGCTGGTGCGTGGCATGGCGATCAGCCTGAGGCAGCGATACTTTGTCGAAGCGGCACAGTCTATTGGCGTGCCGTCGTCGGTGATCATCTGGCGGCACATTTTGCCCAACTGCCTCTCGCCCATCCTGGTGCAGGCGACGGTGGACATTGGCACGGTTATCCTGGCCGCTTGCTCGCTGGCGTTCATCGGCCTGGGCGCGCAGCCGCCCGCGCCCGATTGGGGCCTGATGGTCAGCGAGGGGCGCACCTTTATTCTGGATCAGTGGTGGTATTCCACTTTTCCGGGTTTGGCGATCTTTATCACCGTTCTCGCGTTCAATCTGTTGGGCGATACCCTGCGCGACATTTTCGATCCGCGCCAGTACCGCTGAGGGCAAAGGGATGGAGCCTTTACTCCAAGTCGAGAATCTGCAAGTCCAGTTCCGCACTTCGCGTGGGACTCTCCAGGCGCTGTCCGGCATCTCGTTCGACGTGATGCCCGGCGAAGTGTTTGGGTTGGTGGGCGAGACTGGTTGCGGCAAGACGGTGACAGGTCTGGCTGTGCTGCGGCTGGTGCCCAGGCCTGGACGGATCACGGGGGGGCGAGTCTTGTTTCGAGGGGACGACCTGCTGCGCAAGCCGGAACACGAAATGCAACAGACTCGTGGCGGGCAGATTTCGATGATCTTTCAAGACCCGTCGTCGTCGCTCAACCCGGTCTTTACCGTCGGCTCGCAAATCGTGCGCGTCATCCGCCAACACCAGCGCGGAACCCAGCGCGATGCCATGCGGCGAGCTATTGAAGCGCTCGACTCCGTGGGCTTGCCCGACGTGCAGCGGCTCATGGCCTCGTACCCGCACGAGCTTTCGGGCGGGATGCAGCAGCGCATGATGATTGCGATGGCGCTCTCGTGCAGGCCGGCGCTGCTCATTGCCGACGAGCCGACCACAGCATTGGATGTGACCATCAAGGCGCAGATTCTGGGTTTGCTGAAGGAACTGCGGGGGCGCTTTAATCTGGCGATTCTGCTCATCGCCCACGACCTGGGCGTGGTGGCAGAGACGTGCGACCGGTTGGCCGTCCTTTACGCCGGGCATGTCGTAGAGACGAGCCGCACCGCCGATATTTTTGCTGCGCCACTGCATCCCTATACGCGGGGATTGATGAACGCCATTCCGCGCCGAACCAATCGTGGCCAACCGTTGACCGCCATTCGAGGTACCGTGCCCAGCAATCCGGGCACGCTGGCTGGCTGCCCGTTCGAGTCGCGCTGCGATTTCGCTTTCGACCGCTGCCGTGCCGAGCGTCCGCCGCTGCTCCAGCCTACAGACCGCCAGCAGATGGGAGAGAGTCATCTGAGCGCGTGCTGGCTGCATCAGTCGGAGGTGGGTGATGAGTGAGAGTATTCCACACCCTCCCGAACGCGTGCCACTGGTGCAGGTCCAGTCGCTGGTCAAGCATTTCAGGCTGCCCGGCGGATGGCTTTCGGGCGGGCCCCGCATCCTGCACGCCGTGGACGATGTGAGCCTGGAGGTCTATCCCGGCGAGGTGTTGGGTGTGGTCGGCGAATCCGGCTGCGGCAAGACGACGCTGGGCCGCTGCATCCTGCGGTTGGTGGAGCCGACGTCGGGACAAATCACCTTTGACGGTCGAGACCTGCTGGCGTTAAAGGGCCGTGCGCTGCGAAGCTTGCGCCAGGAGATGCAGATTGTATTCCAGAACCCGCTCTCCTCACTCAGCCCGCGCTTCAAGGTGCTCGACGTGGTGGCAGAGCCATTGCAAACTCATCGCCGCCAGCCGCGCGGGGAGCTAGAAGCGCGCGTCCTCACGCTGCTCGAACAAGTTGGCCTGGGACGGCAACACATTGACCGCTACCCCCACGAGCTTTCTGGCGGGCAGTGCCAGCGGGTAGCCGTGGCACGTGCGCTGGCGCTTAGTCCTCGTTTGCTTGTGCTGGACGAGCCGACCTCGGCTCTGGATGTTTCCGTGCAGGCGCAGATCATCAATCTGCTCGACGAACTGCAGGCGCAGCACAAGCTGACCTATTTGTTCATCTCGCACGACCTGGGTGTGGTGCAGCACATCAGCGACCGCATCTGCGTAATGTACCTGGGCAAGCTGGTGGAAACCGGACCGGTGGAGGCTGTCTTCGATTCGCCTCTCCATCCTTACACTCAAGCGCTCATCTCGGCAGTTTCGGTGCCGGACCCTGGCTTTCGCCGCCAGCGTATCGTATTGCAGGGCACAGTGCCCAGCCCGGTTGATCCGCCATCGGGCTGCCGCTTCCACACGCGCTGCCCGCTGGCAGAGGCGCGCTGCCGCGTCGAGGCGCCCGAGCTGCGCCGGGTAGCAGAAGGGCGGATGGTTGCATGTCACTTGGTGTAGAGACTGGGGTAACGAATGAGTAGATTGCTGGGGATTGCCGCTATTCAAATGGCGCCTGTGCCGCACGACCCGCAAGCCACTTTGGACAAAATCGAGTCGGTCGTGGCGCAAACGAGTGCGATGCTGCCCTGGGTGGACATGTTTTGTCTGCCGGAGCTGATCCTGGACGCGCTGGTGCAGTTTGTGCCAGGGGGGAGCAGGGGCTTGACCGAAGCTATCCCCGGGCCGACAACCGATCGCCTGTGTGCGTTGGCCATGCGACACCACAAATGGCTGATCCCCGGCTCAATGACCGAGTGCGATGGGAGTGCGGTTTACAACACCGCCGTCGTCATCTCGCCGGAAGGGAAAATCGCCACCCGCTATCGCAAAATGTTCCCGTGGCGCCCATTGGAAGCCTGCACACCCGGCGACACGTTTTGTGTGTTCGAGATTCCCAACGTGGGTAAATTTGGTCTGTGCATTTGCTACGATATGTGGTTCCCCGAAGTCGCTCGCACGCTGGCCTGGATGGGAGCCGAAGTCATATTGCACCCCAGTCTTACCGCCACGTCCGACCGGGGCGCAGAGCTAGTCATCAGCCAGGCCAACGCGATTTTCAACCAGTGTTACTTTGTGGATGTCAATGGCACTGGCCCGTATGGGGGAGGGCGCTCACTCATTGTAGACCCGGATGGGCACGTGCTCCAACAGGCCGACCAGCACGAGACCATCTTGACAGAAATCCTTGACCTCGATCACGTTGCGCGTACCCGAGAGTTGGGGACATTGGGGCTTTCGCAGACATGGAAGGCTCTGCGTGATAACCCCGTATACTTTCCGCCGTACGCCGAGGGTTTTGCGGCCAGCGCCATGGTGCAGGCATTGGGTCCCATGCGCTATCGTCGTTCACTCGCCGCCGGCGACGGCGTACCTCCTCTTCCAGCCAAGAAGTGAGGCCTTTGCGGTTAGAGGATCATTGGTGCCGCTGTTTATCGGTCAGGCAGAGCTATAACAAAGCAAGCCACCCGTACACATCGCACGGGTGGCTTGTACTATGTTATCGAGCCCGGATTCCACACGCTGCTGCTGCCAGGTCCATGGTACGGCACCTCGAGCAGGCGGCAGGGTGTGGACTTGTGCTAAAGACAGGTCGAAGGATGAGAGCCTATGCCGTCGGTCCTGTTCCCAGGACAGGTCGGAACTTGTATCCGTAGACGATCATCCCGCGCTTGCCATCGTCGCGCAGACGGCGCGTGACCATCTCTACGGGCATCCCGATCTCGACCTTTTCGCCTTCCACGTCCGTGATCTGCGCGGCAATCATCGGGCCTTCTTCCAGCTTGACCAGCGCGACGGTATACGGCGCAAACTCCTCGAACCCTTCCGGTGGATGATACACGGTCGAGTACGAATACACTTCACCCCGCCCGCTAAAGGTGAACGGTGTCTTGGCCGGGGCTTCGCACTCGGGGCAGACGTCGCGCGGCGGAAAGATCTTGTTCCCACAGTTGCTGCACATTTCGCCCACGAGCGAGTACCTCTGCTTCCTAAGTCTCCAATGTCGTGGCACTTCCATTGCTTACCTCCATCTTGCCCTATGTTATCGTACCTCAAAAGAACAATGCACAACGTTAGTGTTATGTAGCAATTGCATGACACTTGCGGTTAAGCGTCTGGCGTGCACGCTGATTGGACAAGTTATCGTCGTCTCAATCAAGTGATTCCAAAAGTGTCGTGATAACCGTTGCACCGCTGCCGCCAATGTTTTGCGCCATGCCCAGTCTGGCATCCGGCACCTGATTCTTGCCCGCCTGGCCGCGCAGTTGCTCGACCACTTCGACGATCTGATACATGCCCGTCGCGCCGACGGGATGGCCGCGCGCCTTGAGTCCACCCATCGTCGTGATGGGGATGCGCCCGCCGATGCCAATCTCGCCATCCAACCCCAGCCGTGTGCCGCAGCCGCGCTCGGCAAACCCACACGCTTCCAGCGAGAGCACTGACATGATGGTGAAAGCGTCGTGGGTTTCGAACAAATCAATATCCTGCGGCCCCAGGCTGGCCTGCTGGTAGGCTTTGGCTGCGCTGTGCGCTGCGCCTTCCAACCCCAGCAAGTCACGCCGGTCGTGCAGCGCGATGGTGTCGGTGGCGATGGCCGAAGCGCGGATACGCACCGGCCTCTCGCTGAACTGTCGCGCCATCTCTGTCGGGCACAACACCACCGCTGCCGCGCCATCGCAAACCGGCGAGCTATCGAGCAGGTTAACCGGGTCGGCGATCATGGTTGCTTTTCTAAAATCGTCAGCCGTGATAGGGAACGGGAACATGGCGTATGGATTGTTCACTGCGTTTCGATGCGCGTTGATCGCAAAAGGTGCAAAATCCTCGTGCCTGACGCCATACTCGTACATGTAGCGACGCATCAGCAGCGCATTGATGGCCACAAACGACATGCCGCTCTGCGCCTCATAGTCGCCGTCGGCGGCCATCGCCAGGGCGGCTGTCACCTGCTCGCTCGGCTTGTCGGTCATCTTTTCCGCGCCGGCCACGACGACAAAATCTGCCAGCTCGCCCGCCACGGCCATATAGCCGATCCGCAGCGCTGCTGCACCCGACCCGCACGCTGCTTCAATCTTGACCGCCTCGACGCCCCGCAAGCCCGCAAAATCGCTGATGAGCGCGCCCAGGTGTTCTTGCCCGGTCAGCTCACCCGAGAGCATATTGCCAATGTAGAGCGAATCCACTCGCTCTGCCCGCGCATCTTTGATCGCGCCCAGGATTGCTACGGTTGCCAACTCCTTGAGCGACTTGTCCCAGTGCTCACCTACTTTGGTCTGGCCGACACCGATGATGGCTACGTCTCTCATACTATTCCATGACGAGTTTCTTGCGATATCGCGCGTAGGTGGCATAGTCAATGACGACGCGTCGCGCAACATACTGCCGTGCGGTTGGCACGCCGTCCCGTCGCAGTGTGACCTGGTCGGTCACGCGCAGGCTGAACGCATCGCTGCCAGCCCCGCTGCCGAACGACACGGCCAGGATGCGATCGCCGGGTTGGGCCTCATCTAAAATTGCCGTCAGTCCGATGAGGGCCGCGCCTGCATACGTGTTGCCGATCTCGTTGACGAGCAGGCCAGTTTTGAGCTGCTCCATTCTAAAGCCCAACTCCCTGCCCGCCTTGACCGGGAACTTGGCATTCGGCTGATGGAACACAGCATACGTGTAATCGGACGGCTTGGCACCCAGCGCCTGCATGATCTCGCTGCCTGCCGAAATTACATGCTTGAAATAGGCTGGCTCGCCGGTAAAGCGGCTGCCGTGCTCTGGGTAGTGCTCGTGCTGGCGGCGCCAAAAGTCTGGCGTATCCGTGACGTAGGAGAGCGAGCCCTCGAAAACCGCCAGCGATTCTTCCGCCGGGCCGATGAGGAACGCCGCGCCACCTGCGCCCGCCGTATATTCCAGCGCATCGCCAGGGCGTCCCTGTGCAGTGTCGGTACCCACGGCCAGCGCATAGTCTGCCATGCCAGAGCCGACGAACCCGATAGCCGCTTGCATCGCCTCGGTGCCGGCCTTGCACGCAAACTGCCAATCCGCCGCCAGCGTGTGCGGCACCGCGCCAATGGCCTCTGCTACAATCGTGCTGGTGGGCTTGACGGCGTAGGGGTGGCTTTCGCTGCCCACCCACACCGCGCGGATGAGTGCCGGGTCAATCTTGGCGCGGGCCAGCGCGTTGCGCGTCGCTTCGAGCGACATGGTCACCACGTCTTCGTCCAGCCCGGGCACGGCCTTTTCCTTGACCGGCAACACGCCCTCTCCACCTTCCCACACCCGGCTGACTTCGGTTGCCGGAAGCCGGTAGCGCGGGACGTAAGCCCCGTAACCCACAATGCCAACGTCGCGGTTTGGTTTCAAAAGCTCCATGAATATTCCGTATTGCCCATTGCGCGTTGCGTAAGAAAACGGAATACGCAACACGCAATACGCATCACGAGGATTGCTTCAAGATTCCCAATGCGCGATCCAACCGCACATTGCGCTCTGCCACAAGCTGCGCCGCAACACGCTCAATCATCTCGCCGGTGGCTCCGGCAGCAATTGCGATCTGGCGTGCGTGCAGGCCCATGTGGCCACGCTGGATACCTTCCGTCGCCAGCGCACGAATCGCGGCCAGGTTCTGCGCCAGCCCCACCGCCACAATGATCTCGGCCAGCTCTCGCGCTGTCTTGACGCCCATCAACTTGAGCGCGACCTTGGCCGCCGGATGAACCTTGGTTGCGCCGCCTACGATGCCTACGGCCATCGGCATTTCGAGTGTGCCGACGAGGCTGCCGTCCTTGTCTGCGCCCCAGTGCGAAAGTGATGTGTAGCGGCCACTCCATGCGGCGTAAGCGTGCGCGCCAGCTTCAATTGCCCGCCAGTCGTTGCCGGTCGCGATGACCACCGCATCTACGCCGTTCATGATGCCCTTGTTGTGCGTGGCGGCGCGGTATGGATCGGCAGCAGCCAAAGCCCACGCCTCAATGATTCGATCGCGCACGAGCGCGCCCTCGAACCGCTGCCCGTCCGATTCAAACGACAGCGCAGCGGGCGCCAAGGTCGCTTTCGCGCGCGCCACGCGCCGGTCGGCCAGGTTGGAAAGAATCCGCAGCCCCACTCGACCGCCAGTGATTTCTTCCAACGCCGGGCGCAATCGCTCTGCTATCGTATTGACGGCGTTCGCGCCCATCGCGTCACGGCAATCCACGATGACGTGAACGACGAGCATCGGTCCGATGGCGCTTTCGATCACGCGCGCTTCAATGTCTCTCGGTCCGCCGCCCGCTTGGACGAGCATCGGATCCACGCCCTGTGCGATCTCTATCAGATGTGTCTTGCTCGCCAAAACGTCCAGCCGTGCAGCGTAGGGGTTAGCGAGGTCCAGGATTTGAATTTGCGAGATCATCAGCGGCTCGGACGACGAGCAGCTAAAGCCCCCGCACTCGCGCGCGAGTCTCGCCGCAAAGCTTGCTCCCGCCACTACCGAAGGCTCTTCAATCGCCATCGGCACCAGCACGTCCCGCCCGTTGACCACAAAGTTCGTGGCGATGCCGAGTGGCAGTCCGAACGTGCCGATAGCGTTTTCGACCATGTGATCGGCGACCACGGCAGACAAGCCCATCGTGCCGGAGAGGATTGGCGCTTCGTCGTCCGAAAGGCCAGCCCATTCGGATACAATGGCTTGGCGCTGTTCGAGAGACTGTTGATAAAACCCAGGCAAGCGCGAAGAAGGCATTCTGTCAAGTACCTATATGCAAACAAGCCCGAACTGTTGCCAGGCCGGGCTCGGAACTTGGTTATACTATACGCTTGTGTGCCTGTCAAAACCTATCAGGGTTCGTTCCAAGACTGTCAGGCATAACTGGGCAGGTTATGTCGCGGATTTGCACCAGACCTGACCGCTCTGCGAGACCCGTCAGGCCCACAGGCAATTGTGGTATAATCACCTCGCACTTGCAAAGGCTTTTAAACCTTCGCAAGACTGACTGGAGTACTATATGGAGTCCCAAGCGACCGTCGCCGGTCTGCAGATCTGCCCTGGAACTCGCCAGCCGATGGAGCCTGTCGCCGCAGCGAGGGCAGTTGAGAACCTCGGCCTGGAAGGGGACCGGCACGCCAAATCCGACAGCAAACGCCAAGTGCTTCTTATCGAAGCCGAGACGCTAGAGAAGCTTGGCTTGCGTGTGGGCGAGGTGAAGGAGAATATCACCACACGCGGCATCGCGCTGAAGAGTCTGCCGGTAGGGACGCGGTTACGCGTGGGTGAAGCAGTTTTGGAGCTCACAGGCGAGTGCCATCCCTGTGAACGGATGGAGGAGCTTCGCCCTGGCTTGCGTCAGGCATTGGGCGGCCAGCGTGGAGTGCTGGCGCGAGTGGCGCAAGGCGGGACGCTGCGCGTGGGAGACTCTATTGCCATCGAAGCACCATCCGCATGATTCGAGCGCACCCTTGCGAAGGTTCAAAACCTTCGCAGGGTGTCTGGCCTATGATCCACGCAATCCTCTTTGACCTCGACGGCACGTTGAGGTTCAATCGCCCCAGCGGTCTGGAAGCGTTTCTCCAGTTTTCTGCCGAGTTGGGGTTGGCGCTGTCTGCCGATGCGCAGCGTAACGTCGAGCGATGGACGCACGCTTATTGGTCGGGCAAAGACAGCGGCTTTATTCTAACCTTGCCTGATCGGGAAGCCTTTTGGCGCACCTACACACGCGGCATGTTGACCGCCGCCGGAATCGAGGATGCTTCGCTAGCCTACACGCAAGCGATCGTGCGCGCCTTTGGTGAGCGTTACCATGCAGAGCCATACATTCCCGACGAGACCCACACGGTCTTGCGCACGCTGCGAGAGAGCGGCTATACGCTGGGCTTGGTGTCGAACCGCGCAGATGACCTGACACCTATCGCGGCGGATATGGGATTGGGTGACTGTTTCCACTTTACACTCTCTGGCGGGCAAGTGGGTGCGCGGAAGCCGGACGTGCGCATTTTTGTTCGTGCATGCGAGATGGCGAATGCTGCGCCTCCCGAATGCGTTTACGTGGGCGATAATTTCTACGCCGACGTACAAGGGGCGCAAGCCGCCGGGCTCGTCCCGATTCTGCTCGATCCTCGCGACGTTTTTCCCGATGCTGAATGTGTTCGCATTGCTCATCTCAGTGATCTGTTATCAGTGATCAGTCAACCAGTCAGCCATAAACCGAGTAACTGATTGACAGAGTAACGAATCAACCAACCAACCAGGGGGAGACATGTCATCGTCCATTCAAGTCCAGGAATGCAAGACCGCCGCCGAAAGATTAAAATTCATCCAGTTCTGGTGGGAGCCTTACAAGGGCAATCCCTATTGGGTGCCGCCGCTCGTCAACGAGCGGCAAGAGTTCCTCGACCCGGCCAGGAACCCGTACTTTCAACACGCACGTGCGGCGTATTTCCTCGCCACGCGCGGGGGCGAGCCGGTCGGCACCATTGCGGCGCACGTCAATGACATGTACAACAAGTTCCACGAGGAAAACATTGGCTTTTTCGGCTTTTTTGAGTGCATCAATGACTATGCGGTCGCCGAGGCGCTGTTCCGGACGGCCAGCGACTGGTGCCGCTCGCAAGGTGTGACGGCGATTCGCGGCCCGGCCAATTTCTCCTCTAACGATGATGGCTACGGCTGCCTCATCGAAGGTTTTGACGACCCGCCGCGCGTCTACATGCCTTACAATCCGCCTTTTTATAAAGAGTTTGCCGAGCGGTTTGGATTCCAAAAGGCGATGGACTTGTTTGCCTACGCGCTCGATACGAATGTTTACGCGGAAGATGGGATGCCGCCTAAGCTGGTGCGCGTGGTCGAGAAAATGCAAAAGCGCACAGGGATCACGTTCCGCACGGTGGATATGGCCCGGTTTGAGGAAGAAGTGGCGCACGTCAAGCGCGTCTACAATTCCGCATGGGAAAAGAATTGGGGCTTTGTGCCGATGACCGATATCGAGTTCGATCACCTGGCGGTGGGCATGAAGCAAATCCTTGATCCACGGGTGGTGTTCATTGCCGAAAAGGACGGCCAGTTTGTCGGCTTTTCGCTCAGCCTGCCGGATGTGAATGAGCCTCTGCTGGCCGCTCGTCCTTCGCCCAATCCCAATCCGATCGTCTATAACCTGATGTTGGCGCGAATGATGTGGCACTGGAAGGTTGCGCACAAGATCACCTGGCTGCGCATCTTTGCGATGGGGGTCGTCGAAGAGTGGCGCGCGCAGGGCATCGCGCCGATGTTTTATTACGAAACGGCCAAGGCCGCGCTGGCGTTTGGCTACAAGCACGGCGAGATGTCGTGGATTCTGGAAAACAACATGATGATGAACCGCGACATCCAGGCGCTCGGCGGCCACGTCTACAAGACGTATCGCGTCTACCAAAAGCCGTTATGACGGTCCATTCCATTTGCCGTTCTGAGCCGCAAAGCGGCGAAGAATCTCTAACGCGCAAGATAGAGAGGCTTCGCTTTGCTCAGAGTGACACAACCAGTGGTGCAGCCTGATGGCGCGCGAGCCTTCCCCTTACGCAGCCATGCCCGCCGGCTCCAGCCTGCTGGCTGCCATGCGCGACCGCGATTTCCGGCTGCTGTTCTGGGGCCAGCTCGTCTCCCAGATCGGCGACCAATTCCTGTTCATCGCCGCCCTGTCCATCATCAATCGCCTCACAGCCTCGCCCCTGGCGTTGAGTGGGCTGGCGCTCGCCATTTCCATCCCGCAGCTCACGTTCGGATTGATCGGTGGCGTGGTGGTGGATCGTTTTAACCGCAAATGGGTGCTCATCGTGTCCGACGTGCTGCGCGCGTTGGTCATCTTGCCGGCGCTGCTGGTGAACCAGCGGAGTAACGTGTGGCTTCTCTACCCGGCGGCGGCTGGACTGGCGACCATCGGTACAGCGTTTTATCCGGCCCGCAGCGCAATCATACCCAACATCGTCAAGCCAACGCTGCTGCTCAGCGCTAACACGTTGATACAGGTGAGTTACATTATTGCGTTGATCTGTGGCGCAACGCTGGCCGGGTTCGCCGTGCGGTTGTGGGGGCCGGACGCTGCGATCCTCTTTGATAGCGCCTCGTTCTTGCTTTCAGCTTCACTCATTGTGTTCATGCACATCCCGCCCAACGTCGCCGAGTTGCGCGAGTCGGCGCGGACGGTGCGGGGACAGCTCGTACAGGGATTGCGTTACGTGGCCGGCAGCCGCTTGCTGCTCCGGGTGCTGGCGATCACCGCCATCGCCGCGTTGGGCATCGGCGCCATCCAGATTTTGGGGCTAAACTTTCTCAACCAGCGGCTGAACGTGACGGAGCAGGGCTTTGGCGTGACGATGGCGATGGTGGGCGTCGGGGTGGCGGTGGGCGGCGCTGTCGTCCAGCGACTCGCCAGCCGGATGCCGGCCAACCAGGTTGTGGGGATGTGCCTGGCCGGCGTCGGCATTGCGATCATTGTCTTTGCACTTGCGCCGCACTTTGGGCTGGTGCTGGTAGCAGCAGCTGGCATCGGGCTGTGCCTGGTGGTGGCGCGTGCGGGCCTGGCGACGCTGACCCAGCAGCTTGTGCCGGATGAAGTGCGTGGCCGCGTGGAAAGCGCGGTCAACATGATCGTCAGCGTGTCGGCGGCCTCCGCACAAGGGCTTTCCGGGCTGTTGGGCGATCCTCACTTTCTCGGTGTTCAGGGCGTGTTTATCGGCTCGGGCGCTATCACTTTGGCGGCGGGCGTCAGCGCCGTCTATCTGCTGCGCGGCGCTGTGCATGCGATAGCGCTCAAGGCCGTCAGCACTTGAGGTTCCTAGCTCTCTAGTTGTTCTTGCAGATTAGCGGCAGGTAAATGTCATGGGCAACGGCCAAGCTCACCTGCCCGCCTGCATGATCAGGTCCCCTCTGGCGAGGTTTGAGCGGTCTACACTCCTCGCTCAACGTTCCACGTCACTCCCGTTCATCAATCGGCACGTAATGCTGTTCCGCCGGCCCGATGAACTCTGACTGTGGGCGGATGAGCACGTCATCGGCGTACTGCTCGATAACATGCGCACTCCACCCGGCGATGCGGCTCGCCGCGAACATGGGCGTGAACATATCTACCGGGATGCCGATGTAGTATAACATGGTGGAAGAAAAAAAGTCCACGTTGGGATAAAGCTGCCTGTACCGGTACACGGCCTGCTCGACCTCTTTGAGAATCTTGAACCACTTGAGCTCCCCCCGCCGCTCGCCCAACAGTTGGCCCCACTTTTGCAGATGCATGGCGCGTGGGTCACCCGTCTTGTAGATGCGGTGGCCGATGCCCATAATCTTGCGCTTGGTCTTGAAAGCATTTTCTACAAAAGCATCCGCCTTTTCCGGCTCGCCGATCTCGAACAGCGTCCGCATCGTCGCCTCGGCGGCGCCGCCGTGCAGCGGCCCCTTGAGCGAGCCCAACGCACCCGCCACCGCACTGTGCAAGTCGGCCTGCGTGGAAGCGACGACGCGTGCGGTGAACGTGCTCGCGTTCATCCCGTGCTCGGCCAACAAAACCTGATAGAGGTCCAGCGCCCGGACGCTGAGCGGGTCGGGTTGATCGCCAGTGAGCATGTAGAGGAGGTTCGGTGTATGGCCTAGCCGCGAGTCAGGTTCAATCGGCTCCAGATGATTGCGGATGCGGTGATATGCGGCGAGGACGGTGCCCATCTGCGCTGTCAGCCGCTCGGCCTTGCGACGCGTGGCCTCCGGCGAAATGTCCTCGGCCTCCGGGTCAGACATTGCCAGTGCGCCGACCGCGTTGCGCAGCACCACCATCGGCACCGCGTTATCGGGCGTGTTGCGCAGAAGGATGATGATCTGATCGGGCACGGGACGGTTGGCTGCCAGCCGCGCCTCCAGGTCAGCCAATTCTTTGCGGTTCGGCAGCGTGCCGTACCATAACAGGTAAACGACTTCTTCATAGTGGGCCTTTTCGGCCAGTTCGTGGATGTTGATCCCGCGATATGTCAAGACCCCGCGCTGGCCGTCCACAGAGCTGAGCGACGTCTGCACAGCGACGACGCCATCTAGACCTTTCACGAAAGTCGAAGCTGGCTTGACAGGTTCGGCAGTGCTCACGGCAATTCTCCTTTTTAATCTTATGACAAAAAGCCGACCGGATGGGCCTAGTCGGCTTGGCTTTCCTGCAATCGGGGACGCGGCGAACCTACAATACCTTGGCGGCGATTGCCTCCTTATGTATGTAAATCCGAGTATAACACTCTTGACGGCGAGTGTCAATTATTTCGTATCCCGGCCCGTTTCTCGTTTTTTTGGTTCTGGACATTTTGCACGAAATCCGTTATAATGTTCCCCGGTTATGTTGGATGGACTGAGAAGCTCCCGCTCTCAGTCCTTGTCGCACGTATTGGGAAAGCGCCTTGGGCGTTTTTTTTTCCGAACCTCGTCCCGCCATGGGACTCTGAGGGGGAGCATGAGCACGAGCGAACAGCCTATCTATGTCACCCGGGATGGCCTCAAGAAGCTTGAGGACGAACTGGAATATCTGCGCACCGTCAAGCGTGCCGAAGTCGCGCAACGCCTGCATGACGCCATGGGCGAGGGCGACATTGACGAGAACGCCGAGTACGACGACGCCAAAAACGAGCAGTCGTTCGTCGAAGGCCGAATTCTTACACTGGAGACGATGATCAAGAACGCAGTCATCATCCAGGAAGGCAAGCATCGCGACCAGGTCATGCTGGGCAGCACAGTGACGATTGTCGAGGATGGCGGCGAGCCGGAGACGTATCACCTCGTCGGATCGGCGGAGGCCGACCCGCGGCGAGGACGTATCTCGAATCAAAGCCCACTGGGACGCGCCTTGCTGGGCAAACGCGTGGGCGATACGGTCACGGTGAGCGCGCCGGCGGGCATGTTATCTTTCCAGATCATTGCCATTCACTAGTGTGACGGGTTCATTCTCCCGGTCCATGCGCGAACCGATCGAATGGCGCATGGATTTTTTTTAAATGGAGCGACCTGTTTTCCTGCCGGCCTCCGAAGCGGAGCGGCGTCGAGAAGACAGGTTGCCGATGGAGAGTCAGCGATGCAACCCCAAAGCGATCTTGAGCATGAGCGATTAACCAAGCTGCAACGGCTGATCGAGGCCGGAGTCGATCCGTACCCGGCGCGCGTCAAGCGCACACACACGACGGCCCAGGCCATCGCCGCGTACCAAGTGAGCGAAAAGAGCGGCGGCGAAGTAGAGGCGTCCGTAACCGGAAGGCTCTGGAGCTTGCGGACCATGGGCAAGTCGTCGTTCGGGCACATTGAGGATGGCGCGGGTCGCCTGCAACTATACTGGCGCGTTAACGACGTGGGCGAAGCTTCGTACCAGACGCTCTTGCGCGATATAGACTTGGGTGACTTTATCGAAGCGCAGGGAGCCATGTTCCGCACCAAGACAGGCGAGATCAGCCTGCACGTCAGGGCATGGCGCGTGATCAGCAAGTCCATCCAGCCGTTGCCGATGGCCAAAGAGCAGATCGTGGATGAGCAGGTGGTGCGCTTTAGCGAGTTTGCGGATGCCGAGCGGCGCTACCGCGAGCGATATGCCGACTTGGCCGTCCATCCTGAAGTGCGCCAAGTGTTCATCACGCGCGCCAAGATCGTTTCTGCTTTGCGGCGTTTCCTCGAGGGCCAGGGCTTCCTGGAGGTCGAGACGCCCATCCTGCAACCGATTTATGGCGGTGCGGCGGCGCGCCCATTCATCACGCATCACAACCAGCTTCATCAAGACTTGTATCTGCGTATCAGCTTTGAGCTGTACCTCAAGCGGCTGCTGGTGGGCGGGTACGAGCGTGTGTACGAGATTGGCCGCGACTTTCGTAACGAGGGCGTCAGTTACAAGCACAATCCTGAATTCACGCAGTTAGAGTTTTACGCGGCCTACCTCGACTACAACGACGTGATGAAGCTGACAGAAGAGATGGTCGCCTTTGCGGCGCGCGAGGTGTTGGGCAACACCAAGATCTCGTTCAAGGGCAGCGAGATTGAACTGGCTCCGCCCTGGCGTCGCGTGACGCTGCGCGAGGCCATCCGCCAATATAGCGAGATTGATTACGCAGAGCATCGCGATGCGGCGAGCCTCCGCCAGGCGATTCTTGCCATCGGGGGGCACGCGCCGGAAAACGCGACGTGGGGCAAGCTGGTGGATGGGCTGCTGGGCGATTACGTCGAACCCAGACTTGTCCAGCCGACGTTCGTGATGGACTATCCACGCGACATTTCGCCGCTCGCCAAGCGCAAGCTCGACGACCCGACGCACGTCGAGCGGTTCGAGTTTTTCATCGGCGGCATCGAGATGGGCAACGCCTTTAGCGAGTTGAACGACCCGCTGGATCAGGAAGCTCGCTTTGTGGAAATGGCGCAGCTCTACGCCGCCGAAGATGAAGAAGCCCACCCCATGGACGAGGACTATGTGAATGCGATGAAATACGGGATGCCGCCCAATGGCGGGTTCGGGATGGGCGTAGACCGGCTGACGATGCTGCTCACCGATCGGGACACGATCCGCGAGGTGGTGCTGTTCCCGCACTTGCGTAGTCACGCATAGACGAGTCGGAAACCCGTTTTCTCGTCTTTGGCGGAAAACGGGTTTCTAGTTTTAGGGTATAATCGCGCGCAATGACTGGCGGAAGAGATGATGGTCGCGCCGCAGTGGTTGGCAGCCAGCTACGTGCTTCACATGCTCGCCACCGTGATATGGATCGGTGGAATAGTATTCATGGTGTTGGTGGTGACGCCGGCCATCAAAGGCGAGCCAGCGGGTGCCCAGTTGTTTGCCGCGATCCGGCGGCGTTTTGCGCCGCTGGCCAGTCTCAGCCTAGCCGTACTCATCGTCACCGGAATGGTGCA
>Ga0315268_10002673_pt1 | contig 19956 bp, 19 predicted proteins | sample C1_top_MG_FD_204535 | JGI IMG/M metagenome (GOLD analysis project Ga0315268, IMG submission 204535) | Sediment microbial communities from Yellowstone Lake, YNP, Wyoming, USA - C1_top | ecosystem: Environmental > Aquatic > Freshwater > Lake > Sediment | place: USA: Wyoming | collected 2017-08-01
TCAATTCATAGCCCAGGTTATGGTTAGTTTCGCACCGGTCCCGGAGGCACTTGACCTCCAGGCTGATGACCCGGGTGATTTCCAGGGCCCGGGCGTCAAAGTGCCAGTGGTAGGGCTTGATGAACCCGAGCCAGCCCAGCACGTCCCCTTCGCTCAAGGTCTGGATGGTAACGGGGCCCCGCCGGGCGCGGAAGATCTCCACCGCCACCCGGCCGTGATGAATCAGGAAAAATTGTTTGGCTTCCTCTTCAGTCCGGCAGAGAAACTGGCCGGCAGCGAAACTGACCCGGGAGGCGCAGGGGGCGATATCCTGGAGATGGCGCGGCTCCAGGCCCTGGAAAAAGGGGTGCGCCGCCAGCAGGGGCTCAATCGTTTCCATGGTGCTTCTCCTTGAGGGCTGCTTCGGTTTCCCGGATGGCCCGGACTTCTTCCGTGAGGTCGATGGCCACGGGACACCAGGTGATGCACCGGCCGCAGCCGATGCACCCCAGGCAGCCGAACTGGTCCATCCAGGTGGCCAGCTTGTGGGTCAGCCACTGGCGGTAGCGGGACCTGGGGGTGGCGCGGATGCTGCCGCCATGCAGGTAGGAGAAATCCACGGTGAAGCAGACGTCCAGGCGCCGCCGCCGTTCCGCCCGGCTCCCGGCCACGTCCGTGGCGTCTTCCGTGGTGTGGCAAAAACAGGTGGGGCACACCGCGGTGCAGTTGCCGCAGGTGAGACAGCGGGCCGCAACCTCATCCCAGCGGGGATGTTCGTAGTTGCGGTAGAGCAGTTCCTTGATCCCCGTGGGGTCCAGCACCCGGCCCAGGTGGCGGGCGGTCGCCGCCACCACCCGGGCCGCGGCCTCCATCTCCTCCTTACCGGCTAGGCGGTGGGAGACTTGGCCCAGGACCTCGGCTCCCCGGGGGCTGCCGATTTCCGTCACCAGGTAATGGGCCCCGTTTTCCAGCACTTCCGTCAGGGCCAGGTCAAAACCCGAGGTGGCCTTGGGTCCGGTGCCCAGGGAGACGCAAAAACCGGTGCCGCAGGACGCGCCGCCGCAGTTCACCGCCACGATGAAGGCGTTTTCCCGGCGGGCCTGGTAAATGGGGTCCACGTGTTTGCCCTGGAGGAAAACCCGGTCCTGCACCTCCATGGCATGGAGGTCGCAGGAATGGACCCCGATGAAGGCAAACCGCGGGGTTGCCTCGGCCGCCGGAATGATTTGAAAGCTGCTGCCCTGACGGCGGGCCTGCCAGAGCTGCTGGCGCGGCGGGAAGAGGAACTGTTTCCAGGACTGCTGGCCCACCCCGTAGCCGAAGAGGGCCTGGTCCTGCCGCTTCTGCAGGCGGAAGGCGCCGCCCTCCTGCTGGTCGCGCCAGCCCACCGGGAGATCAGCCACCGCCGCCAGGTCGCCATAAATGAGTTCACCGCGGCGCAGGGTGGGGCCCACCAGCCGGTAGCCCTTGGCGGCCAGGGCGTCCAGCAGCAGCTGCAAGTCCCTGGCCTCCAAAACCACGCTGGCGCCTATTGCCAGGGAGGGCGAGGTCATAGGTCCCATACTCTCCAATTATCGGCGGTTAGCAAAAAATTCGTGAGCGGGGTGAAGTTCTGGAACCGGCCTTTGAATATGAATCAATATAGGGCCTGGGGAAAAAGGCGTCAAGGCCAAATGGTAAGCTGCCTGGAAAGCGGGAGCAGGGGGCGGATCGGATAAGGCTGAAATGGGCCATGGGCCTGAGCCCATGGCCCGTTATGGGGGACCTCCATAAGCTTTCATACCTCCTCCCCCTGATTCCCCCTGCCGCCTAAAAGGTATAAAACGCGGTAACCATGGGCGTAAATTTTTGAACCCCATTTTTACCCGCCAGGTCCAAGGACACGCCCGCGGCCACGGCTAATTTATCCGTAGCCAGGAATTCGATCCCCGGCAGGATTCCCAGGACGGTCTGTGGGGTTTGGTAGCCCTGGATGGTATTGAGGTTCTGCCAGGTCCAATTGCTGTAAACTTCGAACAATAGAACCCAACGCTTGGAGATGGGAAGTTCCGTGGCCAGGTTGATAGTCAGGTATTCCCGGGAACGGACGTTACGGGCGGGGTCACTGGTTATCTTGTAGAGATTCACCGGGGTGTTAAACCAGATCTGGCTGTGCACCAGAAACGGTTTCAGATATTTGAACAGATTGACGCCGGTGATGAAGTTGAAAGACCCGGTGCCGATGGCATCGGTGCCGAGGCGCGCCGGGTTGAGCCGGGAGGCATGGCCGGTGGGAAAACCCACCCCGCCCACGGCGCTTATGGCAGGCCGGTAATCGGTTTCCGGCAGCAGGTTATATTTGGCCACCGCGGTGATATCCCCGACCCCGCTGAAACTGGCCCCGGTTTCGCCGTTGGGACCACGCGCCTCCAGGTGGTGGCTCCAGTTATGGATGAACGGCACGACGGCGTACAGCTCCAGGTCTTTGGTGGGGCCATAGACAAATTTGACCGGCATAAAAAAGGTGTAAAAATCCCCGCGGGCGCTCACCGGCCGCCAGTTTTGGGTGAATACCCCCGGGTAAAAGGACAGGGCCCACCAGACCTGCATGGCGAACTTGCCGGTCTCGATGGGCAGGCAGGTGTCGCTGATCATGGGGCCGCAGGTGCTGGGAGGACCCTCCTTTTTTTCTTCCGCCGGTGGGGCGGCCGGCGGTTTTTCCAACAAGAGTTGGCCGGGCCCCTGAGCCCGGGCCGGCGTCGTCGGAACCAACCATCCCCCCCACAGTACCAGAATCAGGGCCAGCAGATAAGGCTTGCCAACCTTAAACAGATGCAGTTTCATACCAGATCCCCCTTTTTCCTTAACGGCTGCCGCATTGCGGCGCGTTTGGCTTTCAAGTTTGCGAATTGGAGAGGCGGAGAACCCCGCCCCTTCGCCCCTCCGGTTTAAACGGCTTCATTCCCGGTCTCCCCGGTGCGGATGCGGATGACTTCCGCCACCGGATAGACGAAGATCTTGCCGTCGCCGATGCGGCCGGTGCGGGCCTGGTCCACGATGGTGTCGACGATGGCCTTCACCTTTTCATCCGGGGCGATGATCTCGATTTTCACCTTGGGGAGGAAATCCACTTGGTACTGCATGCCCCGGTAGACTTCCCGAAGCCCCTTTTGCCGACCGAAACCCTTGACTTCAGTGACCGTCATCCCCTGGACGCTGATGGCGTGGAGGGCTTCTTTTACCGTTTCCAGCTTGAAGGGCTGGATAATGGCCTCTATCTTTTTCATGTCGTGCCTCCTGAAATTTTACAGACTGTAGCCGGTTTCTTGGTGTTCGGTGAGGTCCAAGCCGGCCACTTCGTCTTCGGTTGCTACCCTGAGGCCTATGGTGGCGTCCAGGATTTTAAAGAGAATATAGCTGATGATAAAGGAGTAGGCCAGGGTGGCCGCCACCGCGATGAGCTGGGTCAGCAGTTGGCCGGGGTTGCCGAAGAACAGGCCGTCGCCGCCCGCGGGGTTCACCAATTTGGAAGCGAAGAGGCCGGTGGCCAAGGCGCCCCAAATGCCCCCGATGCAGTGCACCCCCACCACGTCCAGAGAGTCGTCATAGCCCAGCTTGGGTTTGACCAGGACGGCCAGGTAGCAGATAGTGCCGGCGCCGAGGCCGATGAGGATGGCGGACATGGGGCCCACATAGCCGGCGGCCGGGGTGATGGCCACCAGGCCGGCCACCGCCCCGGAGGCGGCGCCCAGGGTGGTGGGCTTGCCCCGCACCAGCCATTCGGTGCCCACCCACGACAGCGTGGCGGCGCAGGTGGCCAGATGGGTGGCGGTGAAGGCGGAGCTGGCCAGGGCCCCGGCAGCCAGGGCGCTGCCGGCGTTGAAGCCGAACCACCCGAACCACAGGAGTCCGGCCCCCAGGACGGTGAGGCCCAGGTTGTGGGGGATCATGGCCTCGGTGCCGTAGCCTTGGCGGGGGCCGATGACCAGGGCGGCAGCCAGGGCGGCGATGCCGGCGTTGATGTGCACCACGGTGCCCCCGGCGAAATCCAGGGCCCCCAGGTTTTTCAGCCAGCCGCCGTCACCCCAGACCCAGTGGGCCACGGGGTTGTAGACCAGGGTGGACCAGATCACCATGAACACCAGGAAAGCGCTGAATTTCAGCCGCTCGGCAAACGCGCCGGTGATGAGAGCCGGAGTGATGATGGCGAACATGGCCTGGTAGATCATGAAGGTCTGGTGCGGAATGGTTTCGGAATAAGCCTTGAAAGGCTCAGGGCCGACGCCGGCCAGGCCCACCCAATCCAGGTTGCCGATGAAGTGGCCCACATCGGGGCCAAAGGCCAGGCTGTAACCCCACAGGGCCCAGATGACTCCCACTACCCCCAGTAGAATAAAGTTTTGCATGATGGTGGACAGGACGTTTTTACTGCGCACCATGCCTCCGTAAAACAGCGCCAGCCCCGGGGTCATGAGCATCACCAGGGCGGCGGATACCAGAACAAAGGCGGTATCAGCGGCATTCATAAAACCATTTCTCCTCCAGCAAAGATTTGCTTTGGGGAAATGCAAATGGTGGGCCAATTAATATTATAGTAATATCAGTATATTATCGCAAGGGAGCTAAAATTATATCATACAAATATGTATAATATATAAATAATAGAATACAATTACGTAAGCTTTAATCAATAAAAGGAAAGGCCATTCTTCAATTCTGTTAAACGACGCCACCTTGCCAGGTTGCAAAATTGTTGGTAATTGGCGGTCCACCGGCAGCTGCCTGGTGCGGGAAAGGGGACCCCTGGCTCCTGGGGGAAACTGGGGGTTAGGCCCGGGGAATATCAACCGGGACCCAAATTTAATTCCCCGCCCCCTTTCTTTGTGGTATTAGTATGGCTAACTTTCACCTGTCAGCGCTGGTTCAGGGTCAGCGCCAGGTCCGGTCTCTATAGCCCCCAGAAGGCAGAGCGCTCCCCGGCCTTTCAGGGGTTTCAGACCAAAACAAGGAGTGAGGCCATGTCCGTGGGGAACCCGAGAGATCGCCGGCTCTTGCCGAATTTGACCACGCTTCCGGGGGGGTTGTTGGTGGCGGTGCTTCTGGTGGTCGCCGCCTGCGCCCCCCAGGTGCCGCCGCCGCCACCCATCACCAAAATTCCCAGCAAGGTCATTTCCGAGGGAGGTATGAGGTTCCTGGTCTATGGCCTGAAATTTCCCGGCACCAGCCAGGATTTCAAGATGCGGGAGGGGGAAGCCCTATTCTGGCTGCCCCTCTCCATTGTGCAGGGCGTCCGGCTCTCGGGGCCGGAGCTGGACAACTATCGCCAGGCCGAAGTGGTTCTCACCTCTGGAGAAAGGTTCCGGGGCGAGCTTTTCGTGGGCCAGCTCATCGAAGGCACCACCGATGTGGGTTACTGGAACTTGTCCCTCAAGGAGGTGCAGAGCCTGGTCATGGGAGAGGAATGATGGCCCCGGGGCCGCCTTTATCGTTCCCCCTTCCCACGACTCTGATGTGACTTTTGGTCCATGGCATACGCGCTGACGTTTATGGTGGGACTGGCTCTGGGGAGCTTTCTCAACGTGGTGATTACCCGTCTGCCCCGGGGGGAGCAGGTCATGGCCGGCCGGTCCCGCTGCCCCCACTGCCGCACCACCCTGCCCTGGCGTGACAATCTGCCGCTCCTCAGCTACCTTTGGCTGGGCGGCCGCTGCCGTTTCTGCGGGGCCCCCATCTCCAGGCGCTACCCGCTGGTGGAACTGACAGGGGGGGTCCTGGCCGCGGCTCTGTGGTGGCGGTTCCCTGCCAGCCCGGTACTCCTGGCTTATGGGCCCTTCTGTGGGGCCCTGTTGGCCCTCAGCGCCATCGACCTGGAGCACCGCCTGCTCCCCGACGCCGTCACCCTGCCGGGCATCGCCCTGGGGTTGGCCCTGGCCCTGGTCTTGCCGCATCTCACCTTTCTGGCCGCCGCCGCCGGGGCCGCGGCGGGGGGCGCCCTATTTTTCGGGATTGGCTGGGTTTATCACAGGCTCACCGGCCGGAAGGGCATGGGGGGAGGCGACGCCAAGCTGCTGGCCTTCATCGGCGCCTTCCTGGGGCTGCAGTCTCTGCCTTTCGTGATCTTCATCAGCGCCGCGCTGGGTACCCTGGCGGGCATCGGCGTGGTCCTCACCACCGGCAACTGGCGGGCGGGCGGCTGGCGGACGGCCGCCATTCCTTACGGTCCTTTCCTGGCCGTGGCCGCGTTGGTATATCTTTTAGGGCACTGGGAACTTTCCCGGTTGCTGTGGGGGGGGAATTAACCGCCTGGAGCCGGGCTTGGTTAGCAGGGGCAGAGAAAAAGACTGGGGCGGGTGATGCACCCGCCCCTCAAATTATGCTTATTTAAAGATGCCCGGCCGATCGTACCTGGGGTCGCTCTTGCCCATGGGCCGGCAGAAGGTCCAGCCCCCCGGGTCGCCCACCAGGCCCCGGGCTGAGGTGCCGACACTGCTGGAGGGGATGCTGAAGGGCAGGGTGGCGATAAACAGCCCGACGCCGAGACAGGTGGTGGCCAGCCCCATAGGACGGCCAATCAGAGCGTCGGCCCCCAAGGCTGCGGAGCTGGGCGGGCCGGTGGAAGGCACATAAAAACCCCGTTCCGCCTTTTCCAGGCTGTAGGGCATCTCCCCGGCGACGCCCAGGCCTCCCCAGGTCACCACCAGCATTATGGTCAAGATTACCACCGGCAGTCTGCGCCTCATGGTGGTCCCTCCTTTGGCGCTCACGGATGGCTTTAATTTGCTTGCCTTTTCCCTGATACCATATTCTCCTTCTTAAATCAAGCTTAATAAGGTTGGGGAGCCGCTTCCGGCGGTCTCTGGTCCTCCCGGCGCTGGGGCGAAGGCTCTTCCAGGCCGACCTTCTCCTTCATGTCATGGGTGATCCGGGCCCCTTCCTCTAAATTAGTGACAATATGTGGAGTAATCAAGACCAGGAGTTCGGTTTTTTGCTTGCTCACCCCCTCGGAGCCGAACAAGGGGCCCAAAAGCGGCAACTTGCGCAGTCCGGGAATGCCGGCCGAGGTGAGGGTGCGGTCCTCCCGGATCAGCCCGCCCAGGACCACGGTCTGATTGTCCCCGGTAATAAGCTGGGTCTTGGCCTGGCGCACCGTGAAGGTGGGGGTGCCCCCCACCCCGGTGGTGGTGCCCTTGGCGTCGCTCACTTCCTGGGAGATCTCCAGGGTCACCAGCCCCTTGGCGTTGATCTGGGGTTTCACCGATAAGATGATGCCGGTGTTGCGGTACTGCACCGTGGAGGTCTGAAACGAGGTAGTCTGGCTGATGAGGGGCACCGACGTGGAGGTGAGGATGGGGACCTCTTCGCCAATCATGATTTGGGCCTCCTGGTTGTTGGCCGCCATGATGTGGGGCGAGGCCAGGATATTCACCTTGCCCTGGGAGGCCAGCAGGTTGATGAGGCCTTTTAGTTTGTTCGCTGTGTCCACTGCCAGAAAGGTGAAGCCGCCAGCCGTGGTAAACATGCCCGCGGCCCCGGACACCACGTCCACCCCCGGAATAGTGGCCGGCGCCGGTGTGGTGGTCGTGGTGGTGCTAGGAGTGGCCACCAGGACGCCGGTGGTGGTGCCCCCGGTGGTGGTGCCGGTGGAGGTGGCGGCGGCGGCAGGAGCGCCTCCAATGAGGAACTCGATGCCGTATTTCAATTCGTCGGTGAGGCGGACCTCGGCCACCAGGACTTCGTTGAGCACTTGCCGGGGCATGATGTCCAGCTCTTTGAGGATCCGGGAGATGATGTTCCATTCATGGGGCGGGGCCACCACCACCAGGAGGTTGTTTTCCTCGTCGGGGATGATCCTGATTCCTTCCTTGGGAGCCGCTCCCGGGGCCCCGGCCCCGGCTACGGCCCGTTCCTTCAGGGCCGGCGCCCCCGCAGCCTCAGCGCCCGGGGCAGCTTGCGGCTGCAGGCCGCCGGCGCCCAAACCCGTCGTTCCCGTGGTAGTGCCCAGACCGCCCATGCCGGTGGTGGTCCGCTGGGCGCCGCCCAGGCCGCCCCCGCCCGTACCCCCGGCGCCGCCGAAGGCTGAAGCCCCAAAAGCCGGGGCCGCTCCGGGTTTGGTCTCCTTGACGGTAGGCGCGACCGCCGTCCCGCCGTACACCTGGGTCAGGATGTTGGCCAGGTTTTTGGCCTTGTAATTCACCACGTTATAGACGTGGATGTTGGCCAGCAGGTCGGTTTTCAGGTCCAGCTGTTTCGTCCAGTAGAGGGCGCGCTCCATGAGCCCCGGGGAACTTGCCAGGATCATCACCGAATTGATGCGGCTCACCGGCAGGAAGCTCACCCCGAATTTGCCTTTTTCCTTCTGGGCCAGGGTGCCGTAAGCCGAAAAGATGGTCTCCATCTCGGTGATGATTTCCTGGGGGTCGGTGTTATGCACTTTGATGATGCGCACCAGGGTCTGGGCCAGGGCCCGGGTGTCCACCAGGTGGATCAATTGCAGCAGCTTTTCCAGGTTGTCGGGGCTATCCACCAGGATGAGGGCGTTGTGGGCCGCCTCCCCGAGGTTGCCTCCCGCTGAGAGCAGCGGCTTCAGCACCGACGCCATCTCCTTGGCCGCGGTCTGCTCCAGAAAGACCACCTGGGCCCTCATGCCCGGGGGGACCGGGCCGGTGATGTGAACGGGCAAAGCCCGGGTGGCGGCCTTGTCCAGGGGCACGATTTTGTAAAGCTCGGGCCCCTTGATCAGAACGGCCCCGTTGATGGCCAGCAGGGTCTCCATGATGGACATGAGGTCGCTCTGGGTCAGGTTGCCGGTGGCCCGCACGTTGACCGTGCCTTTGACCTTGGGATCGATGGAGTAATTTATCCCCATGGTGTCGGCCAGGACCCGAACGGCCTCCACCAGGTCGGCATTTTTCAGGTTGAGGTCGATGGGATAGACCTTTTCCCCTTTCTTGGGGACGCGGCGGCTGGCGGGGATCTCCTTCAGGCGGGCAGCATAGCGCTCCATCCCCCGCTCGTCGCCAAAGGTCTCTCCCGTGAGAGGCTTCTTTTCTTTGGGGGCGTACTTTGATTCCGGTTTCACCGGCGCAGTGGAGACCCGCACCGGCACCTGCCTGGAGGTGGGCAGCGGGGTAGGCGGAGCTACCTGGGCGGGAGCGCAGCCCATTAACCCCGCGATTAAGCAGAAGGTCAAAATGCCCGGGAGCCACCCCGCTTTCAAGCGCTCCCCCTCCGCCATCCCGGAGTAACCTTGCATCGTCTTCACCGTGCCTCTATTCATCAGGGAAATTCAAGGTTTTTTTGCCGTCTTTACCTTGGAATACCACACCCTCACTGGAAATTTCCACTACTTTAAAGCCGCCCCATTCTTCTCCCAGGCGCACTACCTCGACCAGAGGCTCGGTGCGCCCCCGGGGGGTGGTCTGCTCGCCGATCATGGCCGCCCTCTCGTTGCCGATGATGATGGTGCCCAGGAGCTTGCGGCCTTCCAGGCTATCCTGCTTGGCGGTTTGGGTGTCCGAATCAGGGCCGGCGCGGTCCTGGCTGAAGAGATTTTTGGCCGCCACCACCCGGAAGGCGGTCAAGGGCTGGGTGTCCCGCAAAATGGGGGCCTTGGGCATCTCCGGCGCCTTGCCGGCCCGGGACAGGGCCGGGCTTTCCCCGCCTCCCCACCATACCTGGATGATGGCCGCCAGCAACAGGCAGTTGGCCGCCACCAGCAAAATATGCCAGAAATTGATGTCGCGGCGCCAGTTCAACTGGACACCCCCTTCTTGATCACCCCGGAGACCACCAGGTTGACCTGCAAGGGGCTTTCGGCCTTGGCCCCCACTACCCAGCGGGGGGCGTTAATCTCCAGGTCCGGAATGAAAAGCAGCTTTTTATGATGCTCCAGGTGATAGAGGATGGTCAACAACTGCCCCACACTTCCCGAGAGCTGCACCTGCACGGGCACCTCCAGATAGGAGCCGGCCTCCCGGGGGGTCAGGACCTTGGTGCTGGTCAACTGCACCCCGTGCTCCCGGGTGAGGTTCTTCAGGATCTCCTGGAGTTCGGCCGAGGCCACCGCCGCCCCGGAGCCGGAGAGAAACTGGCTTTCGGTGCGGTTCAGGGCGGCTTTCATGGCCTGGTTGGCTTCCAGCACCCGGGCCTTGCTCTGGATCAGGCTCTGGTACTTGGCCAGCAGCAGGCGCTGCCGGGACAGCTCCTGGCTCCAGGAATCTTCCAGATCCCAAAGGGGGCTGACCACCACCAGGTACACCAGGAGCAGCACCAGCACTCCGCCCAGCAGCCAGGCCAGGCGCCGCTGCTGGGGGGTGAGCTTCTCAAGAAGCTGGTTCCAGTCCTTTAATTTCTGCTTTAATTTTAAAATGTTCGAGTTTGTTGGCATCGGTGACAATGGGTGAGGCAAATTCGGTTTTTTGGAGCCAGCCGGATTTCTCCAGCAGGGGGATGAGATCGGAAGCCGACCTGGACATCCCGCTGATATCTAGAGTCTGCTTGCTCAACCGCAGATTAAACAGCCAGGTGTTATCCGGAATGAGGGTAGTCAAGTCCTTCAAAACCCGGAGTTTGTCGGGGGATTGGCCCACCTTGCGCAAGCTTTCCATCTGCTTGGCCAGGGCCTGGCTCTCCTCCAACTGGCGCTCCACCTGCTTGGCCTCGGGGGCCAGGGCCGCTATCTGGCGGTTTACCTGGTAGAGGACGATGCGCTGGTGGATCAGGGCGCTCCCGCCCCAGACCAGGCAGAGTCCCAGAAAGACCAGAAGGAGCATTTTGGCCAAGGAAAATCTGCCAAAATCGGCGGCGGCCCGCTTCGCCGCGGGTAACAGGTTGGTCCCTAGGGGCACTTTCCCCAGGCTCCGCAGGGCGGCGCCCAAGGCCGGCAGAACCCCGGGCAGCTCGGTTTCCGGCGGCAGCCCCTCTATGGGGAACAGGTTGGGGTAGAATAGGTCCAAGCCCCGCTGCCGGCCCATGGTGGGGGCATCGAACCCCGCCCCCCCGCGGCCATAGAGGCAAAGGGCTTTGGGCTGCCCGGGCCCGCCCCCCAGGCGGTCCAGCTCAACCTTGAGAAGGTTGGCAAGCTCCCGGGGCGGCAGATTGCTTCTCTGGATGAAGACCCTCAGGGTCTGACCCTGAATGTGGCTCAACTGGAAGGCGCCGGGCGCACAATGCAGTAGCAGCCAGGAATTGGGCAGCTTCCCTGCCAGCCCCGCGAAGGCATTGGCCACCGCGGTGGGCCCCAACTCCAGGGACATGGGCTGCAAGCCTACCTCGCTCAGGAGGTGGAGGCAGGCCTCCACCGGTCCCCGGGGCAAAGCCATCAACATCAGGTGAATCTCGTTTTCCGTTTCTCCCAGCATCTGAAAATCAAAATAGAGCTTGTCCGCGGGCAGGGGAAGAAAGCGGTCCATTTCGTAGGCCACCACCTGCGTCAGATTCTCGGCGGCGGCCCGGGGGAGGGCGGCTTGACGGCAGAAACCCATGTCAGGGCTCACCGCCAGGCTCACCGGGCAGGAATCCAGCCCCCAGCCGGCAACGATCTCTTGCAGCCTGGGAGCCAAATCCGCCATCTCGCCCTCCTCCAGGGGCAGGAAAGCCACGTGCTGGGCCTGCAGCCCGGAGAAGTTTTTTTGCAGGTGGACCAGGGTGAGGCCGGTCCCATTCAGATAAACCCCCAGGCCGTGGGTTCCGGCCAGGAGGGAGGCGGACAGCTGATCCCATAAGGCGCTAAGTTTCCAGTTCACCTTCATGTTCTTTTCCAACTTGGGGAATCTTCTAATTTTCCCAAGTTTTGGTCTGGGGCGCAAGTCAGGTCGGTTATCTTTTAATTAAATCAAACCCTCAATGGAATAGCTTGTCAGTACCCCCCGGGTAGGACCACCAGCAGCCCAAGTTTTACCCGGGAAAGCTATCCAGCCAGGCGATGATTTCCCAGAGTTCGGCCGCGGAGAACTCCACCCGCACCACCGCCTGAATGGTATGCCGTCCTTTGTGCTTATTTACCATACCGGTGGATTTAATTGTAAAAAAAGGTGAGCTATGGAAAGTCAGCATTTGCTGCTGGGCTAACCGGGGATCAGGACTCATCTGGGAAATTTCCTGGAAATTGCGAAACGGCATGGTTCGGCGCGTGGCAATGATGGTCGGGCAGACCTCCGGAGGCAGCCCCATGGCCAGCAACACCTCCAACGGTGCGGTATTGACATTTACTCCCAGGGACACCCCCTGCACCGTGAGCCACTCGCACAGGCGGGGGATCATGGGGCTGTTTTCAAAACCCCGCACCCAGGCAAGCTCGGTAACCGCTTCAAAGTTGCTGTTCTTGGCCACATAGGGCGGGTCCAGGCTGAGGTAGTAGCCGCTTTTGGCCCCATAGGGTCGGGGTGCATCGCCGCGGCTCCGCCAATCCTGGATAGAATCCACCATGGTCCGCACTTTTTCGGGAGAGAACCCCAGAACCGTAAACAGGTTTAACAAGATATTCTCCGGAGCCCGGTTGAGATTGATCTTGCCCGCTTCGTCGGCCATCCGGATCTCCGCCCAGCCCCCGGGGAGTTCCAAGAGATGGGGTCTTTGGTCTCCTTGCCAGGCGGGTGGGGGCCTGTCTTCCGTCACCGGTGTGCCCATCTGTTGTTGTAACCGGCCGGCTTCTTCTATCTTGGTGGACACCAACTTCCCCAGGGCGTAGTAGACTCCGGCTTCGGCCAGGCGGCGGCACTGGTGCGCCTCCCGGAAGTTGGCGGCCAGCCTCAGCTCCGTGCGCCACTCCTGGGCCCAGCTCAGGATCAGGACGCTGATCAGGGCCAGGACCAGGATCACCAGCAGGAGAACGGTCCCGGCCTGGTCCTCAGGAGGCGCGCCTTTTCTATGGCGCCCTTTCCGGCTTCTTATATTCCGATACATGAATGGGAATGATGAGCACCTGGGGCTGTTGGCCGCCCTGGGTCAGGCTAACCTTCACCCAGTGGGGCAGTCCCCCGTCGCGCTTGGCCTCCCAGGTCTGGGCCTCTTCGCGGTCGCGACCATAAGTAAATTGGACTGATGCCACGTTATGCAAGATGATCTGACGCACCTCCACTCCCTCGGGGTCGCGGTACCAGTTGACGTTTCTGGTTTGCTCCACCGCCAGGACGCCCTGGCCGGCTTCGTCCTGTCCCATGAGGACCCGCCAGTGGTAGACTCCTCCCAAACTATGGGCTTCCAGGGGCACCAGGGTGAAGAAGCGCATCTCATCGGGGTTCCCCACAAAATAGAGGCGGTTGCCCAGGGAGCCCCACACCGCGGAACTCAAGGAGCGCTCCAGGATGCTTTGCCCCACCCGCAGTTCCTGCAACTTTTCCGCGGCGGCTTGGCCCCGCTGCACCACTTTCAGGCTCAGAGAAAGGGAGGCGTAAGCCACCAGGGTCAACAGGCTGGTGAGCACCAGGGCCACCATTAGTTCCAGCAGGGTGAAGCCGGCCTGGCGACTTTGGTTGTTAGGGGCCATAATTTTAACATGTAGCCGTCAGCCGTCAGCTTTCAGCTATCAGCAAAAACGAGTGGCGCAGGTGATTACAGGTGGGGTTGGCACGGCCCACCATATCTTCTGCTAGCCCTTCTTCTGCACCGCGGTCCTGATGGTCTGGAGGGCCAGGGATTTGGCCTGGTCCCGCTGCCGCCACGACACCGTTACCTGGATGAGGGAGCACCTCACCAGCTGGTTGATATGGGGGTTCGACACTTCAAACTGGGGCGAGACCTGCACCAGATAGTCAAATCTGCCGTCCCGGCCCTGGTAAGTGGCCGCTGCCAGAGCCTGGACCCCGCAATTCTCCTGCAGCACCTTTTCGGCCACCAGCAGGGCCTGAATGTGGTCCAGGGAGGTTTCCTGGGCCCGCAGGGCAGTGGTCAGCACCTGCAGCAGCACCACCAGCAGCACCCCCATGAGGGTGGTGGCCACCAGCACTTCCAGCAGGCTGAAACCGTCCACGTCCCGTTCGCGACGCCGGGCCTGCGGTCTAATGATAGGTTTCATAGCCAACTTATAAATTTCCTTTAGGGGCGGGGAGACCGCGTCCCTGCAATTGCCTTGGGCTGCTGCCTGTTAGTGCCGGCATCTTAGAAAACCCTTGGATAGTCTCCCCGGAATCAGGTCTCTCCGCTTTTGAGGGAGACTCTCCCGGTGATGACTTCCACTTCCACCACATGGCGCTGTCCCGCCGGGTCCACCAACCGCAGCCGGCCCCCGCTGGAGCTGCCGTCGCCATAAAAGGCGATGTACCCATGCTGCTTCAGCTGGTCCTGCCACACCAGGCGGGCGTCGGACAGTTGCATCCCGGTGAGCTGGCCTCGCTGGGGGGACCCTTCCAGGCGGTATTGCCCGGTCCTCAGGTCCAGAAAAAGCCGCACCCGCTGGCGGTTGGTGGCCGCCTCGCTGCGGGCGGCCCGGAGTGCCACCACCAGCCTCCTCAAGTTGGCCCGGTCCCGCTCCCGCTGGTAGCTGCGGTTCAGGCCGGGCAGCACCAGGGTCATGATCAGGACCATGAGACCCAAGACCACCATGAGTTCCAGTAAAGTGAAACCGTCCGCCCCCGGGGGCCGACCCCCGGATGGCAGGCCGGCGCCTCCCGGGCGAACCATCCCCCCCTGCCCCCCTTTAGAAAAGGGGGGCGCGCCAGGCAGTCCCCCTTGGGTAAAGGGGGAGGCCAGGGGATTTCTCAAGGCAATTCCCATGACCGAGCCGATTCACCCCTCACTGCGGTGCGGTTTCCCAGTTGGTGATGTCGGCGTTCTCGCCTTCGCCGCCCGCCTGCCCGTCGGCCCCCAGGGAGTAAAGGTCATAGGGGCCGTGCTCCCCGGGACATTTGTAAGCGTATTCGTGGCCCCAGGGATCCTTGGGCACGTCTTTGTTGAGATAAGGCCCGGCCCAGGCGGGAAGGCTGTCCGGCTTCTGGTAGAGGACCTTCAGCCCCTCTTCGTCAGTGGGATAGCGGCCCACGTCCAGGCTAAAGAGGTCCAGGGCGGTGGCCAGCATCTGCATCTGGGCCTGGGCCGTCTTCTGCTTGGCCTTGCCCACCCGGCCCATGAGGCGGGGGGCCACCAACGCGGCCAGCAACCCCAGGATAAAGAGCACGATCATTAATTCGATGAGGGTGAAACCGGCGGCCTGGTGAGGTTTTTCAGTCAAAGCCAGAATTCCTCCTGTCTCAGAATTGAATCTCATAAAGATTGAGAATGGGCAAAAGCAGGGACACGATGATGAAAGCCACCACCAGGGCCGTCACCAGGATCAGCACCGGCTCCAGCAGGGCCATCAGCCTCTGAACCGCCATCCGGGCATCGTTCTCCAGGGATTCGGCCGAAGTAAGCAGCATGTCCGCCAGGTGGCCGGTCTCTTCCCCGATGCCCACCATTTGCAGGAAAAGCTCGGGGAAGACGCCCACCTTTTTCAACAAACCCGACAGGTGCTGGCCTTTCTCCACGTTGGCCAGCACCCCGTCCAGGGATTGCGACAGGTAACGGTTGTTCACCGAGGAGATCACCACTTTGAGGGACGGCACCAGGGGAACCCCGTTGTGCAGCAAGGTCCCCAGGGTTTTGGCAAAGAAGGCCGCGGCCACCCGGCGATTCAGATCACCCAGAAAGGGGGCCTTGATCTTGAGGCGGTCCAGGGTTAGCTGCCCCTGAGGAGTGCGAGCCAGGCGCACCACAATAAAAACGAGCAGCGCCAGCAGTAGCCCCCCCAGCCACCAGTAGGACCGGAAGGCCCGGCTGAGGCCCAACAGGAAGCTGGTGCTCCAATACAGGGTCTGGCCCATTTCCTTGAAAAAGGATTCGAACCGGGGCACCACGTAAAGGAGCATGAGAATCATGGAGAGGCCGCCCACTCCAGCCAGGATCATGGGGTAGATGAGGGCGGTGATGAGGTAGCTGCGGAATTCGCTCACCCGCTTTAAATAATCGGACAGGCGGGCCAGGGCCTCTTCCAGGAAGCCCCCGGTTTCACCGGCCTCGATGAGGCTGACGTAAAGATGGGAAAAGATGCGGTGCCGGGCCAGGGCGTCGGCCAGGGTCTTGCCGCCTTGCAGGTCCCGGAGGATCTGGGTCAGGATGGCCTTCATGGCGGGCCGGGTGGTGACCTCCAGCAGGGCCTGGAGGCTGCGGTCCAGGGGGAGGCCCGCTTTCAAAAGCGCGGCCAACTCCTGGGTGAAGTGCACCACTTCCCGGGCTGGCACCCGGCGGCTGCGGCGCTGGAGCAGGCCGCCTTCCCAACCGGTAACCTTTTCCTCCAGGCCGATGCGCAGAGGGATGAGGCCGCCCTGTTGCAGGTGCAGCACCACCAGGCGCTCTTCCCGGGCCTCCAGGGTGCCCTGGACGATTTGGCCCCCCGCGTCCGCGGCCCGGTAATGAAAAATCGGCATGCCTTACTCCTGGGTGACCCGCAACACTTCCTGGGTGGTGGTGAACCCCTGGCTTACCTTGGACCAGCCGTCCTCCGCCATGGTTTGCATTCCCTGGTTGATGGCCATCTGGCGGATGGCGGCGGCCTCCGCTCTTCTCAAGATCAACTGGCGGATGGCCTCATCCACCAGCAAAAGTTCGTAGATGCCGGTGCGGCCCTGGTAGCCGGTGTGGGCGCAGGCCGGGCAGCCCTTCCCTTCGAACAGGTGCTCCGGCTGCCAGGCGGGCAGGCCGTGGCGGTCGCTGCGGATTTCCTCCTGGATGGCCGCGGCTGACATGGGCGCCTTGCATTCGGGGCAAATGAGGCGCACCAGGCGCTGGGCCAGGATGCCCAACACCGCGGAGGCCAGCAGGAAGTCCTCGATGCCCATTTCCAGCAGCCGGGTGATGGCCCCGGCCGCGTCGTTGGTGTGCAGGGTGCTGAAGACCAGGTGCCCGGTGAGGGCGGCGTGGATCGCGATTTCCGCGGTCTCCCGGTCCCGGATCTCGCCCACCAGGATCACGTCGGGGTCCTGGCGCACGATGTGGCGCAGACCCCGGGCGAAAGTCAACCCGATGGCGGGCTTCACCTGCATCTGGGTGACCCCCATGAGGCGGTACTCCACCGGGTCCTCGATGGTGATGATCTTTTTGTCCGGAGAGTTGATGACCTCCAGGGCGGCGTACAGGGTGGTGGTCTTGCCGCTGCCGGTGGGGCCGACGTTCAGGATCATGCCGTAGGGCTTGTGGATCAGGTTATCGAACACCTTCAACTCCCGGGCCGGGAACCCCAGGCGGTGCAGATCCAGAATGACCTTCTCCCGGTCCAGGATGCGGATGACCATGCTCTCGCCCAGGAGGGTAGGCAGGGTGGCCACCCGGAAATCGATATCATGGTCCTGGACCTTCAAGCGGAAGCGGCCGTCCTGGGGCAGGCGGCGCTCGGCAATGTCCAGGCGGGCCATGATTTTCAGGCGGGAGAGCACCGCGGCCTGCAGCCCCTTGGGCGGAGACTCGGCCTCAAAGAGGATGCCGTCCTTGCGGTAACGCACCCGGAAGGCGTCTTCGAAGGGCTCTAGATGGATGTCGCTGGCACCCATCTGGATGGCCCGCAGCACCAGGAGGTTGACCAGCTGGATAATGGGGGCCTCCCGGGCCATATCCCGTAGATGCCCGATCTCCGAGGTCTCCTCCGAGGCCAGGTCCATTTCCTCGGGCTCCAGATCTCCCACCAGGCGGGACATGGCGCTGCCGGGCTGGTACACCGCCTCGATGACTTCCAGAATTTCCTCTTCATGGGCCAGGACCGGGGAAGTCTTGGCTCCCAGGGCCACTTCCAGGGCGGTGGAGGCTTCCTGATCCCCGGGGTCGGCCATGGCCAGGAGGATGCGGCCGTCCTGGTGCTTCAAGGGCAGGCAGCGGTTCTCCTTCAGGAAGCGGACGGACAGGCCGGGGAAGGATTCGATGACGCCCAGGTCTTTAAGGCTGATGGGCCGGGAATTCATCTCTTGATCCCCTTTCTTGACGTTGCATGAAGAAGCCGAGAGCTAGGCGATCCAGAGGGCTGCCAGTATCTCCTCCAAAATGCGACACTGGCTTTTCGCCATTTTCCTGGGGTTGCTCATTGTCAGGTTGAACTTCCGGCTTCTGGGGTGTTTCGGGCGGCTCTTCCGCCGGGGGCGCTGCCGCCGACCTCGGTATCTGCGGCGGCGTCGCCGGCGGCAAATGCGGTAGTACCCCGAGCAGCGGTACCCCGGGCGGCGGTACCCCGGGCGCCGGAGTGACTTTGGCCGCGGGCGCCGCCCCCGATTTGGCTTGGTCTTCCGCCTCCAGGTTGGTAATATGTAAGGTACCCTCGGTATCTTTGAAATGCTTGATCTTGGCGGCAGCGGGAGACCAGCTCCACCCGGCCAAGGTGAGCAGAATCACGAGGACACGCCATTTCCACTTCATGGATTCCACCCTGCGCCATATTCAGCGGCTGGCAATCAGGTTCGAGGGGGCGAAGCCATTCAGACTTAATATGTAATTTTAAATATTTCTTGTGAAAAAGGCAAGATGGGAACCCTGGTCCGGTCTCGTTGGCCCATTACGAGGTAGAGGAAGATGCCGTCAAGGGCCACCATGGTTCGGAGAAGATATTTGAGAGAAAAAACCGCTCCCGTGCGGTCACTTCAAGATGTCCGCCAGGGCCTCCATCACCCGGTCCTGCTCTGCCTCGGTCATTTCCGGGTATAAGGGGAGAATGATGCCGCGGTCCTGCAAAAGTTCGCTCACCGGCAGGGGATGGCGCCGCGGCAGGTCCCGGTAGGCCGGTTCCCGATGGGCGCACATCACCCCCCGGCGGGTGTGGATGGACCGGGCCAGCAGGGCCTGCATCAGCGCCACCTGGCCCAGGGGAGCATCGGGGGAGAGGAGGACCCAGAAAGACTGCCAGTTGCTCCGGGCATAGGGAGGCTCCTGGGGGAGCGAGAGATAAGGGTGGCCGGACAACCCTTCCCGGTAGCGGGCCGCCAGGCGGCGCCGGGCCGCCACCAGTCCCGGCAGGCGCTTGAGCTGCTCCCGGCCCACGGCCCCCTGGATATCGCTGAGGCGGTAATTGTATCCCACTTCCAGGTACTGCTCGAACACTATCTTACCGGCGCCGTGGCGCTCCGCGGTGGACAGGGACATGGCATGGGTACGCAAGCGCGCCATCCGGGCCATGACCTCCGGGTCGGAGCCGGTGACCATGCCGCCGTCACCCGTGGTGATGACCTTGCGGGGGTGGAAAGAGAAAGTGGCCAGGTCACCCCAGGGCCGGCCGATGAGCTCCCAGGCGCCTGCTTCCAGGCGGATTTCCGAGCCGATGGCGCAGGCCGCGTCTTCCACCACCTTGAGATGGCGCCGGCGGGCCAGGGGCAAGATGCGGCCCAAATCGCAGGGCATTCCCAACTGGTGCACCGCCAGGATGGCCCGGGTGCGGTCGGTGATGGCCGCTTCCACCAGGCTCGGGTCCAGGTTGCCGGTGTCGGGCTCCACGTCCACGAAGACCGGGATAGCCCCCACGTAGCGCACCGCGTTGGCCGTGGCGATGAAGGAGTGGGAGACCGTAATCACTTCGTCGCCGGGGGCCAGCTCCAGGGCCAGCAGGGCCAGATGCAGCGCCGCGGTGCCGCTGGAGCAGGCCACCGCCAGGGGCGCGCCCACCAGGGCGGCGAACTCCTCCTCAAAGGCCGCCACCTCGGGCCCCTGCACCACCCAGCCCGACATGATGGCCCGCCGGGCCGCGGCCGCCTCCTCCTCCCCCAGAGTGGGCCGGGCCACGGGAATTTGCTGCATGCTTAACTCCTTGATGTGATTTTTGGGGAGGGGGCTAAGGGCAAAAGCCCTTACCCCCACGCCCGCACCCCCAATCTCTTAAGTTTATTTGCCTGGGAAGTCGGAGCCACCGGCTCCGCCTTCCCCGGCCCATAAGCGGGTTGGGAGGGGGGGGTGGGGGGAGGGCAGGGACAAGTGGCACAGGCGTCTCGCCTGTGGTAGTCTCTGGCCCTCCCCCCGCGTCACTTCTATCCCCCCGGCAGCGCCTCCCCGGGCAGG
>Ga0315268_10002674_pt1 | contig 19949 bp, 19 predicted proteins | sample C1_top_MG_FD_204535 | JGI IMG/M metagenome (GOLD analysis project Ga0315268, IMG submission 204535) | Sediment microbial communities from Yellowstone Lake, YNP, Wyoming, USA - C1_top | ecosystem: Environmental > Aquatic > Freshwater > Lake > Sediment | place: USA: Wyoming | collected 2017-08-01
GGATGCCAGATGTCACAGCTATCTTTGTACGGCTGCTTCCATCAGTTTTTGGATGCGCCCCACCATGTCGGCGGGATTGGGATGGATGCCCTCCACCAGCAAGCCGTTTTCGTACAACTGCTCGATGGACAGGTCAATGAGTGGATTGTCGGGACTGTCGGCGACCAACCGTGACAGGTTCTTGACGAGCGGATGGCCCCGGTTGATTTCGAGCAATTTCTTGGGCACCGAGAAATCTTGATCAAGCAGGCGCTTGACGCGCGCGAGGTCACGGTCGGGCGCGTTTTCCGGCGAGACCAACCGACACGGGCTGTCGGTGAGTAGTTTGGACTCACGCACGCCCGTGACGCGGTCGCCCAGGGTCTTGCGGAATCGCTCGACGAGCGCGTTGAATTGATCGGCGGGCAGTTGCTCGGCTTCAGACGGCGTCTCGGCCTGTGGCAAGTCAAGCCCGGCATCGTCCACGTTCTTGACCGGCCTGGATTCAAATTCGTGCAGGCCCAACACCATAAAGCTGTCAACGGTCTCGGTGAGGTATAGCACTTCGATGTCGCGCTTGCGGAAATAGTCCAGGTGCGGACTGTGCGCCACCGATTTCGGGTCATCGCCGAGAATATAGTAAATCGCTTTCTGATCGTCCCTCATCCGCCCGACGTAATCGGAAAGCGAGGCCAGTGAGCCGCCCGGCTTGCTGGTGCGGAAGCGTAACAACTTGAGCAGGCCGTCACGCCCAGTGGGATCGGTCGCCACGCCTTCCTTGACGTATACCCCGAACTGTTCCCAGAATTTGGTATAGGTCTCTGGCTCTTCCTTAGCCATGCGCTCCAGCTCGTCCACGAGCTTGCGCGTGAGGTTGGCCCTCATCTTGTCCATCAGGCGTGTCGCCTGGACCGTCTCGCGCGAGATGTTGAGCGGCAGGTCCTCGCTATCCACCACGCCTTCGACGAAACGAAAGTGATTCGGCAGCAGGTCTTTGGCATAGTCCTGAATCAAAACTTTGCGCGAATAAAGCTTGAGGCCGTAATCAGTTCGCAAACTCAGAATGCCTCGTTCGCGTTTGGCGGGGACATAGAGCACCGCATACATCTGCACAGGCGCATCGCTCACAAGGTGAACGTGCGTCAGCGGTTTTTCGAGGTCGAGCGTCAGGTGCTTGTAGAACTCGTCGTATTGCTCCGTGGTCACTTCGCGCGGCGACTGGCGCCATAATGCCGTTTGGCGGTTGACTGCTTGCGCTTTATCCCCCACGTAGATCGGGAACGCGACAAAGTCTGAATGTTTCTTGATGATTTGTTCCAGCTTCCACTCGGAAGCAAACTCGGCAGCGTCTTCTTTTAGTTTGACGACGACGGTTGTGCCGCGCTCCTTCTTCTCGGCGGGCGTCAATGCAAAGCTGTTATCTCCCTTTGAGGTCCACGTCCAGGCTTGTGCTTCGGGGCGGTACGAGCGCGAAGTTACTTGCACCTCGTCGGCTACAGTGAATACACTGTAAAAGCCCACGCCGAACTGGCCGATCAAGTCCGTGGTGATGGGCTGGCCCTGCGCCGTCAAGTTCTTGAGGAACTCGACCGCGCCCGAGTGCGCGATGGTGCCGAGATTGACGACCAGTTCGTCGCGCGTCATACCGATGCCGGTATCGCTGATGGTGATTGTCTTGGCGTCCTTATCGCACGAGATGCGGACAGCGAGTTCGGCATCGGGATTGAGCACGTCGCGGTTGGTGAGCAGCTCGAACTGGATGCGGTTGAGCGCGTCGGATGCGTTCGAGATCAGCTCGCGGAGGAAAATTTCGCGGTCGCGGTAAAGCGAGTGAGCCAGGATTTGCAGCAGTTGTTGGATTTCGGCTTTGAACTCGTAGGATTGAGTTGTGGTTTCAGGTGACATGGACTTGCCTCCATTAGATGAATGTGCATGAGGAAAGATAGCAAAGTTGTATTAGAAGAATATAAGAATCGGAGCCTTCGGTCAAAGTCTGTCGGGCTGGGTGCGCCTGCGTGCCTCAAAGCCGCTGTCCCCATTGAATGAGCAAGCTCACCAACCGTTGAACGGTCGTCAGAAAATCTATGTGAAACACCGACTCTGCCCACGGACCGACGAACCAGAAAGCAAAAGCAACCGCAACCGCATACTCAAGCGGCTTTTGCAGAGGCGCTTGCAATTCCACTGCCGAATGATGACGACGCAGTCTCAGCATTGGTCGGATCAAAAGAATCGCTGCTAACGCCGCTGCAACGAGCAACACCCAGGTCGGGATGAGCATGACGACAAACACGGTGATGCTCGCCGAAACGACGCCGATCGCCAGCAAGGTCATCATCAGAATGTGCGCCACTTGCCGCCCGATGAGGCTGGCGGTGTGCGTGACGCCGGCTTGCGTATCGCCTTCCAAGTCGCGCAGTTCATTGAACAGTTGGCCGTACAGACTAATCGCAACGAGGAAAGCCAGGGGAAACACCCATCGCCACGCTAGGCCCGGGCCGAAAGTCAAGTAGCCTGCCAGGAATTGCAGGCCAGCCAACATCAGCCCGTGCGAAATCAGGTCGGCAATCGGAATAGATTTGAGTCGGATACGTCGCCATGAATACACATAACCGATAACCAGGCAGGTGGCGCCGATGACGAATGGCCAGGCTCCCAACAGCGCATACAGAGCGGCCGCAACAGTCGCCACTCCGAGTGAAGCTGCCTGCCCTATGCCCGGCGATAGATCGCCCGCCGATACCGGGTTGCGCTTGACCTTGGCGGGGTTCAGCGCATCGTCGGGGGCATCTTCCACGTCGTTGATCATGAAGGCAAAGCCGACTGCCATCCAGTTGGCGATCAAGACGATGACAAGACGCCAGCCGAACGTTCCGTCGCCTACCGCCGCGCCCAACAATGTGGTGATGACGACAAAAGAGACGAATTCCTTATAACGTGCCAGGCGTATCAGACCGCCGAGTTGCATCTTCATGCAGTGGGCCTTTCCTTCAATCGAAATCCGTCGGCCAATCGGGGTGACGGTAGTGTTCAAAGAACCGGGCGATTTGCTCCTCTGTGACACGCATGACAGATAGCTCCGGCAGTTCGTTCACTCGAAAGAACTCGATGCCGTCCGTCTCGATGCTGGTGACGGGTTCGCCGCCCAGCAACTCGCATTGAAAGAACAGCTTGTAGGTGTGGAACGGGTAGGGGGGATGCGGATGCTTGTTGCGGTCGTACAATGCCAGCAGTTTAACCGCGCGCGTGCGATAGCCGGACTCTTCGAACACTTCGCGTGCAGTGGCCTCAGCCGCCGATTCGCCAATGTCGGCCCAGCCGCCCGGCAATGTCCACAGTCCCTCGGATCGTTCGCGGACGAGCAGTAGCTTGTCTTGGCCAAACACGACGCCGCGCACATCTACTTTGGGTGTGGCGTGGCCGACCTCGCCTGCAAACAGCGCGCGCATGGTGTCCACGTCTGCATCAGAAGTATGCGCCGCCATCTCGGCGGCGATCTCGCGAATCTGTTCGTAGCGCTCCCCGTCAAACGGATCGCGCGCGTAATTCAATCCCGTTTGAGCAATTGCCTGCAACCTCTGCGTCCATTCAAGCCATCTGGAAACCATCACGTTTCTTCCATTTGTCACTCTGAGCGACACCTGCATGTCCGGCTTGGCCGTAGGTAAGCGAAGAGTCTCTGAATTGCGTTGCAGAGATTCTTCGGCCCTTCGGGCCTCTGAATGACAAGTGCATGGCCATTCTGAAATTTGACATTTGAGATTTGAAATTTACACTGCTCTTCGCAACGGCACCGCCTTGCCCAGCACATCTTCCAGCAGGTCGCCTTTGCGAATGACATAGTTGGGAATCGCGGAGACCGTGAACTGCGCTGCAACCGCGCCCATGCCCGGCAGTCCGCCAAAGCTTTGCGGATCAACCAATACTGCGACGACGTTCAACCCGCTGCGATCCAGGTGGCGTGCGGCGGTCGCCCAGCGTGTGTCCACGGATGAAGACACGATGATGAGCGTCGTCCCACGCGGCAGGCCCATCCCTTCGGCCATCAAGACTTCTTGCAGCGGGAACATGCCCTCGGCGTGCAGCACGGCCAGCGTTTCCAAAACTTTGTTGAGCTGGCGTTCGCCCCGGTCGGCTTGAACCACTTCACGCCGCTGGCCCATTGCGGCCAGACCCAGCGCGCGGTCGTGACGCAAGAAATACTGAGCAATCGAGGCCGCTGCCGTCACCGCATATTCTTCCGTGCTGGGCGGCAACTCTAGTCGTTTGGGTCTTTTCACCCACGGCGGCAGGCGATCCAACTCTTGCAATTGCCGCCGCCACTCAAATGTGCCCGCGTCCTGGTGCGCGTCGCGGTGCATATCCAGAACGATCCACACGTCGGCCAGCGGATCCAGCTCAAACTCTTTGACGATCAGCCGGTCGCGCCTGGCGGTGGAAGGCCAGTGGATGCGGTTAAAGCCGTCGCCGGGCGCGTACTCGCGCACGCCCGAAGCGTTGGTCGTGACATAGTGCGTGCGGCGGCGCAAGGCATCGCCGCCCGGCAAGTAACCTATCGGCAGAGGAAACATTCGCAGGTCTACGGTGCCCGGATAAACGATGATGGTCGAGGTGGCGGGGATTTTGCGCGAGATACGAAACAGCCCAAAGGGATCGCCGCTGGTCAACGTGAGCGGCCCCAGTGTGAACCGCCCGCGCTCCTGGCACGTCGTTCGCACACTCCAGGCGCGCTCCGAGCCAGGCGCAAGATTGCTCACTACGAATCCGGCGTGATGCCCTGGCAAATTCGACTCGTCGTTGACTTCCAGCCAGAGCTTGGGCAGGCGACCCGTGTTGCGGACGGCCAGCCGTTCTTCGAGCGGCTGACCTACCTGCGCGTGACGGATGTGCGTCTTGCGGGCAAAGCGCAGCCACCTGACGCCTGTCCACGCCCAAAAGAGCGAAAGGAGCAGCGTCAGCGCGATGGCGTAGGTGAGTTGATAGAACATGTCACGCCCGGTCACCAGCGCGCCGACGAGCGCGAGGATGCCGAGCGCAAGCACTACTCGCAGTCGAGTCATCTCTTCACCGAAGCGCCCGGCACCGGCACGCTGTTGAGAATCTCAGTCAGAATGCTTTCTGCCGTAATGTCTTTGATGCGCGCCGAAGGGCTGACGATCATGCGGTGCGCCAGGCAAACGGGGGCAAGCGCCTTGATGTCATCCGGGATCACGTAATCACGCCCGGCGATGGACGCGCGCGCCTGCGCTGTGCGATACAGGACGAGCGATCCGCGCGGGCTGGCTCCCAGCGAAACTTCGGGATGCTTGCGCGTCTGCGTCATCAGCTCGACGACATAGGCTTTGATCTTGTCGTCCACGTGGACGGACTTGATTTCCTCTTGCGCATTGAGCAAAGACTCCGCGTCCACGACTTGCTCGATCTTTTCGACCGGGTGTTTGAACTGCTGCGAGTCGAGCATCGCCACCTCGTCGCTTGCAGCAGGATAACCCAGATGGATGCGGAGCATGAAGCGGTCAAGTTGCGCTTCCGGGAGAGGAAACGTGCCTTCATACTCGATGGGGTTCTGGGTTGCCAGCACGAGGAAGGGACGCGAGAGCGGACGCGTCACGCCGTCCACCGTCACCTGATGCTCTTCCATCGCTTCGAGCAGCGCGGCCTGCGTTTTGGGCGTGGCGCGGTTGATCTCGTCGGACAGGACGATTTGCGCAAACACCGGCCCTTCGCGGAACTCGAACTCGCGGGTCTGCTGGTTGAAAATCGAAACGCCGGTCACGTCGCTGGGCAGCATGTCGGGCGTGAACTGGATGCGCCGGAACATGCAGCCGATGGACTTGGCCAGCGAGCGCGCCAGCATCGTTTTGCCGACGCCAGGCACGTCTTCGATCAACAAATGACCTTGGCACAGTAGTCCGACAACAGACATCTCGACGGCGTTACGCTTGCCGATGATGACCTTTTCGACATTGTCGCAAATGGCTTTTGAGACTGCCTGGACGTTGGACATGATTTATCCTCCTGGAATAGTGCTTGACTTGTTGTCGCGCCTATGCCATAATTTTAGCATGAATACGTTACGCACGTTTATCGCAGTCGAGTTGCCTTCCGAAATCCTGCGCCTGATGAGAGAGGCGCAGGCGCAACTCAAAGCCGTTGCCCCGCCGGACAGCGTGCGCTGGGTCCACGTCGAGGGCATTCACCTCACACTCAAGTTTCTCGGCGCGGTGCCCGCTTCGCAACTGGACATGATCACAGCGGCGATGGCGGCCGCAGCTCGCAACGTCGCCCCGTTCACCATGACGATCGGCGGCGCGGGCTGTTTTCCCAATCTCAAGCACCCGCGAGTGATCTGGATCGGCATCAGCGAGCCGACCGGCCGGCTCAACAGCTTGCAGCATGCCGTCGAATCCACCATCTCGCCATTAGGCTACCCGGCGGAGGAGCGCGGATTCCAGGCGCACCTCACACTTGGGCGCGCCGCACGCGACGCCTCTCCCAATGATCTCAAGCGCCTCGGCGAAATCGTCGCTGCCGCCAATGTCGGCACGCTGGGCCAGGTAGCCGTGAACGAGATCGCGCTGATAAAAAGCGACCTCAAGCCGACTGGCGCAGAGTACTCGATACTTGAGCGTGCCCGTTTGAAAACCTGATCGCGAAGGCACTATGCGTTTTCGTGACCGCAACGCTGCAGGAAAAGAATTGGCCAAAGCCCTGCATGACCTGCAAGGACGTCAGGACTTGCTTGTGCTGGGTATCCCGCGCGGCGGCATTGTCGTCGCTTACGAAGTGGCCCGTTCTCTCCGCTCGCCTCTCGATGTTTGCCTCACCCACAAGCTTGGTGCGCCGGATAATCCAGAACTTGCCATTGGCGCAATAGCCGAGTCGGGCCACGTTGTTCTTGATCAAATGTTGATGCAAGAGCTGTGGGTCTCGTCTCGTTACATCGAAGCGGAGTCGGAACGACAACGTAAAGAACTCGAACGCCGCGCCAAACTCTATCGCGGCGACCGGCCCGCACCGCATGTCGCCAATTGCACGGTCGTCGTGATTGATGACGGCCTTGCAACAGGCTCGACGATGATCGCTTCACTCAAGGCGCTGGATGCGCAAGCGCCCGCCTCGCTCATCGCCGCCATTCCTGTCGCCCCACCAGAGGCGATCCATCGGCTTGCCTCGCTGGCTGATCGCGTCGAATGTCTCCTCAGCCCGCGACCGTTTTGGGCGGTCGGCGCTTTCTACGATGTCTTTGATCAGGTCTCGGACGAAGAAGTGATCGAGTTGCTTCAAATGGCGAATGCCGAATGATGTGTTGAAACCCGACACTCGTCATTCGACGCGCGCAGCGGGCATTCGTCCAAGCCAGGCACGTGCAATCAGATGCGCCGCCAGCATCACCACTCCGCCGACGAGAAGCGCGAACAGCGCGATCGCCCCCGCGCCGGCTAGTTGCGCCGTTATCTGCCCCGAGTCGGTGGCATAGCCTGAGGCAGACATCAGCCCGGTGACGCCCTGACCTGCCGTCAGCAGATACTCTTGGCTGCCGATGCCGTTCCAGCCTGCGCCCCAGCGCCCATCGGCAAACAACCCGACGGCCAATGTCCCCAGCAAGCCAGGCAAAACGAAAACAGACACAGCGGCAGTCACATCGTCCAACCGCATCAGGTGATCCACGGCGTACATGCTGATCGGCACGAGGATGCCCGCGAACGTGCCGAGCACCAACGCCGACCATGGCTCGATGAATGGCGCTGCTGCGCTGGCGACGACCCAGCCTGCCAGCCACCCACGTGAGGCCATCAGTGGGTCAACGTGAGACGACGCGAGCCAGCTAAACAGTTGCGCGATGAGCGTCGCTGCCGCTGCGGCGAGCAAGCCGTTGATGAAAGCCAATGGAATGTTGAACGATGCGCTGGCCGGATGGAAAGGATCGGTCGCCAGCCAGGCCACCCACCCCAGGCTATACAGCATGGCGCCGCTGACGCTCAACAGCGGCAACTGCGCTTCTGGCAATTGCGGAACCTCTACCACAGAGGCGAGGGGTGGAGCAAAGACTCGCAAGCCCAACCAGGCCAGCAATCCTCCGGCCAGATAAACTGCGCCGGCTCCGGCCACATCCACGTAGCCGTGCCCGAGGCGCAGATTTTGCCCCAGCGCGGCCAGCCATCCGCCGCTCCACACCCAATGCCCAGCCAGCGGTGAGATTACCAACGCCACGACAATCCCGATCACTGTCAGCGCCAAGTTGTGCACGCGCCCGGCCAGCGCCAGCATCGGGATCATTGTCGCCGTAATGACCAGGGGTAATTGGTGTATAAATAGAACCAATACTTCTGGCCCTAGCGACCCGGCCAGCATAAAGCCATTCAGCCCCAAGACACTCCACGTGCTTCCGGTTGGATCGGGGATTGACCAAAACTCGTCCAGCGCGCGGTAAGCCTCGAGCTGCGTGACTTGCCAGATGCCGCCGAACTGGAATGCAAAGCCTGCTGCCACGTAGGCAAACACAGAAATAGCCAGCGCGAGCAATCCCACGCTGGCGGCCCGCCTCGATTGTTCTGGCGGCAAGCCTCCCCAGGCGACCATCATCACACCGACCGGAAGGAGAAATGCTACGGCGATACCGGCCAGGTTCAAGGTTATCCTCCGTGACTGCCGACCGCTAACTGCAACAGATCTTCCAACGGCGAGTCCTCTGCGGCCAAGTTGACAGACTTGCACCAATCAGTGTATGCTTGCGGTAATCTTACCAGAGAGCCATGAATCTGCCAACCGATTCACCTGCGCCTTTGATCAAATTACTGGCCGACGGAATGCTCGGCCGGCTGGCACGCTGGCTGCGCGCTCTGGGCTACGACACTGTCTACGCGCCCGACACGGACGATGCCGAACTAGTGCGCCGCGCTCGCGCCGAAGATCGGGTGCTGCTGACGGCCGACCGCGCACTAGCCCATCGGCGTGGCGCACGCACTTTGCTCGTCGAATCGCAAGACCTGACCAATCAACTGCGACAGGTGCGCGCTGCGCTCGGCCCGCCGCCCGCCGCCGAGTTTTCTCGGTGTGTAGCGTGCAATGGCGAGCTTGTCCCGGTTGACAAATCTACGTTGAATGATCGGGTCCCGTCCTATATCCTTGCAACGCAAGAGGAATTTCGCCGCTGTCGGAATTGCGGGCGCATCTTTTGGCCCGGCACACACGTCGAGCGAATGAAGACCGTGCTCAACGGTCAATGACCGCAAAGGTTTGACACTTGATGTACAAGTGGTACAATCCCACAAATCCTTCAAGGAGCGTCGTTCAACTTGGCAAAAGCAAAGACAAAAGCGATTGACCTGGCTCGCCGTGTGGTGGATGCCATCGAAGAGAAAAAAGGCGAAGATATTCTCTTGATGGACATTCACGACCATTGTACGTTCACAGACTATTTTGTCTTGTGTTCCGGCGCAAGTGAGCGGCAACTCAAGGCCATCGTTGATGCGATCCTCGAGACAGCCGGCAAGCATTTCAACGTCTCACCCTCGCACGTGGAGGGCAAGCCAGAGACCGGTTGGATCCTCCTCGACATGGGCGATTTAATCGTCCACGTTTTTTCGCCTTCTCAGCGGCGCTTTTACGACCTCGAAGGTCTCTGGAAACAATCCCCGATTCTCTTGCGAATCAAATAATGCCCCACTTTTCCTAAAGGTTTTCTCGCTGCTCATTCATGAGATACTTGGCTGCTATTGCTTCAAGGGAGCAATGCGCGGGCTGCCCCCGGTACAACAGGCGCAGGGCCTCCAGATCAGACTTCCATGCAATATCGCTGGGCGCAAGCAGGCAAACGCTGCCTGGCTCATAGGTCGTATAGAGCTGACTGCTCTTGAAATAATACTGAGCATCGCTCACCTCGGTAGGGTAAGCTTGCATAAACGGCGGGATGTCGTTGGGCTTGAACCAGAGCTTGACTTCCCGCTCGGCATCCTCCTCTGTGGCGGAAGCATGGATGAGATTGTCCATGCGCTCGCCGATGATATTCCCTGAAGCGTCTTTGATGGGGACAACTGTGCCCAGCGCGCGTATACAGCCTGGTTTTTTTTCTCTGGCAACATGAGGGTTCGTCGGTCCTACGATCTCTCGTATCTTTTTTATTGCGTCTTGACCCTGATAGATAAATGCCATCACCCTTTGCTTCTGCGGTTCGTCGGGATAATGGATGTTCCCCGTGATGTAATCTAAAAGTGAGGGGAAAAACAGTTTTCCTCGATGTTCAGCATAGTGTTCTTCGGCCAGCATCTTGCTGACATGAACTATCTTGGCTCCTGCGAAGCGCAAGCCGGTGTGGAACTCGGACAGCTGGGAAAGCACATAGCCTGTCAACGAGTTTTTTAGGGCATCCGGTTTGATGAGCACAAGCGTCTGTTCTAATTCTTTGTCGTCCATATTGTTTTCCTCCTCGACACAAAATGAAGGGCGACCTGCTTCGCAGAGGTCGCCCCGAACTGGGCGCACGGCAGATTAGAGTCGCTTGAGCGCCTGGCGGTAGAGCTTGAGCGCCTTTTGCAGGTTGCCCGCTTTCATGTGCGCATCGCCCAAGAGACGAATGCTATCTACGTCGCTAGGCTGATCCTCGATCACATTTTCCAGATCGGAAATCACATCGTCGAGCGAAATGTTGCGGTGTACGAGTTCCTCGTATCCTTCTCGCGCTGCTTTCATGTCGCCCATCGTCTTCCAGCCACGCGCCAGATCAAGCAATGCCTGATGATCGTCTGGGTTTGCACGCAGGCGAGCCATAATGCTTTCGATATCTACGACAGGCTGGGGCGGCGTGGCCGGCGCTGGCTTGGCTCGTACCAAGCGCTTGGTCGCACGTGGCGAAGGGGCGGGCGGCGGCGCGACAACTTGTTTCGCAGGCGTCGGCGCGACCGGAATAGGCGGGGGCGGAGCAGTCACAGCTTTCTTTTCCTCGACCAGCGGCATTACCTGCGTGAGCGGTACGGCCTTTTCTGCCGGGGCAGCCTCAGCGGCCAAAGCAGCTTGAGCTTCCTCGGATGGGCCTTCCTCATCTTCAAGGGTCTGATACCACCAATCGGGTCCCGTGGTTCCGACGACTGGTTGGCGAGCCGCTGCCGGTGCGGCTTCGGCTGCCTCTGCCACGGGCAGTGTGATTTCTTCTGCCTGTTCGGCCGCGAACGCCGCTATAACTCCAGCGCCAACGGCTGCCACAGGCCAAGCTTCGATGGCGGGCGGTTGCATAAGCGGTTCCCATTCAGACGGGATGGCCTCGGCGGGAGCAGCTTCTACCTCGGGGAACTCGGTCGCTTGCGCAGCCAGCCACTCGGATAGACCTTCGGGCACTTTTGTGACAGGCGCTTCTTCGATCGCCTCGACCGGCGGTTGTTCGGCCACAGGTGCAGGTATTTCCGGCGTAGGCGCGGGCGCTTCTGGCTTGGGTGCGGGCGTGCGGCCGGTGATCTCGGCCATGCGCACTTCGGCTTCGGCCTGAGCCTGGGCTGCGAGTTGTTCTTCTTTGCCCGCCGTCAAACGCTGGAAGAAAGCGAGCGCCTCTTCGGGGCTGGGCATGGCAGCCCCTTCTGCCATCCACGCTGGGGCTTCTTCTGCAGCGGGGGCAGGCACTTCGGCCTTTGGAGGTGGAGGCTCTTCGACGGGCACGGGCGCCTCTACTTTGGGAGGCGGCGGCACTTCAGGTGTAGGCTCTGCAGGTCTAGGTGCGGGCGCGCGGCCGGTGATCTCGGCCATGCGCACTTCGGCTTCAGCCTGAGCCTGGGCTGCGAGTTGTTCTTCTTTGCCCGCCGTCAATCGCTGGAAGAAAGCGAGTGCTTCTTCAGGGCTGGGCATCGCGCCGCCTTCTGCCATCCACGCTGGGGCTTCTTCTGCTGCAGGGGCAGGCGCTTCGGCCTCTGGAGGTGGAGGCGCTTCGACGGGTGCGGGTGCGGGCACCTCTACTTTGGGAGGCGGCGGCACTTCAGGCGTAGGCTCTGCAGGTCTAGGTGCGGGCGCGCGGCCGGTGATCTCGGCCATGCGCACTTCGGCTTCGGCCTGAGCCTGGGCTGCGAGTTGTTCTTCTTTGCCCGCCGTCAATCGCTGGAAGAAAGCGAGTGCTTCTTCAGGGCTGGGCATCGCGCCACCTTCTGCCATCCACGCTGGGGCTTCTTCTGCAGCGGGGGCAGGCGCTTCTGCTGGTTGAGCCTCGGCCTCTGTTGGCAAGGCTTCCATCCATTCAGGAGCTTGCACAGCTTCTGCCTCTTTCGGCTTGAGCATCTGTAGCCAATCGGGAATCTCGGCCGGCTCGGGGCCAGCCATCGCGGCTTCAGGCGCGGCCGCTTCTTCCACGCCTGGCAATGTCTCTGCCTCAGCGTGTAATTGGGTCAGCCATTCGGGTTCCTCTACGGCGGCCACTGCTGGCTGAGGTTGTTCAGCGCCTTCTGGTCTGAGCGCCATAAGCCAGTCGGGAATCCCTTCCTCGGCAGCGGCTTGAGGCGCTTCCGGCGCAGCTTCGGCTCGCAGTTGAGCCAGCCAGTCGGGCTGGGCTGGTTGTTCTTCGACGGCAGGTGCAGGCTGTGCAGCTTCCGTTGGTTTGAGCGACTGGAGCCAGTCGGGAATTTCTTCTGCGACAGGAGCTTCTGCCACAGTCTCTGCTGGCGCGCCCGGTTCAGCGCGCATTTGCGTCAGCCAATCAGGAGCTTGCTCTTCTTCCGGGCTAGGCGTGGCCGGCGCTTGAGCGGCTGCTGTTCCAAGACTTGCCAGCCACGATGAAACTTGAGCTTCCTCCGCTTCCACAGGAGGCGCCTCTTGAGGCGTTTCGGCCGGTGTGGGCAGACCCATGCCTTGCAGCCAGGCAGGAATTTCTTCCATGCCCGTCGCCGCTTCGGCTGGAGCGCCAATCCCGGTGAGCCATGTGGGGGCTTCTTCCGAAACTGGCGCTCCGGCGGGCGGAGCATATTCCAGTTGTGCGATCTCAACGGGCTTGGTCGGGACTGGCGACAACTTGCCGAACAGTTCCGCAGCGCGTTTGCCTTCGGGATCGAGTGCAAGGGCGCGCTTGAGATGTACTTCGGCATCTTCTTCGCGCCCACCCATCATCCAGATTTCGCCGAGGATGAGGTTGGCATCCAGGCAGTAGGGCATTTTTTCGAGGAGCTTGCTGGCGGTCTCGGAAGCTTCCAGCCGTTGCTCGTCTCGCCAGAGCGCCTCGATGAGCATGGCCTGCAAGTCCACGCGATCCGGCTCCATTGCCAGCAGCGCACGCAGCTCGACGGCGGCCTCGCTATACAGCTCGCCATTCATGTAGAGGCGCGCCAGCGCGCCGCGCGTGAGCGCAGGTCTTTCCGGCATGACGCCATCGCGACGGCCATACAGCTTGCGCAATTCTTCTTGAATAAAGCCATTGCCCGGCTCGATTTCGTAAGCGCGCTCCATCTGCCAAACCGCATCTTTGAGCGAGCCGAGCTTGTCATGGATGACGGCCAGACCAGCTCGCGAGACAAAGTCGGACGGGTTGGCGCTCAAGATGCGTTGAAACATGTCCGACGCTTGCTTGTGGTCGTCCCGGTCAAAGGCAGCCTGCCCGATCAAGCGGTACGGTTCAACGAACTTGGGGTATTCTTGCAGAATGTGCTTGCAGTGAGCAATGGCCTCGTCATAGGCACTGCGTTCGAGCATTCCCTCGATCTCTCGAGTGTACTCTTGCAGGGTAATTTCGGTCATCCCCGCCTCCTTCGATCAAGCCTTGTCACTAAGGTATGACGTTTCTGTGCGAACCATCATCCTCGTGGTCCGGATTCCGATACGACATCAGCTTGCGTGTGCAGTATGATTATGCAATGCTTCTGGGAAAAAGACAAGTCACAAGCGTTCCCTCGAAGGCATGGCGAGTTGCAAGAATTGGCCATGTCGGGAGACTGCCAGAAAAAGTTGTAGACACTGGCTTTTTGTTGTACAATGTTTACAGCTTTTTGGGCCACACCCTTTTGCACTCGACACTTTGAGGAACATCATGCGCGAGTGTTTACCCCGCCACCCAACATCTTTCTCTTCACATGCCCGAGATACCTCGCTCGCCAGTCACGCTGCGCACATCCATCTGACTCGCTCTCCCCCCTTGTTCTGCACCGGCCCACCTCGCCTCGGCTGACCACTTGCCTCGCCGCCCTTTGATAATTGAGACACCTGCACTTACCGGAGTGCAGCGCAGGTGCAAGTGTTTGAAAGCCTGCCCCCCGTTTTTCTGGGGGGTTGGCAATTGAAAATTGGAGGCAGTATGAAACGGCTTTACGTTCGCCCCGAATTGTGTACGGGATGCAAGACGTGCGAGCTGGCCTGCGCCGTCGAGCACTCGCGGAGCAAGAACCTGCTGGGGGCCATGCTGGAATCACCTCCGCCGCACCCCCGTTTGTATGTTGAAGCGGTACTGACTTCCCCGTTCGAAGTTTTGAAAATGCCCATGACCTGCCGTCACTGCGATCCGGCTCCGTGCATGGCCGCGTGCATCCCGCAAGCGATGCATCGCTCGCCGGACGACGTGGTGACGAACGTGGGCGGCAAGCACGCCTGCATCGCATGTGGCATGTGCGTGATGATGTGCCCGTTCGGCATGATCGCCCGCGCGCCGAATCTGGATGGCAAGGTCATGGCGCTCAAGTGCGATCTCTGCCCTGACCGGGCCGTGCCAGCCTGTGCGGCAAGCTGTCCCGAAGGGGCAATTGTGTTCATGGAAGGCGACGAGTTTGCGCACGGGGCACGTCAACGCGCCAGTGCTGTGCTGTCCGCCGCGCGCGCCATGCGTGAAGCGACGTTGGTTCAATCTCAGGAGGAACAATAATGGAACGCTCGATTAGTCCCGATTCTGTTTTGATGATCAAGGCCGCGCAGGCTGCTGGCATCACCACGGCCTGGGATCGCTACGAGGCGCAACTGCCGCAGTGCGGCTTTGGCGAGACGGGCCTGTGCTGCCGTCACTGCTTGCAAGGCCCGTGCCGGATTGATCCCTTTGGCGTGACTGGTCCCAAGGCCGGCATCTGCGGCGCTACGGCCGATACGATTGTCGCGCGCGGACTCGCGCGCAGCATCGCGGGCGGCACGGCGTCTCACTCCGCGCACGCCAAGCACCTCGCACACACGATGCTCAAGTGGAGTCGCGGCCAGGCGCCCGACTATGGCATCAAGGACAAAACCAAGTTTTACGCCGTGCTCGACCGCGTGGGCATCGCGCGCGACGGCAAGAGCGATGAGCAGTTGGCGGGCGAGCTAGCCAAGCTCGCGCTGGCGGAATTTTCCGAGCGCGAAGAGCCGCCGGTCTGGCTCAAGACGACGATCACGGCGGGCCGCATGGCGAAATTTGAAAAGTTTGGCCTGATCCCGCAAGGGCTGGACTCGACTGTGGCCGAGGTGATGCACCGCACGACGAACGGCGTGGACGCCGACCCGGTCAACATCTTGCTCGGCGCGATCAAGTGCGCGCTGAGCGACTATGCGGGCATGTATCTGGCAACCGACCTTTCGGACATCTTGTTCGGCACGCCCGCGCCGGTGATGGCTGCCGCGAACCTGGGCGTGCTCAAAGAGAACGCCGTTAACGTGGCCGTGCACGGACATAACCCGGTGCTGAGCGAAGTCATCGTGGCAGAAGCCATGGGCATGAAGGCCGAGGCACAGGCGGCGGGCGCGCCGGAAGGCATCAACCTGGTGGGCATCTGCTGCACCGGCCACGAAGTGATGATGCGCCACGGCATCCCTTCGGCGACCAACTCGCTTTCGCAGGAACTTGCCATCGTCACGGGCGCGCTCGATGCCGCCGTGGTGGACTATCAGTGCATCATGCCGAGCCTGCCGGAAGTCGCCAAGAAATATCATACAGCCATCATCACCACGATGTCCATCGCCAAGATTCCCGGTGCCACGCACATCGAGTTCGACGAAAAGCACGCGGGCGAAAAGGCGCGCGAGGTCTTGCGATTGGCGATTGAAGCCTTCAAGAAGCGCGACCCGGCCAAGGTCAACATCCCGCCTGTGCGCAACGACGCGATGGCGGGCATGTCGGCCGAGACCATCGTCAAGGTGTTGTCGTCGGTCAATCCCGACGATCCCTTGAAGCCGTTGATTGATAACATTGTCAACGGCAACATCCTGGGCGTGTGCCTGTTTGCCGGCTGCAACGACGTCAAGATCACGCAGGACAAGACGTTCGTCACGCTGGTCAAAGAGCTGGCGGCGCAGAACGTGTTGATCCTATGCACCGGTTGCGCGGCGGGCACGTTCGCGCGGCACGGACTCCTCACGCCGGCGGCGACAGAAAAGTACGCCGGGCCCGGACTCAAAGCCGTGCTGACGGCGTTGGGCAACGCGGCCGGACTGAACGGGCCGCTGCCGTTAGCGCTGCACACCGGCTCGTGCGTGGATAACACCCGCGCGGCCAGCATCGCCACGGCGATTGCGAACAAGCTGGGCGTGGACGTGAGCCAGTTGCCGGTGGTGGCGACGGCCCCAGAGGCGGCGATGGAGAAAGCCGTGTCCATCGGCACGTGGGCCGTGGCGATGGGCCTGCCCACGCACGTGGGCGTGGTGCCGCCTGTGACCGGCAGCCCGCTGGTGGTGCAGGTGTTGACGCAGACGGCCAAGGATTTGCTGGGCGGCTATTTCATCGTCGAGCCGGATCCGAAGGTGGCGGCGGGCAAGCTCGTCGCGGCGATCAAGGAGAGACGGCAGGGGTTGGGTATTTGATCCACGAAGGTCACGAAGAGTCACGAAAGGTACGCGAAAGGCACGAAAGAGTCTGAGTTGACCCCTTCCCCTCTTCGAGGTGGAGAGGGGATGGGGTGAGGAAAAGGGATGGATTGGAAACGATTGGAGGCTCGCTATATCCGTTTGACCTGGCAGCAGCGATTGGGCAACCTGGCCTCGACGCTGGCCCGCGCGGCGACGGCGGCTAGCAATCCGCGCACGGCGGCTTCGGTGCCTGACCTGCTGCGCGAGGGGATGTGGGTGATTGAGTGGAGCCGAGGCGATACGCCGCTCGATGCGCTGACGGAGCTTGCGCCGATGCAACGGGAGTTGGGCCTGTTGCGGCGCGCGTGGGAACAGGATAACCAGGTGGCGCGTCCGTTGCTGACGTTTCGCGCCCGTGCCATGTCCGATCGCGTGCTGGAACTTGCGGGACTGGCAGGCGGACAAGCCTGACCCCAAGGCGGTGGTCAAGCTCGTGGCCGCGATCAAGGAGAGGCGGCAAGGGTTGGGGATTTGATCCACGATCCCCTAAAGGGGGCAAGCGGGCACGAAGAGACACGAAGATGATGGTAGTCCCTTCCCCTCTTCGGGATGGAGAGGGGAAGGGAAAAAGGTAGAGAAATGAGAATCTATATGACTCACTGTTCAGCCAGGAAAGACAACGCGCTTAGAGGCACTGGCAAGAAGGTGACGCCTGACGAGTTATACAAAGCGACCCCCACTCAACGTTTCATAAGAGAATGTAAGGAAAAGAAAGTCAACTGGGCCATTTTCTCAGATCAGTATGGAGTGTGGTTTCCTGATGAGGTACGTGAGTGGTATGAGAAAGACCCAGACACGGTCACTGAGGACGAATTCAAAAACCTTCTGAATGACTTCGATCAAAAACTCCAGGGCTACGATGAGATATGGTTCTACTATAACCCTGGGCGCTTTCACCGCCTATACGACAAACTGCTAAAACAGGCGAAACTGCGCAACAGAGTAAGGCAATTCACACACATAGCTCAGATTGTGTAGGCAGCTTAGTTGTCCAGAAAATGCCTGTGACTTCACAAGTCTTTCGGGCAGGTTCTTTATCGCAAGAGAGATTGCAGCGCGGGGACTAGACCAGGCAAGTCATTCTGAACCGTATCCCACAACAGACGCTCATCCACCGAAAAGTACACGTGCACCAGACGGTTGCGCATGGCGCGCATCAACGACCATGGAACTTGGGGATACGCTTCCTCAACGTCGTGGGGAATCTGATTGGCGGCTTCGCCGATCACAATAAAATCGAACTCGACTGCCTTGAGCGTCTTGGCATCATTGCGGAAGGTATCAAAATCCATACTGTGTGTAAATGCCTGAATCTCGGCAATGGCATCCAGAATATCCTGAATCCGTTCTTTCCAGTCTCTAGGCGACACGGACACACTCTCCCAGCACACGCTCGCGGATGCGTGGCTTGAGGCTGTTAGGTGTGCCCACATCCACCTTGCAGCCCAACAATGCCTCTAGGTGGTCTTGCAGGGCAAACAGCCTAAAATATCCGACAGGACGGTCGAACTCGACCAGCAGATCCACATCACTGGCAGGGGTGGCTTGATCACGGGCGACCGAGCCAAACAGCATCAGCGATTTGACACCATAATTGCGTGCTAGTTCGCCGCGCTGTTCGGATAGAATACGGATGACTTGATCGCGCTTCATGCTTCTAATTTTACCTGTCTTTGGCGAAAAGGAAAGTGACCGCGCCACATTCCCACGCTGGTGCGTTTTCCCGTACATCGCGCAATAGCGGGTTCGTCGCCAAGTGGTCCGTTCAATCGAAAGGATTGAGCGGCCCGATCAGGACTTCGCCCCTGGACACCCAACGCCGAGTGGCCTTTTGACTTTTCCCCCCGCGTGACTTACAATCCTGTCCTGTAGCCACATCCGCTTGGCGACATCCGCCCATACTTGTCAAGGTATAACGCAATGACAACAACCAAGCTTACGATTCCCCAAGAACACATTGATAAAATGCGAGAGATACGACGACAGCGACTTGAGGAACTAAAAAGGCGCGCTGAAACCATCGAACTCTCGCCTCTTCCCAGAGGTAAATCTTACAAGGCAATTGCCATTTCCGTAGACGCAAGCAATGTCCCCGTGGAAACGGACGTAGTAGATGGAGTTGCCATCAGGTGCGCCGACTCAAATGGCATGGTGCATTTCCAGGGAATGGTTACCATAGATGGGCCAGTAGTAGCGATTAGGCAGTTTTTAGATGAGCTAACCTATAAGACCACGGATCGCCTTCCATCCAAGCCAGGGAATGTCAGCCACAAGGCCACTCATCTCATTGACACATACTGCCGTCCTTTGTATACTCTTGACTGTGGTGTAGCATAATGGCCGAGAGGATCAACCCATGACCGCGAAATTTGTCCAACCCGCATGTCTGCCTGAAGCCATCGAGCGCATCCGGCGGCAATTTGACCCGGTGCGCATCATCCTGTTTGGTTCGTGGGCGCGCGGCCAGGCCCGCCCTGATAGCGACCTCGACCTGCTGGTGGTTTTGCCGCACGTGGAAGACAAACGCCGCGCCACACTGGAAATCATGCGCGCCCTCAACGGCCTGCCGGTCAGCAAAGATATCGTCGTCACCACCCCCGCAGAAATCGCCGCGCGCGGGAACGCTGTCGGATACGTATTGCGTCCCGCCCTGCGTGAAGGTAAAGTGCTCTATGAGCGCGCCTGAAGCGGCTCGCTGGCTGGCCTATGCCCGCTCCGATTTGAACGCGGCCAGTGCCCTATAATAATGGTGCGTTTCCGCTGCTCATTTGGTGCCACTGGCCCTGGCCGAGGTTTGCCATGAGATTGCACTGGCTCCTGGTTGCTGTCCTGCTGGTCGGCTGCGCTGCGCCAGCGGTGCCCACACGCACCGTCACCAAAAGGCCAACCCGTACACCGATACCGTCTGATACACCCTGGCCAACGGCTTCGCCCATCCGGACGGTCGCGCCGACCCAAACGGTCAAGCCAACTCTTACTCCCTCGCCAACGTCCACACCCGTGCCGCCCACCCGCACGCCCTCGCCAACGGCAACGGCTACACCGGGTTCATCCTTCTTTCATGCCGACAAGACGCTGTTGGCCGCCGGCGAATGTACCATACTGCGCTGGGATGTGGATAATGTCAAATCCGCATTCGTCAACCTGGGCGAGGGCGAGCTGCCGGTCGGCGGGCATGACACAGCCCAGATCTGTCCGGATAAAACCTA
>Ga0315268_10002675_pt1 | contig 19946 bp, 19 predicted proteins | sample C1_top_MG_FD_204535 | JGI IMG/M metagenome (GOLD analysis project Ga0315268, IMG submission 204535) | Sediment microbial communities from Yellowstone Lake, YNP, Wyoming, USA - C1_top | ecosystem: Environmental > Aquatic > Freshwater > Lake > Sediment | place: USA: Wyoming | collected 2017-08-01
CGGCCTGGCGCAGCGCGGGCGCATCGTTGACGCCGTCGCCGGTCATGCCGGTCACATGCCCCGCGGCTTGCAGATGCTGGACCACAATGTATTTGTCTTCCGGATACACTTCGGCGAAACCATCGGCGCCCGCCAACAAGTCCACCGCCTCGTTGCCAGCCTGAGCGCCCGCGGCCTTCAGGTCCACCACTCGCCGGATGTTGGGCAACCCGACTCCATGCGCGATCTCGCGCGCGACCGCCAACGCATCGCCGGTGAGCATCTTCACCGAGATACCGAGGTCGTGGAGTGTGGCGATGAGTTGCTTGGCGTCCGGCCGGGGCGGATCATTCAGCGTCACCAACCCGACTAATACGAGCGTGCCCGTCGCGGGGCCGCGTGCCACTGCCAGCGTCCGATATCCCTTTAGTGCCGATTCGCCGACCCGCGCCTCCAACGCCTCGATCGCCGGGGGCTGGAGCCCGCAGGCCTCGGCGACGGTGCGCACGGCTCCTTTCATCACGCGCAGCCGCTGACCGTCCTGTTCGACCACGGCTTCCGTCCGCCGGTTTTGCGCATCGAACGGCGTGAAGGAGACTGGCGTGACCGCAGGCAGGCCGGCAAAGACGCGTTGCGCCTTTGCGGCGGCCAGGAACGCCAGGTCAATCGGATCCTGATTAGCCTCTTGCGATGCCAGCGCACCGGCGAACAACACGTCGGATTCCGTCGCCTGCTCCAGCGGGATCACGCTGGTGACGGCCAATTGGTTCATCGTGATCGTGCCCGTCTTGTCCGCGCACAGCACGTCCATCGTTGCGGCATCCTCCGCGGCACTGAGGCGCGTGACCAGCACGCCGCGCTTCGCCAGTTCCTTCGCTCCCACAGCCATGCTGACCGTGAACATGACGGGCAAGGCGACCGGCACCGCACTCATCAACAGTACGAGCATGAGCGGAACCATTTCAAGTAGCGGCACGTCGCGAATCAGCGATAGCACGATCACCACGCTAAGCAGCACGCCGACAATGACAAAGAGCCAGCGGACCACCTTGGCCACCACATATTCGATGTGGAGCTTCGGACGCGCCTCCTGCACGAGTTCCGTGGTGCGGCCAAAGTAGGTCTTCGCCCCGGTCAGGATTACCACGCCATTGCCTTCGCCCCGGCGGACGACGGACCCCGACGACAGCACGTCGCCGCCGGCCTTGTGGACATCCTGTGACTCGCCGGTGAGGGCCGACTGGTCGACGCTCAATACTCCGGTGAGGAGTTTCACGTCCGCCGGGAGGATGTCGCCGGGGCGTACGCGGAGGATGTCGCCGGGGACCAGCTCCCGGGCGGGAATTACCTGCCAGCTGCCCTCCCGCAGCACACGCGCACTGACCTGCAACCGTCGCCGCAATGTTGCGACGACGCCGGCGGCCCGGCGCTCCTGCATAAAGCTCAGCACCGCATTGATAACCAGCAGCGCGCCCACTACGGCGAGGTCCGAGTATTTCCCGAGGAAGGCCGACAGGACCATGATCAGTTCAAGCATCCACGCCGACACACCCCAGAATTTCCCGAGGAATTGGAGCACAGGGTGCGTTTTTTGTTCGGCCACCTCGTTGTAGCCGTGCGCCTTCCGGCGGCTGCCCACCTCCGCACGCGTGAGCCCCGTATCGGAGTTCACACCAAGCGCCGTGAGGGTGGCGGCAACCGACGCGGATGCCATGTCCATAGCCGTGGCGGTTGCCGGCATCACGCGTTGGGGCTCTGCTCCGGATTTCTTTGTGGTCGTTTGCATAGTGACTATCCTTCTTTACGGGTACGGGGAAACCTGGAGAGCATGCTTGCGTCTCGGTCTGTGGAACAGGATTATTGATGCCCGCGCCGGATTGAGCAGTCTGCGCGTTTTCAATTGATCAGGGCAGCCCCTGCGAAGACAAACAAGCGCCGGTTTTGTGCGGTTTCGGCCGGCGCCGGTCGGGCGCATGCGTCATTTTTCGGTGAACGCCAACAGTACAAAGGCGTGGTAGACGGTGCTCAGCGCGGCCATGGGCATGCCGATACCTGCCCCGCACCGAGATACGCCGCGGTCATTTTCCGCGAATGAGCAACACCGGCTTGGCGGCCACGCGCGCCACACTCTCAGCGACACTCCCGAGGAGCAGGCGGTTCACGCCGCGCCGTCCATGCGTGCCCATGACGATGAGGTCCGCGGGCCACGTCTCGGCCTCGGCGGCGATCATGTCGGCGATGCGATAGCCGATGGTCTCGATCTCGAGCATCTTCGTCTCCGCCGTCATGCCCGCCTGGTGCATCTCGGCATCCGCCTTCTCGAGAATCTTGCGACTGGATTTTCGGAAGGTTTCCTTGATCTGTGCGAAATCTCTGCCCTCCGGCCAGTTGAACGAGACCTCGTCAACCACGTGCACGACCCGCAGCTGTGCCCGGAGTTCCTTGGCCAGCGTGACCGCTTCCTGCAGAGCCAGCTCCGCCGTGTGGCTGCCATCCACCGCCACCAAAATACGTTTGAACATCGTGTCTCCTTGAAAGATCTCGCCACTACCGACAAGTTATGGTCCTAGGTTCACCCTCAGCACAGCGGGTTCTTGTGCACCGCCATGTGCCATTTTGCTGTCCGTCTGCCATTAGTTTTGGAACCATCCAGATTCATAATTGAACGCGATGCATGTTTCCGAGGCCGCCAGTTTCGACCATGACGCTCAACCTTTCTATGGTGTCTTTGTCCCGTCTAACTGCAGCGCCGCCCGGTCAAAGGTATATGTCCCCGCGTAGGCCTGGTTCTTGGCGCGCGCCACTATCTTTGCTTTGTTTACGATCAGCGCATCCGCAAGGTCTGCCGTCTTAACGCCATTGGCGGTCTTCATGGGCGGCGCCGCAACAAAGTCATTGAGTGCTGACCAAATCGCCTGTTTATTCTCGAAAACTGTATTGGTCTCTTCCAAAAGACTCATTACTACCGCCTGAATATCCCCCTTCGTGGCGGCATAACGCTTCCCTGTTAGGGTCCAAATCGTTTCCGCCAACACCACGTCTGTAATCAGAACAGGCCTCACGCCTTCAAACAGCTTCCTGGCTTTCGCGGCTTGTTCTTCATCGTCGCTGAGAATCCGACGTAACAACACGTTCGTATCAACAGCGATCACGCGGCACGTCTCTTGCTCTTTGCGGTAGGCGACCGCCTCGCGGCCACGGTATCGATCAAGGATTCCTCATCGGTGTACCGACTATCCGCTTTGAGGTGTTTTAGCACCCCATTGCTGGCGCCCTTGCGCTTCTTAATGAGGGTGACGCGGCCACCGTGCTCAACGAAATCAATCTCATCACCGGGCTGAACATGAAGACGGTCACACAGCGCTTTCGGCAGCGTAATCTGTCGTTTCGGACTCAACATGGGCATGGCATGCTATCTTTACTATTATCTCATCGGTAAAGATATGTATATCTTTATTACATGTCAACAGTAAAGTCGCCGGCACAACCGTTCGCCGCCTTTCCCCGAATAGCGCCCGTTACCACGCCAGTAAGCCTGCATACTGCTTGGGGGCGACCGCACACACCGGGGGGGCCGGCTCCATACAAACCATCCCATTTCGCTTGACAGTCCAATATTGTCACTCCATAATTAAGTTAGACAACTTACTTATATTATATGTATTTGATATATATATGAAAAATAAAGAAACTCACAAGCGCACACGCCTGCTCGAGGCAGCCAACAAGCTCGTGCACGCGCAGGGCTTCAACCAGACGACGCTCGCCGATATAGCCCAGGAGGCCGACGTCCCCCTGGGCAACGTTTACTACTACTACAAGACCAAAGAAGAGATCGGTGCGGCATTGATCGAGCACCGCGCGAATTTCTACCGCGGCCTGAGAGATGCCTGGAACCAGAGTCCTGATCCGAAGACCCGCCTTCACTCCTTTATCCAGATGACGATCGACAACCGCGAGATGCTGGCGCGCAGCGGTTGTCCGATCGGCAGCCTGTGCCAGGAGTTGCACAAAGAGGACGGGCCGCTTGCTAGAAAAGCCGGCGGCATGTTTGCCGAACTGCTCGAGTGGCTCGAAACCCAGTTTCGTCTGTTGGGCAAGGAAGGGGAATCCGCCGACCTGGCCCTGCATTTCTTGTCCGTTTTGGAAGGCGCGAGCCTGCTGACGAATACCTTCAAGGATCCCGAGCTGATGCTCAGGGAAACCGCGCGCCTCAAAAAATGGGTGGATGCCCTATGAAGGCGGGCGACAACAAGAACGTTAATTAGGAGGAATGGGACATGAGCACGAAAAAACGAGTGCGGGTACTGGTAACGGGGGCAACGGGTTTCTTGGGAGGTAACATTCTTAAAGCCCTTATGACGCAGCCCGATGTCGAGCCGGTGGCGGCCTGTCGCCGACGTGAAAAACTGCCGCGAAATTTCAAGGGCGAGGTACGGATTGGTAATTTGATGGATGCGGATTACCGCCGCGAGGTAGTGAAGCAAGTCGATGTCCTATGCAGCGCCGGTAACTGGGCCTCCATGTGGAACCACAGGGAGATGGAGCGTGCGCGCTTTTTCGAGCCGACACGGGATCTGATCGAACAGGCCATCGGACAAGGGGTGAAGCGCTTTATTCAGACGAGCACGGTGGTGATCGGTGCCGTCGACAAGAACAACGGACCGATAAAAGATTTCTCAGCGACGAAACACACCGGTTTCTGGCCACACCTCGATTGCCTGATCGATCTCGATAGCTACATGCACAGCAACAGCAGCCGTGGCACGCAGATGGTGACCATGCGTCTCGGCCATTTCATCGGTAAAGGTAATCGCCTGGGGATATTGCCGGCGCTGGTGCCGCGGCTTCGAACCTATCTAGTGCCATGGTTGGCGGGCGGGCGCAAGCGTCTGCCGTTGGTGGCCGATACGGACCTGGGCAATGCGTTTGCGCTGGCGTCGTTGGCAGATGGTCTGAACGATTATGAGTCCTTCAACATTTGCGGAGCCGAGTTTCCAACATTGCGTGAGATCGTCGAGTTCATTGTGACCGAAACCGGGGTCCCCAAACCGCTTTACAGCGTGCCCTATCCCGCCGGTTATGCCTTCGGCTGGCTGATGGAAACGCTCAAGCCGATCATGCCGGGTTCTTCACCGTTTCTGACACGCTCCATCGTGCATCTGTGCGAGAACTGGGTTTGCCCCAACGATTACGCCGGCCAGAAACTCGGATACATGCCGAAGAAGGATTGGCGCACGGCGGTGCGCGAACATCTGGCCGACCTCAAGGCCGAAGGTTATCCCTGGCCGCGCCTGTGCCAGGTGGCCTGACTGAACTTTTAGACTCCCTCAACCCAAACAGGAGACCACCATGTCAACTGCAGCACAAGAACTCGATGCCCGCGGAATGAATTGCCCGCTGCCCATTCTGCGCGCCAGGAAAGCCATTAATGGTTTGCAGAACGGCCAGATTCTGCGCGTGCGCACCACCGACCCGGGCTCGGTCAAGGATTTCGACGCCTTCTGCAAACAAACCGGAAACGAACTGGTTTCCTCGGAGCAGAGCGGCGGTGATTACGTATTCCACATCCGCAAGAACTGACGGCCGCCGATACCGCGTCAGCCCCATCAGACAAACCTGTTTTGGATGAATTGCGACAGTAGTGTTGAGAGTCGGCCATTATGATTTTTCGCAGGTTTTTTCGAGCCGTCGTGGGTGGCTTACTTGGCGTCCCAATAAGGATTTTCCCCAAATCGTTCAACCAGAAAATCCACGAACACGCGTACCTTCGGCGCCAGGTTCCGATTCGGGAGATAAGCAGCATAGATGCTGCTGCCGAAACCGCCGAACGGCCGGTACTTCGTCAGAACCGCCTGCAGCACACCAGACTTTAAATCCTGGCCAACGGTGAACGTGGGCACCAGCCCCACTCCTATACCGGCCAGCAGCGCCTCACGTATTGCCTCGCTGCTGTTGACCTGAAAGTTACCCCGAATCCGAACGGAAACCAGGCCGTCCGGACCTTTGAAGCTCCAGCGGTCCTGGGCCGATTGGTATGCATAGAACAGGCAATTGTGTTGCGTCAGGTCCTGAGGTGTTCGCGGCCGTCCCGCTTGCTTGAAATACGCCGGTGACCCGCACACCGCGTAGTGAAGCGGCGCGAGCTTGCGCACAACCAGATTCGGTCCCGGCTTATCGGTAAGCCGGATCACGAGATCGAAACCCTCGTCCGCCAGATCGACCATGTGGTCCGTCAATACCAACTGCACACTGACCTTGGGATACTTCCGCAGGAATTCGGAAATGGCCGGCGCCAGATGCATTTTACCGAACGCGACCGAGGTACTGAGCTTGAGGGTGCCCGTTGGTTCTAGCGAGAGCCGGCCGGCGGCCAGTACGGCCTCCTCCGACTCCGCGACCATGCGGGCGCAGTGCGCGTACACCGCCGCGCCGATTTCCGTGAGGCTCAAATGCCGCGTGGTTCGGTTCAGAAGTCTCGCCCCCAGCGCCTGCTCGAGCTTGGTGACTTGTTTGCTGACCGCGGATTTCGAGAGGTCCAGGCTGCGGGCGGCGGCGGAGAAACTCTTCGCCTCCACGACCTTCGCAAAGACCGCCATTTCCGGAAGATTGCCCATGGTTCCTGCAATTCTAATAGTTTCTCTATAGGAAACAGTGTTATTCAAATAATGCGTATTGTCAATTACATGGAATCGGCCAAGAATCCACTATTGAGGTTGTTTCCAGCGCTTAACCCATGGCAACGAAGAGAAGGAGTCGTTATGCCCTACATCAACATCAAGCTCACCGGTACCGCATTACTTCCGCGGCAACGCGAAGACCTGCTCGCCAGAATCACCGACCTCATGGGTACGGTGATGAAAAAACGCCGCGAGGTGACCGTCGTTTCCCTCGAGGAAGCCGATCCCTCCCACTGGGCCGTTGCCGGGCGAACCCTGTGCGCGGCGGATCATCCGGCGGCCTATGTCGAGATCAAGGTGACGGCGGGAACCAACACGCCCGAAGAGAAAGCGGCCATGGTCGCCGAGACGGTGGCGGCGCTGAAATCCGTCGTGGGTGAGATACAGACGGCCACTTACGTCGTCATTCACGACATCGCCGCCGATTCGTGGGGTTATGACGGCGTGACCCAGGCGGTCCGGAACCGAAAGAGTGTGCCATGACCTCAATATGCCGGACCCAAAGCGGCGCCGTAGCTACAGAGCATGACAGTTTGCAAGCCGGTACCCGCCGCACGGTGAGCACAGCGGCCGATACCGACTACTACTACCGGCGCGCGTGTACCGAGCGCGTTGATTTTCTGCGCGCGCTCCTCACCCCCATCGCGCGCTGCTGGCGCGCCTGGGACTGCATCAAGAAAAAGATGGAAGGACAGTCCGCACGGCGGCAGTTGTCGGCTCTTTCAATACACGAGCTAAAGGATCTCGGTCTTGCGCGCGGCGATCTCGACGCGATCGCCAACGGGACGTACGCCACCGACCCGACTCGTTGCGCGCGCAGTCGAAAACGGCTGGGGAAATACACGTGAGTAACACCATGCGCTGGCTCAATGGCGAATTGATGCCCGCGTATGAGACGCGTGTACGGGAGCGTACCATCCGATATCATGTTCGGGGTTAGCTTGACCCCTTCTCCGCGGGCTGGAAGCACAAAGTGCCAAACGGTTAGCGGGCGTATGTCCTTTCGGTATCCATCGGCCCGAGCTCCCATTACGGTACCGCGGCCCCCGAGAGCTCTTCCCAGGCGCGCAGGTGGTTAGTCTCAAGGAAGCGTCGCGCCGACTCGACCGCGGGGCGGAGATATTTTTTGGCGCGCCGGGGAACCTGCGCCACGGCGGATTCGATGGCGCCGGGATGGCTCTCCGCCAGCACCGCGCACAGGACGCAGGCCTGGAAGACATCTTTATCTGACTTTGCCTCGCGCCCGGTGCGCAGGCGGGAGACGATGAGCTTGTGGATGGCGAAGCGTTCGGGCAACGGCACCCGCACGGGACAACAGCCTTCGCGCGCCATCAACATCGCCGTCTGGGATTCAGCCAGGAGGTAGCGGAGGTAAGGCAAGCCGGTGGCGTACGCCTTGAGCTCGGGGACGGGGACGACGGGGAAATCCTCGCCGGCCGACGGCACCAGGAGGTCCACATGAAACCGTGATCGGCCCCGCTGTTTAAATGAGGTCGGCGGCTGTTTGCGGTTAAGGGAGGGGACCTCGACGAAGTCTATTCCGGTGCCCTTCAGCATCTCGAGCAGGCCTTGTTCGGGCCGCTTTTCGAAGGCGAGCGCTTCGCGCCGGGCGATATCGATGTCCTCGGTGGCGTAGGGGGTCGCGCGGACGCCGAGACGGTTCAGCAGTACCCCGTAGGCGTGCGAGCCGATGAGCATGCCGCCGGCCGCAAACACGCCGTGGTTATGCAGGCTGGCGAGGGTGACATAGGTTTTGGCATCGGTCAGATTAAACCCCTCGCGCCCCAGCAGGCGCAACGAAGGCACGATCTCCTTGAGTTCCTGGATCCGCAGGCGCCGCTCGGCTGCGGCGGCGTCGGCTTTGGGATCTCCCACGGGCCCGGCCAGATACCGTTCCCGTTTCTTGCCCTCGCCGTCGTAGAACTGGTGGGTGTAGAAGCGAAAATCGGCGGCATTCTTGCGCTCGATCACCGAGCCGGCGGTCCCGATGAAGACCTCACGCTGCTGGAGCGCGTAGCTCTCCACGTCGGCGTACAACACCGTCAGCGCGCGTCGGTGGGGGGTGTACAGGGCGGGCATGGCCGTCGGCCGGTGGCAGTATCCGTCATACTAAAATACTAGTGGATACTATAGTATCCGTCAATAGACAAGAACGACGGATACTGGCGGGCACCCTCCCCTCATTCTGGGCCCTGGTCAGCTAATCGAAGTGCGGACCCGCACTTGCGGTGTAGCCGATGAAGCATCTCATGGACCTGGTTGGCCTTTGGATGCTCAGCAGGAACGGTCAGTAAATATCTGATTGCCCGCTTCCCTCTTCCATGCGCCTCATAGATTATTGTCACGGCCAGCGGAACTTGGCCAGATCGATATGTGCTCGTCCCCCAATTCAGCCAAAGAGTTGACCGATGACTACCAACAGTCCAAGGGCTCCAACGATTGGCTGAAAGTGACTCTGGACCCACAGACTGGCATAGTACATGCCACAACTGGCAACTTTGGATAGCGAGCGACACCGACAACCATCCCCTCCAATGAGTATTTTCTTCTGAATTTATATTGCTTTTCAAGCATATATAGTTAATATGTTGCCACGTGGCAACATACGGCACACAACTGGTGGACATCGCTTTTCTCGAGCGCAGTCCCTTTCGCAAACAACACGAACGCCTCTCAAAAGATGACGTGGGCGCGGACGAGATCGCGCTCGCTGAAAAACACGGGATCCTGCAGGTTATCGTGGCCCGCCCCTTCCAACGCAGTGGCTCCACGTTCTACGAGATGCTGGATGATGAGCGCGCCTGGCTGCTGGCCCAGATAATACAGGTTCCAAAAGTATTGGTGCAGATCGTTCCCATGACGGATACGGCCGCACGTGAATACGTGCGGCGTTCGACAACTCAGCGCGCAAAAGCCAGCCACACCGCCGATAACCCGGTCGATCTCGCCCGCGCCCTGCCCGCTCCACAGAAAAACAAGGCCAGGACCGGTGTTCCACGCAATAAACAAGCGGCCAATTCACATTTACGGGCGTTTCTGCGTATGCACCGCAGCGTGGTGAGCATGATTGAAAAGCAGGAGATCAGTAAAAGCCATGCCCGCGTCATCAAGGCCGATGGGCTCAGCAAGGAGAAACAACTTGAACTGGCTAAGCTAATCGTTCGCAAAAAACTCACTGTTCGAGCAACCGAAGCAGCGGTCAGGGAGGTCCTGGCCGGAAAGGTGTTACCGTCCAGTGCCGGCCGCGACCCCGATCGGCAGCGTCTTGAAGAGAAAATTGGGCGTGAAATCGGGTATCCTGCCAGGTACCGCGATGGGTGGTTGCAACTGAATATCGGTGAGGAAGACGAGGCGAATAGATTTCTGGAAAGGATCGGCGCCATCCTGGACGACTGAGTTGCCTGCCCCCCCTACTCACTTTCCTATAAACACTATTATTAACAATAACTTATATTATATTTAGGTGGATGAGATAATTAAATTCCTTCATAAGCTGTTAGCCGCTAACATATGTTAGCCGCAAATATTTACCCCGTGGCGTTACCTCTTCTCATTCACTACTATTGATATATGTTTGCTGCTAACTTTGGTATGCTGCTAATTATATATTGCTGCTAACATTTGTTTGCTGCATACTTATGTTAGCTGCTTACTGTTAAAGAAAACGTCAGCGCAGTTAGCGGCTCTCAGTGGTTAGCCGCTAACTGCAAAGTCAAAGCGTACTTTTCAAAAGGAGTGACGGATGATTATTGGCGTGGTCTCGCAAAAGGGCGGGGTAGGGAAATCCACATTGACGCAGGCCTTAGCGCGCGAGGCAGTGGCGGGCGGGATGACCGTCCTGGTCGCCGACCTCGACGTGCAGCAAGGCTCGACGATGTCATGGCACAGACTTCGACTGGAAAATGGGATAACGCCAACGCTCGATGTGCGTTATTTCAGCACCACGGCGCAAGCCATTGCTGCCGGGGAGGGTTTTGACATTCTCGTGATTGATGGCCCGGCCCGGGCCTCCAAGGGAACCCTGGAGATAGCCAAAGCCGCTGATTTTGTCATCCAACCCACCGGGGCGTCCCTCCAAGATCTCGGTCCGGGTGTCATGGTATTCAATGATCTAACCCGGAATGGAAAAATTCCTCACGCCAGATTGGCGTTCGCCCTGAACCGCATTGGCACGCAGGCAGAAGAGAATGCCACACGGGAATACCTGAAACAGGCGGGCTACCAGGTATTGAAGGGTGGGTTATATGAGCGCCCGGCCTACCGTCAGGCGCAAAATAGAGGCTTTTCCTGCACCGAAACACGGTATTCACGCCTGAATGACCGCGCCGATGCGCTGATTCAGGACATCGTCGATCGCATTGCGAAACAACGGAAGCGTGATTCAAAAGTCACCCGTGAGAAAGCGGAGGCGTAATCCATGGCATCGTTCGATAAAATAAAAGCGCGGGGAAAGAAAGGACCCCTGGGCGGAGCTACGCCCCCCAGCGGCACGGAAACTCCTAGTTTTATCAATCAACCTGAAACGTTTGGTGACACGGCCAGCGATATCGCGAGCTCGTCGATACCTGGCAACCTGTCTCCCGTGCCTTTCCTGGAGAAACCCACGGCACCGGTTAGCGAAGCCCAAACACCGGCACCGCTCGTGAAAAGCCAGATCGATGGAGGACCGTTGCGGCAACAGGGGGGGAGGGGGCGGAAAACCGGGCGGACCTCAACCTTTGCCACACGCAGTTCAGACGAGTTTATCGCTCGCTTTAACAAGCATTGCGAGACCACACAACTTAACAAGAATGTGTTCCTGGAGAGGTTGCTGAATGTTTGGGAAAAGCAGTATGGCCCGCCTGGTTCTTACACACTTACCCCGTCGAAGAACGACAGCCACGGCCACTAGCCGAGATCGATTCTGGTTTGTGTTCTTTTGTTTCTAAAAGACGCGACCAAGTAGTTTTAACTTGTTTTAACTACTTTAAATAGTTTAGGCCTTCCTATCTTATTGTTTCTGCTTCATTTTTAGCATGTTAGGACTACAGATATTTGGTGAAAGCCCACGAGATTTCCGTGCTAGGTCTACGAGAATTCCGCTCCAAGTCTACGGAATTTTGCTAGGCGGGCCAAAGGTCTACAAATGTTCGCGCGCAGATATCGATAGGTCTACGAGATTTTTCTTCTTTGGTAGATTTAAACATGCATTTCATCATATTGATTATATTGAATAATATTTATCTGCCGCTACTAAACAGGCAGACATAGGTCTACAGTTTTTCCGGTGGCGCCAGCAGCGCAATCTAACGATAGGCCTACGAGATTTCCCTTCTATTAGGTCTGCTTAGGTCTACAAAATTTCCCCCAGGCAAATAAGGAAAGGTCTACAAAATTACCTCGCTCAGCCGGCTAGCTGGGATGGGGTAACAGGATCGGCGCTTTATTGGCTTTTAAAGATAGGTCTACAAGATTTCCCTCTGGCTGCATATCGGTCGTGCACGATAGGTCTACAAGATTTCCCCCGTCACCGTGTGCACGCATAGGTCTACAGATTTTCCATTTGGTCTACACGCTAATGTTGACTTGTAGTCCTATCTGTATACGATGGTGGCGTGAACCATACGCAGGGACGCCCGTTGACCTCCTCTACCGATCGCATGCCGCCCCGGATACCGTCATCGGTGACCGCACTGCCGGCCCCGGCGGCGCCCGATAAGTTTCTCAAGGCCCATTCTGCCGCACTGCATATTACGCACCGCGGCACCTTGGCCCAACATCGGGCCTGGTTCTACTTGGTGCGTAACGCCGTGCATGACTTCAATGATCCAGCGATCACCAAACACACGTTACCGCTCACCCAACTCGCTGTCTTGCTTGACCAGGAAGACCCTAATTATGGTTTTCTGAAAAAGACCGTGTCGGGACTGACCAACCTGAACATCAGCTGGGATATTTTTGATAAAACCGGCGAGCCGGAGTGGGGTGTCGCCAGCATGTTGGCCGGCTGCAAGATATCGAAAGGAGTCATTGAATACGACTTTAGTACCTTCCTGCGCGAAAAACTAAGTAACCCTAAAATGTACGCGCTGTTGAACCTGGCGATCCTGAATCAGTTTCGCAGCAAATATGCCCTCGCCATCTATGAGCTCTGCAAGGACTACGAGGGGGTAGGGCAGACGCCGGTGATACCGCTCGCCAAATATCGCGAATTTCAAGGCCTGGAGGAAAACGAATACAAGGAGTTCAAGCGTCTGAACACGCGCGTTATCAAAGAACCTGTGGAAGAAGTGAACAAGGTTTCCGATATCCTGGTGGCGGTGGAATACAAGAAAAACAAAAAAACGGTTGTCGGCATAAAATTTTATGTCAAACGTAACCCGCAATCCAAGATTGATATTCAGAATTTGATGCATTCGCCGGCCCCGGATGCCTACATGAAATCCGCGGAACATCAAAACACAACCTTGCCGCAACGTTTAATGAGTTACGGCCTGTCTGCGGCGCAGGCAAAAATACTGGTAGCCAAACACGACGAGAATTACATCACGGAAAATCTGGCCGTGGTTGATAAGGACAGGAACAAAGGCACGCTAAAAAACGTTGTGGCCTATGTGATGGCCGCGATGCGTGATGACTACCGCCCAAAAACCAAGACCAACGTCCCGACCGGCACCAAGCCACAGCAAAAAAAGATAGACGAGTTACGGGAAGAATTCGAATCACTTGTGGCACAGGAACACATCAATGGACTTACCCGGTCGGCGCGTCGCGCGCTCGAGAATGAGTTTCTGGAATCCGTACAAGAGGACCAGGTGGCAAAAAGATTTCTAAAGGACGGTGGGTTGGACCACCCTGTGATGAAGGAGCGATTCGAACGCTTTGCCAGAGCCAAAATCCGGGGCAGGGTTGAATTCGACAATCGCGATTTCGCGCGCTTCCTGAAAACCAAAGGAATCAGCCATGCAGGACAGGCCGGTGGCAAATCGACCCGAGCGCCTCTCCCGAAAACCAGACGGCCGGCGCCTGAAAAATACCGGGCATAGGGAAATACATATCTTCCATGAAGTCTTAAAAAGACGGATTTCCCCCTGGTGGCGGACGGTTGTTGACGGGGAACTGTTTTTATTTTTCCAATCAATATCCTGCACGCGTTTTTATTAAGCGGAACACAGGAGGTCAATTAACAACATGCCTTAGATTTCCAGGCCGTGGCACTATCGTGGTCCGTCTGAGAAGCGACACGGAGAAACGGCATGTCCGCCACGCCAAAGTTTTGGAATAAGCAACAACACGGTCAACTCGCTGCGGGTCGAACATCTCGCAAAATCCCAGGTTCAGGAAGAAGCCATGCTGGCTTCCGGCCCCCGCTGGATTGCCTCGCTGGCCAACAAAATCTATGTCAACCGGCCAACCATCACCGGATCCGTCGGCGTCATTGCCGCCCAGTTCGAATATCCAAAAACCATGGAACGGTTCGGTGTGGGGCACCGGGTAGTCACGGCCGGGAAGAACAAAGATCGTATGCATGAAAACCCGTAAGGACAGGCTCAAAACGAGCCCCGGTATGCCGTTCACGGGTGATTTTTGGAATGGAGACGAGGCCGTAAATCTGGATCTGGCCGACAGTCTGGGTGATCTGCCCACTGCGCTAAAGAAAGGGTTCGGGATGGAATTTACCCAGGATTGCACACCGTCCAAGGGGATATTCGGCAGTGACACCAGACTTTTTCAAATCCCATCCGGGAAATGTTCCTGATTAAATCCGACGGGCTCATCTTCAGACTGGCTTCATAGCCCATATATAAGGTATAGGTAATTCACTAATGGCTTTTGTAACTGTGTTTGTCATCTTGACAAATCTGTTACTTTTAGGATAAAAGAGTAACTCATGGCGCATGCTGCCGTAACCCCTGGTCCTGTGGTCGTACCGCTTCGCGCGGAGGACCTCCCGCCGCTACTTCCCATGCTATCGAAAAGACGTCTCGAATTCCTCGAGGCGGTTTTCATGTTTTATTCCGAGCGTCGTAATTACCCAACCACGGAAGAAATCGCGCAGATCATGGATCTGAAATCGCGCCAAGGGGCGTTGTCGTACATTAGGGCACTGATCAAGGACGGCTGCCTGGTCAGGGCGCCGAACGTGAAGAGACGCTACATCCGCCTGACAGACACCGCGCTCTTGATTCTGGCAAGAGAAGGCATTGATACCAGCGGCCAGATGAACCTGTTCAAAGACGAACAGGTCGGCCCTCAGGGAGAGGACAAACAATGACTTCCGGCGATGACGTCAACCAAGAGACTGCCGTCAGTCCCACCGGGGAGTCTGCTCTCGACCGGCTCGGTAAAACCCTGGGTAAAAAAGCGGCGAACCACGTGTCTGCGTCAACCCTGGTCCAGAAAGCGAATGAGGCAAAGGATCATGCAGAGGAGCTGAGTCGTCTGGCGACGGTAGCCCGTGCAAAAGAAATCCATCAGCAAATAGCAAAGGGGGCGGTTCCAAGCATCGCCCTCCTGCCGCTGCCGGAGGACGATAACCAGATAGCAAAAATTCCGACGTTTTTCGCAAGAAACCCGATTTTTAAACCAGCGCGTTTCCGTGCAGAGCTGGATACCACCTGGGAAGGGGGCGAGCATATCGAGACGCCTTGGGGATCGGTCACTCGCTATGGACCCGGCCTGACAGTGTATGACGAAGGCACACTCATGGGCCTGGTGCGCACCACCTGGCGGGAACAGCAAAAGGGACCGCGGCTGGCACACCGTCTTGAGGCAGTCAGCAACGTTGCCGATCTCGAAAAACTTGATAAGGAACGTCTCGCCTATTTGCTGGAGAATGTCACCAGTGTTACCGGTTCCGCTACGTATTATGAGATCTGCCGCTCGATCGGGCGTGATGTGGGTGGAAAATCGCTCAAGGCAACGCGCGATTCTGTAAAGCGGATCTCCAAACAGACGCTCGAGATCTATCAGAAGAACAGCGATAAATTCACGATCGCCCAGATACTCTACGTGATGGGTGATGAATGTTCCGGCGGGTTTGTTGGCGAGGAAGCGGGCGTGACGGCGATGTTCCCTCCCGGTATGGTGCAGATGATGCAGGTCTACACCCAGATTAATCTGGCCATCTGGCGCGAGCTGAACGATACAGGAAAGTCCGTTTATAAATTCATCAACTCACATGATTGGTCAGCGCGCGATAGATACGAAATCTATATCGACAAGCTCTCACGCTACGTGGGCTTCCCTGGTAATATTCACGAGTTTCGCCGTGCCTTGCAATCGACATGTTTACGCCTGGTGGAATGCAAATGGGCGGTGAGCGCGACCATCGAAGGCACCGGCCGTAAAAATCCCCACAAATTGCTGATCGTACGGAAGTAGGGCGTTTTTATTATCAACCGCTGGTATCGCTTGCCAGCGCCCTGGTTCTGTCTGATTTGGCACAAATTCAGTCACCCCTAGTGCGGCCTTGGTACAATACACAATGCCTTACCGAATTTGGAGTAAAAATTAACAGACAGGTAAGCTGCCGCTTGGACGGTCAGCAGACTTCCAATCGGACGCCATGGGAACCGATCCGCACTACCCGCGTTATCTGTTGCCGCGTCTGCGGGAAGTCTTGGCGGATACGCCCGCGCCAGCGCGGCAGGCTGGCTATGGGAAAACTCCACTAAACCACGCCGTTTCCGGCCCAATTTGAAAGGTGTCCGACAATAATGACAATAAGTAAGGACAGTCGCTGACTAATGCCTTGAGTCAATGAGTCAGCAATACCTTACTTGGGCAATTCCCCGTATTACTGGCCATAACCCTGTATTTTACGTTTGTTTACAGATAGTTACATATATTTACCAGCGGCAATCTGCTATTTATTAATACTGTCTTTTAGTGCCTGATTTATACATTTATTTGTATATTTTACTTATGAATCATATATTTATATTGTATTTATCCAAGGCCGCACTTGCGGGGTTTTGACCAATATAGATCGGTGCCATTTCTATGGAGATGACGCTATTGTCTTCGTTGTGCAAATAATGTGGTTAATATAATTAAAATCAGTATGTTATATATGTCTACTTATAGACAATAGAGCCATGATTGAGCATCTCAACCTGTTCAGCAATTCACATCGTTACTATCGGCCTGGTTATGCCTATTTACGTGGGTAGTTATTGGCTTCCGGGTATTTGACCAATAAAGAATAACGCACAGCCATCGTCGAAACATGGTATGCCCGAGACGGGTAAATAACCATGGTCACGGGGAATTAACAGCCTTTACGGGTATTTGACCAAAAATGAACGGGGTTTTGCCCCGAGAGCCTCCGGGGTTTTGCCCAATTCAGATGCTGTGTATAAGTACGTTATCCTGTTGTACTAAAAACCTTCTTTGTCATTTTGTTAAAAAGGGTAGTAAGTTTTATATAGTATAGTTTGTAGTAGTTGTATTAATTATAGAAAACAGATCTTTCAGGAAACAAATCAAAAATAGAAAAACGTCTACAGGAAAAAACGGGGATGAGTAATCCGCCTCAAGAGAGGTTTCAACTTTTAAGAGAGTTTTACAACCGTCATCAAAGTCCTCAGGCTCGCTGCAATATTTACATGTCTTCTGCGCAAAAAAAATGCAGTCAGACAGACTCAATTATCTGACATGTTGGATTCGGATTTTTGGACATTACGGCTTGAGAGTAGACACGCCGAAGTGGAGTCGCAGACTCTCACCATACTTAGTAAAAGGCGAGTTTTCACACTCGCTACCTCAATCATCTTTATCTTCCATAGTATTGACTACTACAGTAAGGTATTACCTTCGCATATAAAAGAAGGTGTGTGAGGAGTCTTCATGAAACAACGGTCAAGACTGGCTGAAGACCTGCCACTCCTGAGAGAGAAAGCCTCCCAGTATGCGCTCTATGGCGTTTACATCGCCAGCGCGAGCGTGGTCATCGCCACGCTGCTCGTAAGCTACGTCATGCTCGGTGAAATCACCATCGAGGGTGTCATGCTGGCCCAGACGAGCAACGTTGCGCTTTGGACCGTCGACAGCATGCCTTTCGTGTTCGCCATGTGGGGGCAGTACGCAAGTTTCGAGATGGCGCGTGAGGCCAATGAACTGGTGCAGCACAAGACACAATCCCTGCGCCAGGCGCTGACGGATGCTGCTTCCACCAGCAAGGCGAAGAGCGATTTCTTCGCCAAGATGAGCCACGAGCTGCGTACCCCGATCAACGGCATCATCGGCATGAGTGACCTGTTGCTCGAAACAGGCCTCACGGCGGAACAGCACCGCCATGCGGATATCATCAAGTCTTCGGCCAGCGGGCTACTCACCTTGCTCAATGATCTGCTGGACTTCTCCAAGATAGAGGCCGGCAAGATGGAGCTGGAAGAGATCGAATTCGATGTACGCGAATGCATCGGGAAATCGGTGGCGCTGTTGACGCAGACGGCACAGGCGAAGCAATTGTCACTCACCACCGTGATCCAGCCGGACGTCCCGAAACGTCTGCTCGGCGACCCCGGCCGTCTGCGCCAGATCATTATCAATCTGGTAAACAACGCCATCAAATTCACCCACAACGGCGAAGTGGCGCTAAGCGTGAAGAAACTATCCGGAAAGTCCGGAGAGGGTGCTCGTATCCAGATCGAGGTTGCCGATACGGGTGTCGGTATTTCCGAAGAGGACCAGGCTAAATTGTTCCAACCCTATAATCAGGTGAGTTCCTCGACGGCGCGTCAATACGGCGGCACGGGTCTCGGGCTTACCATTGCCAGGGAGCTGGTGCAGGCCATGGGCGGAAAAATCGGCGTCAGGAGCGGTAAAAATAAAGGAAGCACTTTTTGGTTTACAGCTGACTTCCATGAGCCCACGGCCGTTCAGGCCATACCTTCTTCTGCCAGAATCAAATTGAAAGGCCTGCGTATACTGGTGGCGGATAATAATGTACTGGCGCGCGACGCGCTGGTCGATCAACTGAAGGTAATGGCGTTTGAGGTTCAATCGGCTGGCGATGGCAATGCCGCCTGGCAACTAATCCAGACGGCGGTGAATTCCGGTCAGCCGTTCGATGCGGTGCTGATGGATATGTTTCTGCCCAACCTGAGCGGTGAAGAACTCGGCCTTGAGATCAAGGCTAATATTCAAACACGAAAAACCGTGCTGGTGATGATGACGTCCGCCGGTGAACGCGGCGATGCCCAGCGATTGAATCAGGCCGGGTTCGCCGGCTATTTCGGTAAACCGCTTCTTCCCGAGGACCTTTCGGACATACTGAAGGCGGTTATGGTGACGCGGGACATGGGTGAGCCGGAACGTCAGCGGCGCGGCCTGGCCACCAAATACACACTGGAGGAGATCCGGAAAAAAAGCTCGCACCTGCTGCTGGTCGAGGACAGCCCCGTGAACCGCGAGATACTGGTCAATAGGCTGTCAAAACTTGGTTTCACCGCGGATATCGCCGAAAACGGACGTGCCGCCATCGACGCCGCACGGCATGAAGTTTATGGCCTGATTCTGACTGACATGCATCTGCCGGATATGAGCGGCGTCAACGTTATCGAGGGTATACGCGCGCTTCCCGGTGAACACGCCCAGGCTGGCATCGTGGTGCTGACTGCCGGCGCCTCCGATGACGATGAACGGCGGTGCCGCGCGCTCGGCGTTGTGGATTTTCTGATCAAACCTGTGGACACAGATCGACTGGCGGGGATACTTAACCACTGGCGGGAGACATACGATCCTTCGTTTACCATGGATCAATTGAAGCCGGCAGAACCTTCGCCGCACCCAGGCCAAGAGACGCCAATGGATGCTGATCCCAAGCTGATAGAAATATTTATCAAGGAAGCTACGCAACGTCTGGAATCACTGCGGCAGGCGCTGGTTGTGGCCGACGCCAAGCGCGTGGCGCGCGAGGCGCACACCCTCAGGAGCTCGAGTGCTTATTTTCATGCCCACCACATGCAGGAAGCCGCCGCGCTATTGGAGGAGATGGCGGACAGGGGTGATCTTAGCAATGCAAGACCCGCCTTGCGGTTGCTGGAGGATACTTGTGCGAGTTTGATCACCACCCTCAAAAAGCAGACGCCTCGGTTATAAAATCGACCGGATGGTCATTTTTAACAGGGCGGGAAAGTGGTGAGCCTTTTTGCACAGGCCACAACATCCTCTGCATCGAGGACCTGAAGGTTAAAAACATGATGCAACACCCCCGGTTGGCACGGCCTATCGCCGATGCCGGCTGGGGCGAGTTCCGCCGGCAACTGGAGTACAAGGCCACGTGGTATGGCCGGACTCTGG